>Ga0209976_10002668_pt1 | contig 10093 bp, 16 predicted proteins | sample SumtaG_FD_182806 | JGI IMG/M metagenome (GOLD analysis project Ga0209976, IMG submission 182806) | Deep subsurface microbial communities from Indian Ocean to uncover new lineages of life (NeLLi) - Sumatra_00157 metaG (SPAdes) (version 2) | ecosystem: Environmental > Aquatic > Marine > Oceanic >... | reverse complement strand
TAAATTCCAAAGTGAAGCTCCATCTTCATTCCGATACTCTGCAGCGCGCTGCAGCCGGCGATATCCGACAGGGTCCGGGGCCTGTCCGTATCGCGGAAATTTTTATTATTAAATTACGATTTCGGTGATATTTCGCTGGATTTCGCACAAACATAAGTGATAGGTCTCGCGAACCGCTTCACAAACCATACGCTTATTAGAGATGTTTTTTAAGGCGAACTCTAAGTGTCTGTGTTCTCTTTCCTGTTTGGCTTCGTCGTCAAACGCAGCGAGCTCAGCGTCAAGTCTCCCGATTTCTTCGAGAATATTTTGCTTAAGTCTTATTACTGAACCTTCTGTGATTATTTGTGCTTTAGGCATTTTTCTCCTTCCTACTGGTCCAGGGACTCTGTAAGGTCGTCCCATTTTCTGAATTTCTCTTTGCAGATCTCCAGCTCCTCGCTGCCGTCCCGCCAGTTGACGTATTCGAACTCTTTCAGGTCCGCGATCTTCATTACCACTTTATAGCCGACAACGTCTTTGAAATAATCGATGTCTCTCGGCTCGGTAGTATTGAAGATACACATCTGCTTGGCCTGGCTGGTGAGCAGCTTGTCTATCCCGTGCGGTCTCTGTGTTACTCCGATCAGCTCGACTCGATGGTGGCGGCCGCGCTGTACGATCTCTTTGAATTGCCGGCTCATGGCAAGCGGCCTGGCAAAGCGGTCCAGCTCCTCTACCAAAAAAGTGAGATCACCACAAAGCGCCACCTCTCGGCAGACAGCATCGAAGTCACCTTCCGGATCGACCGGCTGGTATGTTATGCGGAAATTGCCTCGATAGATCTTGCCCCAAATTTCTTTGAGCTCATTAAGGTCCGTAACAATTACGCCTGTACTATATTCTCCGAGCGTATCGTAAATCAGAAGGCGCCAGCGGTCCCGGACCTTGTTTTTTGCCAGGATCGTTTTGCCGCTGCCGCGCTTGCCAAAGATGATCAGTATAATTTTTTCAGGTTTATCCTTCAGGGTAATCACCCCCAGGCTCAGCTCCGTTATGCGGTGGGCCCGGCTGGTTAGCGAGAGGGATTGGATCAACTAACTTCGCCGGGCCCTGCGATTTCTTCTTTTTTTCCTGATGGACTATTTCAATACGAGAGTCGATCACCTTGGCCGTTGACGTTAAGAACATCAACCACATCCAGGCGATTTCCGGGACCTTGCCGGGGAAGTAAAATTCGAGCAGGTCAACGATCGGACCGGCCCAGTCCTGGGCCTCTTTGTCCGACAGCCTGATCGTCGGTATTTCCTTGATGTTCGACCAGATCGCAAATGGTATCTTCAGGACCGGCGCCACCCCCATTACAGCGTTCGGCGGGATTGTGGATTCCGGCTCTGCCTCAGAGCCCCTGGAATTGTCCGGGTCCAGATAAATATTCTGTTCTTTGAGCTCGTCCGCCTGTTTGATCTCATCGACCGCGGCCTCTTGCTCGAGCGCCTCTTCGAACTGCGGATTTCGTTTGTGACCTGTCTTAAATGTCACCTTGACCGGCTTGCCGGTTTTTTTCGGCAAAGTAATTTTTTTCGGCTTTGCTTTTTTCGTCGTTGTCTTTTCCTTGACTTTCTTCCTTGGCATATCTTCTCCGTAATTCTAAAATGAGAGCACCCGTTAAGGACATACAGCATAACAGCAATACTCCGATGATCTCTCTTTCCCACGATAACATATTCGAAAACATAATGTCACTCCAATAAATGCCCGGTGGGGACCTCCGTGTCCCTGTGGAGTATGACTAACCACAAGCTTCACCGGGCTTGTCGGACCCAAATAGCGGGGGCCGGATTCGAACCGACAACCTCCAGGTTATGGGCCTGGTGAGCTTCACCGTTGCTCTACCCCGCGATTATTCAAAGGTTATAAAGCCGTCCTGCTCTTCAGCTTCGTCCTCGGTCTCGACTGGATCATCAACAACGGGTCCAGTCTCCGAATCCGGAGCGGCCGGTTTCTGGCCCTTAAGATCTGCGATATCCTTTTCGGCCTGGTCGAGCCTGGCGTTTTGCTTGCCCAGGGGATTCGTATCGACAGCCGTTGCACCGGCCTTGGTGACTTTGTAAGTTATATCGCATTCCCGGCAATATAATTTGTTGCCGGTGACTTCGATCTCTTTAGAACCGCAGACCGCACAAAACTCAATTTTGATTTCCGTCGACATTTTTGACCTCAGCTTCTTTGACCAGGGCTTTTCTGATCGTGATCAGATCACCTGTGATCAGTTTTAGATAATTGCCCAGATCGTACATCTGAGTACATATACCCTCAATGCCGTTAGACATCCTGTCGATGTTTGCGAACGACTCCAATTGCCGATCGTGCATTTCTTTAATCGCGGGGACCGACAAAACATCATCCAGCACCTCATCTATTTGCTCAGACAACGGCTGTTCGGGCTCAGCCACGGACAACCTGACCTTTTCTCTCATGGCGTCTATAACTTCTCTATTGGTTTTGGTCTTCATAAGTCCAAAACATTCCGGACAGGTCACTTCATACTGGTTTTCTGTGCCTTTTTTGTGCTGCTCTGCTGAGCGGCAAAGAGCCTGAGCGTCTATTAAATAATGCACCCTCGGTAAATCATTTAACCCTGCTTTTATTTTGGCCCTGGCCTCGCAGCCGCAGGCGTGATGATTCGGACTGCCGCAGATCTCGCACTTCCGGGACGGCTCAGGCAGATTATCGGTTTCGGCCTTCGGCTGCTCGGATTCTTGCAGCTCCGGACTGCTTTGGTTTTGTCCAGGTCCGCTGTTTGTATTTTCGTTTTGATCCATCTTGTCTGCTCTCACTTTCTTTTTGAACACCTGTAATTTTGAAAACATCGTATATTTTGGCACTATGGCCGAAAGCGGTTTTCTGCTTGCCTATGAAAACGATCCGGACCGTTGAACCGATCAGCTCATTCTTGTCGATTAAGCGCTGCAAGATTTTGTTGCCCATAAATTCTTCGATCTGGCCTTCCTCGACTTCTACATGAGCTCCATCGCGGCGCATCGCTTCAACCTTGATCCGGTAACTTGCCCCCCTGCATATATGCGCGTTGCTGCGTTTGCCAAGGAGCTGGCCTTTAAGAAAATCCCCGTAATCATGGAAGTAAAAAAAATCTGTGCCTTCCGGCGTGAACTGCTTAGTATAAAAAGCCCCTGAGCTAACGATTTTTTTTAGGGATTCGGCTCCGATTCGCCTTTCGTTTTTGCGGGGGTTTTCTAAAGCACTTTTGGATGTCACTTTATCGCCTCAAAAATCGGGGCGGGCTGACGTGCTAATATATGTTATGTTTCACTCGATTATCGGCCCGGCCCAGCGTTTCAAATTAAAGCATATTTTACCGGACTGTCACTATATCCGGCCGCGAAGGCCCAGGCCAGGTGCTCCGGTTGCTCTCCAGCAGAGCCGTATCCCCCTGGCCTGGACCTGGCATTATATTTGCGGCCGTGATGGCAGTAAAGCGAAAAACTTATTGAAAAAAATATCCGGCTTTAGCCGGATTCCTTATTGACAGAGAGAGAGAAATCTGTTAATTTCTCTCTCTGTCTGGGCAGACAAAGCTACCGTAGGGCTTTGGCTGCCCACCCCCGCCCACTATTATTTGTGTCAAACCCCTTTTTGTCAAGTAAAAAGGGGGTTTTTTCAAAAAGCTGCAAAACCTAACAGGTAGAAGATATTTTAATATTGTTGGAAAAATCCCTTATAAGAGAAGAGGTAAAAATAAAGGCTGAGGAAAAAATCTGTACAAACAAGATGTGTTCTTAGTCTGCACAAAAGAACCTCAGCCTATATATCCTCAATTATACCGGTTATCTCAGCTCTCAGGCCCAGCCAGGGGCCTTGCCGGCTCGATGAGAGCCTGTTCATGGTTCCCCAGGGGGTTTCTCACTGGTTTTCGATAAGCAGGTAGCCAGGACGGCTTATTTGCTGCAGCGCCGACGGCTTCAGCTTCGCCGGTTGCTTTACTGGCCACCTGGAAGATACTCTCGATCTCATCGTAGAGCTGACTTATTGTGAGCGTTTCGGTCTGTCCGTTCTTCCTGAAGTAGATAATTTGCCTGGTCCTGTCGATTTCGACATCGATTTTGCCCAAAAACGGCCGGACCGTGCGTAATATTTTTTTTAAGCTGCTCATAACATCTAACAGTTTACCTGTTAGGTTTGCTTTGATTGTGTTTCATTCGGGGTTTTGTTGCGCTTGAGCCCGGCGATCAGGCCGCGCTTGCGTATGTTATCGCCGCCAGCTCCCAGAGCCAGGCCGCCGATGATTAGTTTAGCCAGGCCGGCCATGTCCGGGATCCCCCCGGACGCCAGGTCCAGGACCATCGCTTCGATTTTTTTGTTGTTCTCTTTTTGCTGGGCGATGTCCTGGCCGGCCGCCTCGAATTTTATGATCATAATTTCCTGCCCGGCCTGCCAGGTCTTTAGATCCGTGCTGAGCTGCAATTCATTTACCATCCGGCCGGGGACCAGGGGGCTCTCGGTTAGAGGCTTGCAGCCCAGGGCATAAACCCAGAGCAGCAGCCCGACGATCGGTCCGATCCAGGTCCAGCGATTGTGCTCGATGAACTTCCAGATTTTTGATAGATAGATCTGATAAGCTGTTTTTTCTGATTCTGTCATTTTTGCACCTTTTCTCAAAATTCGATCATCGAGGATCGCCCAGGCTGGACGATCTCTACCCGGTCGGTACTAAACCACCATCTTTTTTATTGGTTCGGCCGCCGTTTGAATGTCACCGGCGTTTTCGTTTTTTTCGGCGTTTGCCGATTCGCCAGCCGCCTCTAACGTGATAAACTGGCTGGCCCTCGCGGGCTGCCCGCCTGGCCGCTGTTTTTTTCTTGTAGGTCCTTCGCCTGCTCTTTCGTCTTTTTCTCATAATTTCACCTGGTTAAAATGTCACGTTCTATATAAACCACGCCTTGACTATCAAATTTAATTGATACCAAATAACATTTTGGGCCCAATATTCGACAATACCATCCGCTTCGACAGGTAGCCATATTCCACGTCCTTGTTTAATACCGGCCGTTGGGGCAACAAGATAGCCCACGTTCCACTCCAAAACGTTGCCCTTTTGTCTCATCATAAACATAGCGTTTGGCGTTTCGGATGAGGCTATGACTTCTATAAGTATCCATTTGGCCGCGGCGGGCATTTTCCCAGCAAAGCTTTTTTCGTGCCAATCATTATCTTTGGTGAAATCTCCGGATGTAAAATCAAGAGACGCAGCATCACCCCTGCTTACTAATTCAAGAGATTTAACCTCTATTTTTTTTTTATACCTGAAGTCGGCCCCGATGATCAGGTCGATCCATTCGTCCGCCTGGGCCGCGTTTGTTATGAAAAAATGCTTGAATAAAGTTTCGATTTCCAGGCCGTCGACCAGGACCAGCTCGTCATTTTCTTCTTCGTTGATCCGGATCGTTGCCGCGGCGTCCGGAGAGCTGACATTTTCAACGCATATATATTTGCCGGCGATATCGAATTGCTCTTTGCCCCTGGCGGACGCCAGGTCGATCCTCTTCTTCCTGTAATTCTTCCAGTTCTTGAGGATCTGGTTTCTGAGCTGAGTTTCGAATTCTGTCAATTCAGCCAAAAAGTCACTCCTTAATAATAACTGCCGCGGCCGCCGCTCTGGCGTTTGTAAAAAATTAGTGCAACGATAATGCCTATCACTGCCAGGCCGACTGTACTTATGCCGCCCGGTACCGTTTGCTGGATCTTATACATTCTATCCAGAACAAAGCCAAAGGCAAAAAGCCCGACAACACCCAAAATAGCCATTACAATCATACCGGCCGTTACCACAACAGGATTTGTCTTTAGGACATCGATTGTAAATATCATGTAGCCCGGCTCGTTATAATTCACACTTCTAATCCGAAAATCTTTCCGGTTTTCCAGCCGGCTTTCGATCAGGGCCGCCTCGGTAGCTTTTAGCCAGGTCGCCCCCGGAGCTTTAAAGTGAATCTCGATCCTGTCGCCCGGATCCAAAACCGTCTCTTTGGTTATTTCGATTTTTTCCATTATGGCTCTTCCCAAAAAGCAATATAACGATAAACGATCGTATCTCCATTTGTTTCATTCGAGTTCCCTACCTGAAAGCCAGTAGCAGTAAAGCCCTGGATACGATTTGTAACATCGGTAACAGCTTCGTAACTCATAGAAAAATCGCCCTGAGCATACTCGATCCGGTGAATTGCAGCACTATTCCCATCAGTGTTTGCTTTTACAATCAAATAGACATTGTTCTTAGCCGCAAGGTTTACTCCGATGTCTATGTCGCGATCATCAGCACCATTACCGGTATAAGTGCCGGTCTTAATCTTTGCTATGTTTCTACGTCTCGGCGTTGTGGCTGTTGCACCCATTTTACCATTCCCCCACACCGACAAGCTGATCGGGCACCGTTGCGATCGCGTGGATCGGGCCGCGGTAATCGTCCATGCCGAACTGTCCACCAGGCTCCATACAATGGAACCAAATAACACCGCCGGCCGCCGTTGTCACCGTGTTATCGAATCCCAGGTAAATATTCCCGGTATTACTCGGATCCGTACAAAGCGAAAATGCCTTTCGTGTCGCACTTGCGGCAAGCAGCTGGACCTGGAGCGCGGCCCCGACCGTTAGCTCTGCTCCCGGACCTTCAGGCGTAACATCGCCCCTGAGCTCGTCAAGAACATCCTGCATCGTTTCACTAATTGCCGACCGATGATCCAAAACGTCAAATATCGAAGGCGCCTCCGAAGCGATCAATATTTGCATAGTGCCCGTTTGTCCGGCCGGCGTTGTGATATACAGCCGGTTGAAAGGACAGATAAAGCCGGTCTGCTTCGTCCATCTAACGACCGGCCGGCCGCTCGAATTGATTTTTACCCCGATGTATTCAGTTAGCCCGGGCGCGTGCATAATGTAGAAAAAATTACCGGCAAGGTTAAACTCCTTGTCGGTTACTGGGACGGCCAGATTTATATCGATCGGCCTGATCGGGTTCAGGCCCATGTGGTGGACCTGCTCAAGCTGACCTCTAAATTCTGTTTCCATTATTTTCTCCCGATCAAAAGATAAAGAACAAACAGGCCGGCCCCGATCCATATCATCTTATCGGTTTCTTTGACCGCGGATACCAAAGGTCCAAAGACAGGAGACAACGTCGACGGGATAGTCGTTGTGATCGGCTGAGCTGGGGCGCCGCCGGCTTGCGGCGGCTGCGTGTGTGTAACTACAACGCCGGCACCTTCGTCGACAACCTGTGGTTTGGGTCTGTCTATAACGCCGGCCTTTTCGAGACCGTATCCCCATAGCAGCTCAGGCAGTTTTTCATAACTTTTTTCAAAGAATCCCGAAATGGGATCGTACCAACTGGGGACCGGGTCCGCCATCTCAATAAGCCAGGGCTGAGCCGGCGATACAACCGTAGGGCTTGTGAAGGCCGACGGCGGGAAGGCCCTGACAGTCGGTGACATTACTTGGCTGGCTGTCATTCCACCGAGGGGATCGTACGTAGCACTTGCCATACGATCGTACTCTAAGGCGGTCCATAAATCCATTTCGCCATTGCTCATAATTTGATCCTTCCCGTAAGATATAAAAATCCGATCCCGATCCCGATGTACAGCAGATAATTCTGGGCCGGGGGCCTGGGGGCCGGTGGGCTGATATAGACAGGGTCCTGCTGGCTCAGAAGATCGGTAAGTTTCTCGATAGTGAATTCCTGCGTGTAGAATATATCGGTGACTTCCTCCTCCTCGGCCATGAGCTGGTCGAGGATCGACTGGGCCTCTGCCAGCGTGCCGGCCTTCTCGACGGCCTCCTGTGCCCTTGCTAATTTGCCTGCGGTACCCATTTTACTCCCTTAAAATGCGGATCGGCCAGGTCGGCAAAAACCCGACCGATCCTATGACATTTATGGGCTTCTTAAGAAATCTGTTATTGCAAAGTCACCTTATAAAAGCGATACTCGTGCAGCTCCACGTGCAGCCTGGTTCGAAGCGGCCGGCGTGCGATTCTGAGCTAAAAACAAGGATTTTCATAATTCCATGGTCCTCAGCTGATTTTGCCCGTAACGCCGCGTCACTTCCTTAAAAAATCAGATATCGCAAGGTTGATCCGTTCGACCGGGCTTGACGGCTCGTCTGTCGGCAGGGTATAAATATCAGGCTCGGTCCGATCCTGCTCATCGAGCCTGTCAACCAGGGTCCCGATTTCTCTCTGGCCCATCACCATTTTCATCTGCTCGGCCGATATCGGTCTTCCGGCGATCGCCCGCTGCTGGCCGGCAAATTCGGCCTGGCCCTTCGCGGCTGCTTCCTGCTCTTTGCGCTGCTTGCTGGTCTGTCTTTTAGCAGCAGACCTTTGATACATTATCGTACCGGTCGTAACAATGGCCGATACTATTAAAAATGTAAAAAAACCCATAAGCCGTCTTTCAGCGGATCGCTGTTACCGGGATCTTTACCAGCTCGACCGGGAATATCTCGATATTACAGAGCGTGCCCTGCTTGGTGACATTCATCTCCAGGGTCAGGTCCGACATTCCCAGGGTATTGATCGAGCGCGTCAAATGGCCGTCCGGACAGAATTCGAGCAGGTAATATCCGGTCGCGATCTCTTCAAGGCCCAGGACTTGCTTGTTCTCTTCCTGGAGCGCGTAGCCGGCCCTGTTCTTAAGGACATTGGATCCGGTCATAACCTTCATGTTGTTGATGATATCGCTTCGCAGGACATCATCACTATACGACTTCAGCACAAATGATCTAAACCTGTTGCCGATATTAAATTTGTGCTGAAGTTTCGGATCGGTTGCCGTGACTGGTTTCGAGATCATATATTCCCGGTTTTCCGCGTAGTCGCCTGGCTCTGCGTCCGGGTCGATATACTCCTCGGTCGATACGTTGACGACCGGATTAACATCGGCCGTTACACCGCCAGCCGCCGGATCGTAGGCCGATGTCATTACATCATCCAGCTGGCCCCAGGTTATATGCAGATCGAGAGTTGAGATCCCGCCCCGCCAGGTCGTATCGAGCAGGGTATCGAACCGGTTAAGCGCACGCCACATCCCGAAGTCGAGCCAGAAGTCCATTATGAAGGGGATCGCCGCCTGCACATCGAATCCGTCCCAGGTCGATGTCACGGTATAATAGCAGGGCGTGCCGTACCTGAGCTCGCATAAGCGCATTAACGACTCTGCACTTACGACCTTCAAGGTCTCGCGGCCGTTCTTTATGACCTCGATCTCCTTGATGAGCTGTGCCCCGGACACATCCATCGGGGCCCCGGCCGTGGCGCCTGCTGCCCGTGACAATGTCGTGGTCAGCCGGAATTTCAGCCTGTCCATGCTGTAATTGCGCGGCAGCTCGTAGCTGGACATCTGGCCGGCCGTGAATGACCGTTCGCCGAGCTCGCGCTCGTGCAAGCGCCTGGTCCTCTTCGGGGGCTTCAGCGCTAAGTTTGTCTTTGCCATAAAATTACTCCTTCTTTTTCATTGCCCCTAACTTGGGTTTTTTGTTCGCCACCCTGTTTCCCGGCCCGCTACCAGCGGAACCACCCGGAATAGCGTTCCGGCACAAAGCTCCGGAATACGAACCCGATGATCGCCAGGGCGATCAGTATGTTCAAGATGTACTGCGGGCTGGGAACGCCTACTTTGATTTTGCTTGCCATGATTCAGATCCTTTCATTTTTTATAATTAACCGTAATCATAAAAAAACAGATATTTTCACCCTGTCAATGCAAATATTTTGTGTCACTATCTCTTGGCGATACGCTTGGTCCTTGTTTTCTTCTTGACTCGTTTGCCGAGTCGTATCGCCCTGTCACTGTATTTTTTTAAGGCTCGATGTAAAGCCGACTTGCAGGCCGGACAGCAAAAACCGTCCCTTTCGGTTTGTTCTGAGGGGTTATAAGTCTTGCCGTCCCAGCGGCAATACCAGGTTTGCTTGTAAATTCCAAAGTGAAGCTCCATCTTCATTCCGATACTCTGCAGCGCGCTGCAGCCGGCGATATCCGACAGGGTCCGGGGCCTGTCCGTATCGCGGAAATTTTTATTATTAAATTACGATTTCGGTG
>Ga0209976_10002667_pt1 | contig 10093 bp, 10 predicted proteins | sample SumtaG_FD_182806 | JGI IMG/M metagenome (GOLD analysis project Ga0209976, IMG submission 182806) | Deep subsurface microbial communities from Indian Ocean to uncover new lineages of life (NeLLi) - Sumatra_00157 metaG (SPAdes) (version 2) | ecosystem: Environmental > Aquatic > Marine > Oceanic >... | reverse complement strand
AGGGGGCTGAGAGGTCAAAATTGGCTTTGTTTTGGGTTTGAATTGGGTTTGTTTGGGTTTGTTTTTCTTCACAATCGCCACTTACGGCCCAAAAAACGCATAAATTGGGTTTGTTTTGCATAAAAGTGTTATTTTGATTGATTTGGTAACTTGGGCAACTTGGTTAGGGCTTGTATCCGAGAAAAGCTCCTCGCTAAAAAGGTATTGAGTCATATAGGAGTCCCCCATTGGTTTTGAAATGTCTTTATAAGTGTATTACGTTGAATACAGGGATATTATAACATATTTTCGGGTAAAAATCAAGGAAAAAGGGCAGAAAGCACCTTTTTGGGGCAGTGTCCTAATTTGAGAAAAAATTTATTTGGACTGACGATTAAAAGAGCTGTGTCCTAATGGCATTTTAGTGAGCATAAGCATGTTGCCTATTAGGAACAAATTTAAGCTCTATACAGCAATGCACAGCTTCGGCAATTTTTTGAAGCATTTTCAAAGTATGCCCATTATAGTCTGCATTTTCTAAGCGACTAATATCAGATTGACTTGTCCCAATCAATTCAGCCAATTTTTGTTGAGTTAAGCCCGCTTTCATACGATGGTTGTAAATCTGACCAGCAACATCTAATACTTGGCTGGTTTCTTGAAGCCTTTTTCTTCGCCTGTCGTCTTTAATAAACTCTCTTTCAAGTATCTTGGCAGCATCTGTAATTCTTCTTTTCTTTTTCTTTTTGCTCATAACTCACCCCTACTCATATATTTCATGTGTGTGTTTTTTTGGATTCGCCAAATATTTCTTTTTAAAATTCAATGCTTTGTTTATTTCTTCTGGTGGAACTTCTTTCTCTTTTTGTGTTCCATTGGTTAATAACACTATAGCCTTGCCAACAAATGAATATAATATTCTGTATTGGACTTCCTGCACATTTATGCGTAATTCATGAATGCCATCTCTTAAAATCTTTGCGTATGGCATTTTGAGGTTTTGACCTTCATTTTTTAATCGCTTTGCCAAATCCACACCTTTGTTTTGAACCTCTTGATTCTGCCTTTTTAACCAATTCAAAACCGGCACTCGGCCCTTTTCTGTCTTATAAATTATAACCTTACACTTAGGCATCTTGTCTCTATATATATTATATCTCAAGTTTGATATAATAGGTTAAGGAAAATTTCTGATTTTTTCGGAATTTTCCAGATTTTTTCAGACGGGCCTTGTTTTTGGTCCAAAAACGGGTATTTTAGCGGAGCCTGCTGGCGTGTTATCGTTTACCTGCTGGCGTGTTACCGTTTGTCTGCTGACAAACATAGGAGTATTATACCAGAAATCGGGGCAAAAATCAAGGAAAAAAGGGTGAAGGGAAGTAGACGAGTATTGCTGCAACGCCGCTGCGGGTCAGGTGGAGGATTGGTTGTTGATTTTTTGAATTAAGCTCGGCAGTTCGGAAAGCCGATTTATTTTCCATGCCCCGCGAGGCGTTTTTTTGCCCGTATTGGTATAGGCGTTCTTTAGAACAGCCTGCATGCCAGCGGCCATCGCAGGGGCGACGTCTTTATTAATTCGGTCGCCGACGAACAAAATATTTTCCACCATTTCACCGACCTTCTCAGCTGCGATTTTGAACATCCGGGCGTCCGGTTTCCTGAAATCAAACTCATACGAATAAAGCCTTACCGCGAAAAAATCCAAAATGCCGACCTGCTCGAGGTGCTTTTCCAGCGAAGCTTTGTGTACAAAGGTGTTGGAAACTATACCGAGCTTAAGGCCCATTTGCTTCAAGGCGGCGAGGGTATCTTCTATGCCGGCTTCAGCTTTGCCTATTTGGCCCAAAGGCTCGTACCAAAGCCATGCAAAGTGCCTCCATTGTTCCTTGGAGAGCTTGACACCTTTTTTTGTTCCGATACCTCTTAAAAGCAGCAGGGCGTTAAAATCCTTACCTGTAACTTTCGAAATCAGGCGATGGGTATAAAGTGACATAAGGTTCCGCCAGCAGTAAAACTCAAAATTTCCAACTGGCTGACCGCAGCTTTTGAGAAAATCGTAACTGAGCCTGGCGCCCTCACGAAAGAGCATTATTGTGTTGACTTTACCGAAGTTCAGTAAAGTTTCGCCGAGGTCAAATAAAACCGCTTTTATTTTTTTATCAGCCATGATTCAGGATTTCATATTCAGGGATCTATCAGTGAAAGCCCGCTGGGCTGTTCGCTTTAAAAACTGTCCGAGTCCCCGGAAAGTTTATCTCAACGTCGGTGGTGAGTCACCAAAAGCTTCCTTGACCCACTGGAACATTTCGTCTTCAGAAATCGCCGAGACCCTGTTTTTGGCATATTCTGCATCAATCCGGCTTTTTACTTTGGTCACGCGAGGGTCATGTTTGGGAATCTGGATTACATATTTGGCCTCTATCCAGTGTTTCACGCCTGCCGCTCCGGTCTTGTCGGTAATGGCTACCCTCACAGGACGGTTCAGCAGTTTCTTCGTATCGAAGCAGTTATATATTTCCTCGTTCTTCGACAGACCGTCGGCGTGGATGCCCGCTCTGGTCACATTGAAATCCTTTCCGACCAGCGGATAATCATGTGGAATATTAAAACCGAGTTCCTTTGAGGCGTATTGGGCCAGCTTGGTTATCGCTGCGTAGTTGACCCCTTCGACCATTCCCTTCAATTGAGCGTGTTCAACAACCATTGCCTCGAGCGGTGGATTACCGGTTCGCTCACCAACTCCGAATATGGAGCTGTTAACCGCGCAACAACCGTAAAGCCAGGCCGTCGCCCCATTGACCTGAACTTTATGCAGGTCGTTATGCCCGTGCCATTCGAGCCATTCACCGGGAACACCAATTTGACGAAGTCCGTGAATGAGTTTCGGAATCCCTCGCGGCAAGGCTGCGCCGCGCCAAGGCAGACCAAAACCGAGCGTATCACAAAGACGAATTTTAACAGTGCTTTTGTACTTTTCGGCGAGTTTCATCAACTCGGCGGCAAACGGCAAAACAAAACCCTTGTAATCAGCGCGGGTTATGTCCTCGAAATGGCACCTGGGTATGACACCGTTATCAAGCGCCGCCCGGACCACATCAAGATACAAATCCATTGCCTGGGCGCGGGTTTTCCTCAGCTTGAGAAATATATGATAATCGCTGGCCGAGGTCAAAATCCCGGTTTCGCTAAGCTCCATTTGCGAAACGAGTTTGAAATCGGCTTCAACGGCCCTTATCCAGCCTGTAATCTCCGGAAACTTGTATCCTCTTTCCTTGCACAGCTCGACCGCTTTTCTGTCGCGTTCGGAATACAGAAAGAATTCACACTGGCGAATCAGGCCGGTGTCGCCGTCAATCTCGTGCAGTAAATCGAAAACCCTGAGAATCTGCTCCGGGGTATACGGAGGCCGGGCCTGCTGACCGTCACGGAAAGTCGTATCGGTTAGCCATATCTTTTCCGGAACGTCATATTTGACGGTTTTGTTGTCGAAAACTACTGCAGGAAACCGGCTGTACGGGAAAATGTCCCGGTACAAATTGGGTTTCTTAACATCAACAAGCTTAAAGTCTTTATCCATAACTATCCGCCTCCACATTAATAACGAATAACTTAAAAATACGTGGCCAAGGTGGGAGTCGAACCCACACGCCCTTGCGGGCAGGGGATTTTAAGTCCCCAGCGTCTGCCATTCCGCCACTCGGCCTAAAGCGAATAGGTTAATGGATTTGTAAGAATTTTGCAAACTGTTTCCCAAGCTGCCGTATCCGCCAAACCTGAAAACTGCACTAATCCAACCGCCTTGGGGTTTAAATTGGGTATAAATAGCTGATATTGAGAGGCAGAAGAATTATCGTGTTACTTTGTGTGGGTCGGACGAGGCCTAAAGCGGACTAAAAAATCCTCCAGCTTTTCAGCCTTCCGGGCAAGGCGGATTCTGCGGGAAACCTCTTTTAGCCGCACATCATCAGGCGCTAAAGCTTCGGCTTTTTCAATACGCTGGGCGGCATCATCGAGTTTTCCCATTGCCACGTAAAGAGCCGCCGAATCACGCAACGTGCAAATATCATCAGGCCTTATATCCAGCGAATGAGCGAAAAACTTCGCCGCGTTCTGTAATTGTCCCTTTATGGCATCGGCCAGGGCAAGATAGTAGTATGCATCGGCGTTGCTGCTGTTAATGTCAACAGCTTTTAGTAAACAATGGGTGGCATAATCCAGTTCGGGACAGAGGCCCGCATTTTGCATGTCATTAAACGCCCAGCCGGATTTTTCCTGCATGATGAAGCCTGCAAAAAGTCCCTCGTGGCCCTGCTCGAAAATCTGAAGGAACATTGAGCCCATGGAAACCAATGCATCTGCATTCTGTGGCCCTAACTCCATCTCCGAAACCAGATAATTTCTCGCCTTTCGCGTTTGACCCTTCATCAGGGCGTATTGGGCCAGACGGTACCGCGGACCGATGAGTGTATTGTCTTTCTGCAAAGCCTTGTTGAGCAATTCGGCCGCACGCTCGTAATGGCCTTTGTTAAAAACAATCTCTGCAAGGTAAAACAAGGCCGGCGCAAAACCAGGATCCAATTCAAGTATCCTGTTAAACTTCTCCTTTGCCGACTCAACGTCACCAACCTCAAGCAAAAACAGACCAAAATCAAAAATCACATCGACGTCGCCGGGATTCTTCCGAATTTCCGCCAGAAAATGCTCGTGGGCCCGGATGGTGTCACCAGCCAGCCAGTATGCCTGAGCAATGCGGTAGTTAATTTGGGGATGGTCCGGTTCAAGTTCGATTGTTTTGAGCCAGCATCGTACCGCCTTTGTGTGCTGAGACCGAACAAAAAGACTGTTACCTATGTTATAGAAACACAACGCGCAATCCGGCTCTATCTGCTGGGCGAGGTAAAACATCTGCTCAGCCAAATCGTGCTGGCCCATTTCAGTATAGGTAATTATGCGATTGCAGTAGCTCGGTTCAAAAGCGGGGTCAAGAGACTCGATGCGCTCGAATGTATCGATGGCCAAATCATAGTGTCCCGCCCTTGTGTAATCGACCGCCAGAGAATTGAGAATCTCCAGGTCTTCTGGATTTAACTGCAGAGCAATCTCGTACTCGGCTATTGCATCATCAAAGCGGCTGATTGTATCGAGGCTAAGGGCCTTGTTGAAATGCAATGAACTACTGGCGGGATCTATGTCGAGGGCATCTTCCAGTTCCAGAAGTGCCTGCGATATTTTGCCCTCCTCGTAAAGCTCAAAAGCCCTGTAGGCCTTGTGCTCGGCTTTATCAAAAGGGCTAAATTCCATCTCTTCAAAAGGCATAATCACACACTATCCTTGTACGGTCCAATATGTAAAACTACACACAACGGCCTTATCGCCCAGTAATCACCTGTGGCTTAGTCAATTTTTGCCGACCTTGAAGGCTTTTGAAAGAAGCAAAAAATTTAATGGCATCCCTGACCATAAACAATTATAATTACAGAAGTTAGCTTAATAACAAGCGGCTTGTGCTGCTCTGGAGCAGAACCAAAAACCCTGTTTTTCTGGAAAGCTGCCGCAGATAGTCTTATAATGTAAAGCTAATTGATGAAGCTGTGTTAAAGTAAGGACAATAAGTTTTTATCCGGCAGGATTTAAGAGGCTTTGGGAGAAAAACCATGATTAAGGAAATAAAGGGTCAACTGTCCGCTGGCAAGGGAAACTATGCTATTGTTGTCAGCAGGTTCAACGAATTCATAACCACCAAGCTGTACGCCGGCGCCATTGATTGCCTTCAGCGTCACGGTGCCGAAGACAAACAGATAATGGTTGTCTGGGTGCCCGGAGCGTGCGAAATTACCGCAGCGGCAAAGAAACTCGCAGCCAGCGGTAAATACGTCGCGATTATCTGCCTCGGGGCGGTAATACGCGGCCAGACACCTCATTACGATTACGTCTGTCAGCAGGTAGTACGCGGCATCGCACAGATTAATTATGATTCTCCGGTCCCGGCAGTCTTCGGCATACTGACCTGTGAGACACTCGAGCAGGCCGTCGAAAGGGCTGGGACCAAAATGGGCAATGCCGGCGCCAACGCCGCACAAACTGCTATGGAAACCGCCGATGTTTTGAGACAGATTTAACTTTGCGAATCTTAATACCTTTAACCGGGACAGGTAGAGGAAAAATTGACAATATAATATTGAGGCCGCCAGGTGGATAAAAGAACGAGGGCCAGAGAGTTGGCAATGCAGGTGCTATACCAACTTGATGTGCAGGGCTCGGACTTGCTTCAATACCTGGACAACTTCTTCATAGAAAATGAAAACGATGATACGGCCCGCAAACTTGCTTCCGATTGGAGCAAAGGAACCTGGGAAAATCTGGCCGCATGTGATGAGCTGATAATGGCATCGACAATAAAGTGGCGGATGTCCCGACTTTCGCCGGTCGACAAGAGTATCCTGAGGCTGGCGGTTTATCAGTTAAAGTTCTGTCCGGATGTCCCGATTAAAGTTGTGATAAACGAGGCTATCGAGCTTGCGAAGAAATTCAGCACCGTTCAGTCCTCGTCTTTTGTTAACGGAGTGCTCGACGCAATCGTGAAAAAAATAGCCGCTCGGCAATGCGATTGCCGGCAGCAAAACGCAAATAACGAGGCAGGGCAATGAGAAAAATCGCGGTATTAAACCAGAAAGGTGGCGTTGGCAAAACCACGACCGTGGCCAACATCGCGGCTGCCCTTGCAGTGGCCGGCCTGAGAGTGGTCGTTATCGATATGGACCCACAGGCACACCTTACGATACATCTGGGCCTCGAACCAGAAACCATAGAAGCCGGCACTTATAAAGTCCTGACACAATCCTCGAAATTCGAAGGCGAAGTTCTCCTGGTAAGGCCGAACCTCTGGCTGTTGCCGGCGAACATCAATCTGGTCGGAGCCGAAAGCGAACTGGTAAGCGTAGTAGGCAGAGAAACCATTCTGCGAGAAGCCATCGAAAAGGTCGAAGATAAATTCGACTATCTTTTTATCGACTGCGCCCCCTCGCTGGGCCTGCTGACCTTAAACGCACTGGCGGCGACTGATGAGGTCCTAATTCCGCTCCAGCCCTATTTCCTGGCACTGCAGGGACTGGGAAAACTGCTGCAGACAGTCGAACTGGTCAACAAAAGAATTAATCCTAACCTGAAAGTCAAATGGATTTTGCTTTGCATGTTCGACAGCAGGGCCTCGCTTCCAGGTGAGGTCAAGGCCGACATCAACCAGTTCCTGAACAACGCCAGGGGAAGCAACTGCGCCTGGGCCGATGCGCAGATTCTGCCCGTGCATATAAGAAGGAACATCAAACTCGCCGAAGCACCCAGTTACGGCAAAACAATCTTTGAATACGAGCAGAACTGCCACGGAGCCGAAGATTATAAAAAGGCAGCCGAATTGATACACGGTATCGCAGAACCGGTTATGCCGTCAGAATCAAATATAGTTACAGCAGAAACTGATTCTGAGACGGACTCACCGCCACCTGTAACAACAGCCGAAGAACCCCGAACTCAACAGCCCCAAATCGAGATAAAACAAATCCCCCAATCTAATCGGCCGACGCCAACCCCTGAATTTGAACAAACAACAACTGCTCAAAATCCCCCCGAACCCCAACAACAATAAAACCTTACCTTGCTCGCCGCAAAAAGGCCTATTCAATTTCCAAGACCACCACGGACTTGGCCGGCAGCGTAACAGTCAACGTATCACCCTCAAGGCTGACCGCGTCGAAAACGACCGGCTTTACAACTTCGGGGTTGTCAAAAGTATTGTGCGCGTTCATAACATCAGCGGTAAGAATACGGCCGGAAACACTTTTAGCCTTAAAACCACGAACCTTACAAATGACCTCCTCCCAGTTGCGAGGGTCAAGGTTGCAAAGCGATACATGAATCTTGCCGTCCTTGTCTCTCGAAGCTGAAACACTCAGGGCTGGAATTTTATCACCCGCGAATTTGTAATCATTACACTTTATACTACAGGGCAGCAAAGTCGCATCATGGTGGACCTTATACATTTCAAAAATATGATAAGTCGGCGTAAGAACCATTTTTTCGCCTTCACTAAGAATCATCGCCTGCAGCACATTGATGGTCTGGGCAATATTGGCCATCTTAACCCTTTCGGAGTGCTGATTTAAGATGTTAAGACAAATACCCGCTACAAGGGCGTCGCGCAGCGTGTTCTGCTGATACAAAAATCCCGAATTGGTTCCCGGCTCAACCTCGTGCCATGTCCCCCATTCATCCACCATCAATCCGACCTTTTTCTCGGGGTCATATTTGTCCATGATTGCACAGTGCTTCGTCAGAAGCTCATCCATAAAAAACGCTCCCTGCATAAAGCCGAACCAATCCGCTTCATCAAATTCCGTCGCAAGACCTTCCGGAGGCCAGTCCCCGCCTTTCCAGATATAACAATGTACGCTCAGACCCGACATGCACCATCCCGCCTCGCGCATCAGAACCTCCGTCCAGTTGTAATCCGCCTTGCTTGCTCCGCAGGCAATCTTGTAGGTTTCGTTGCCTGAAAAATTGCGGATATAAGTCTGATAGCGTTTGTAAAGGTCCGCATAAAACTCGGGTGTCATAGTGCCGCCGCACCCCCAGTTCTCGTTGCCGACACCCCAGTACTTCACCTTCCACGGTTCATGGCGTCCATTGGCCCGACGAAGGTCGGCCATCGGACTTTCGCCGCTGAAAGTCGTATATTCAACCCACTGCTGCAGTTCCTGCACGGTTCCGCTTCCGACGTTGGCGCTGATATACGGCTCACAGTCTAACTGTGCGCACAAGTCTAAAAACTCGTGTGTGCCGAAGTGGTTATCTTCAGTCACACCTCCCCAGTGGGTGTTAATCATTGCGGGTCTGTTTTCGCGTGGGCCGATACCATCCTTCCAGTGATATTCATCGGCGAAGCAGCCGCCCGGCCAACGAAGCACCGGTATGTTAATCTTCCTGAGGGCCTCGACCATGTCGTTGCGAATGCCCCGGGTGTTCGGGATTGGGCTGTCCTGGCCGACCCAGAAACCATCGTAGATACACCTGCCCAGATGCTCGGAAAAGTGCCCGTAGATGTTCCTGTTGATTTTCTCCTGGCCCCGGTCCGCATAGATAACCAGTTTGTTTATCTTCGGCTGGCCGCCATCAGGGAGGTTTGCAATAGACATTTTCGTACAGCCGCAAAAAACAAATACTGCCAGACAAATAAATGCCCTTTCACCGAAGACCAATTTCTTAAAATTCATTTTTTTCTCCTTTTGCTTCTGTCAAACCAGCTGCTGCGGGTTCTGCAACTGCTCTTTAATAAAGTTCAGAAACTTCGCGGCATAAACTTCGTCTACGACCCTGCGGTCGACCGCCAAAGTCAGGCTCACCATCTTTCGCTCCACCGGCTTGCCGTTGCAGGGCACTGCGGTATGTATTACGTTGCCGACCGCCAGGATTGTGCTGGCCGACAAGGGAACAATACCAATAAAAGAATCAATATCGTAGGCCCCAAGATTGCTCAGCGATATCGTTTCCTGCTCCATCTCCTCGAGCGTCAACTTGTTGCTGCGCGCCTTATCGGTCAGTTCCTTCTCCAGCACCGCAATTTCCGCCAGCGTCTTTTCCTCCGCTGCCTTCAAAACCGGAACCACAAGACCGTGAGGGGCGCTGACCGCGAAACCAACATTAATATGCCCGGCAATCTTAATACTCTTGCCCTCCAATCTACCGACCATAAGCGGATACTCTTTCGCAGCTAAAGAAAGCGCACGAATATAAAACGCGTTCGTTGTTATTTTGACCCCCAGCGATTTCTTCAGCTTATGCCGCTGGCCCATCAGCCCCGTCACATCCGCCCTTGCACCAATATAAAAACAGGGCTTCTCGGCCTTCGATGCCAGCATCCTTTTGCCGATTAGCTTCTGGATTCTGGTAAGCGGCGCAACTTTTTGTTCGGTATTTTTCACATAAACCTCTGTATCTGTTCCCGAACCTGCACGAGAACCGGGCCTCACGCAGATACAATATAATAGCCCGCTTTGTCGGAGTTTTCAAGTGTGGACATCGCCGCATGCGCTTTGCTTCTTGTCGCTTTACCTTCGGGTCG
>Ga0209976_10002665_pt1 | contig 10097 bp, 7 predicted proteins | sample SumtaG_FD_182806 | JGI IMG/M metagenome (GOLD analysis project Ga0209976, IMG submission 182806) | Deep subsurface microbial communities from Indian Ocean to uncover new lineages of life (NeLLi) - Sumatra_00157 metaG (SPAdes) (version 2) | ecosystem: Environmental > Aquatic > Marine > Oceanic >... | reverse complement strand
CGACCAGGATCGTTGTGGGTATAAACAGCGGAAATATCTTGGCAATGAAAGCATTGTGAAAATGTGCCCGAGCCTTTCCCGATTGTCAATCGGGAAAGACAGGGCGGAGGGCGAAGGGCGAAGGGCGAAATAAAATCAAGATGCGGTGGACCAGTTAAAAACATCCCTGAAGCACGTTTTTATAGCTCATCATATGTACAGATCATTACTGCTAAACGTGAAATATCAATTAGAAGGATCGTATTGTTTTGAAAAAAAAGAACAATTCTACAGAGCTGAAAATGTTTGAATTGGAGGGATTTTACCGCCCTCCGCCCTCCGCCCTCCGCCCTATTATTTACGGTGGCAAACTCTCGACCAGGAGTAAGCTGTGAGAGAGCGCCCTTATACCCCTCCCCCTTACGGCCAACACTTTCTCCACGATAAGAACATACTTGCCCTTATTGTCAGGGCTGCCGATCTGGCTCCAGGTGACGAAGTCCTGGAGATCGGCGCCGGTACAGGAAGACTTACCGAGATGGTACTTGCCAAGGGCGTAAAGCTGACCGCTGTGGAGGTTGATGCCGGACTTCACCCGCATCTTGAAGAAAAGTTTGCCGGTAACCGTTCACTCAGACTGATCAAGGGCGATGTGTTGAGGGTGTCATGGAGGGATCTGTTGCCCCTTGACGTCAGGGCAGTTGTGCTTGGTAACCTTCCCTATGCCATCTCTACTCCGATTATCTTCAAGGTCCTGGAAAACAGGGATCGGGTACGGCGCGCTGTTTTTCTCGTTCAATGGGAAGTCGCTGTGCGAATGGCAGCGGACCCCGGCGGCAAGGAGTTCGGCATCCTGGCCGTGGCGTGTCAGCTCTTCGGAAAGCCCAAGATCGTGAGAAAGGTTCCCCCAACAGTGTTTCTGCCTCCGCCCAGAGTGGATTCCGCCCTTGTACGGTGGGACATCCTCGAGGATGCTCTATACCCCATGCCTGACAGAGTATTCACCATGAGCGTCGTCAAAGCAGCTTTTGGCCAGAGAAGAAAAAAACTGGTCAACAGCCTCGCCGCCGGTTTCCCCTCGGTGGGCAAGGAAGTTCTTGGCCGTATCCTTTCTGAGATGGACCTGGGGGCCTCGGTGAGAGCAGAACAGCTGAGCGTCGAGGAATTTGCTGATCTGGCGACGAGGCTTGACAAATTCCAGAATCCAGAATCCAGAATCCAGAATCCAGAATAAAGGTCTCATATGTCGGATTACTCACCCACGCCCCCACGCTCCCACGCACCCACGCCCGTTCATGATGTCGAGGGCTGCATGGGTAATGCGTCCGAGACCGCGCTTTATCTCCCCCTCCCCCCCTCTCCCCCTCCCCCCCTCGCGGGAGAGTGGAGTATTTATGGGTGTTGTAAATGACCGACTCCACTCTCCGTTTTATCCCTCTCGGCGGTGTGGGCACCTTCGGGATGAACTGCGCTGTCCTGCAGTGGGGGGAGGCATTCGTCCTCATCGATGCCGGGGTGAAGTTTCCCCAGGGCAACTTCCCGGGAGTGGACCTTTTCCTGCCCGATCTCACCCATGTCCTGGAGAACGTGGATCAGTTGAAAGCCATCATCCTGACCCACGGTCACGACGATCACATCGGAGCCCTGCCCTTCCTCATGAGTCAGGTCGATGTCCCGGTTTACGGGACAGCCTTCACCCTGGCCATGGCTCGGGAAAGAATGGCCAACGGATGGGGTGGGGATCTTGCGGGCGAAGGTGATTTCAGGCAGATCCTTTTCGGGCAGCCTTTCGAGGTTGAAGGGGCCTTGATCGAAGCGGTCCCGGTGGATCACAGCATTCCCGATTCAGCTTCCCTGATCATACGGACACCAGCCGGGACGGTGGTTCATTCGGGAGATTTCCGGCTGCCGGAGGGGGACGCCGGTCCCTGTCTCGAGCCCTTAAGGGAGGTTGGCCGGGAGGGTGTGGATCTTCTGCTCTGCGACAGCACCAATGCGGACCGCCCCGGTATCACTCCTCCCGAGTCGGAGGTAGCCGATGCCCTGAAAGACCTGTTCGAGGAGACTCTGGGCCGGATATTTGTGGCGACCTTTGCGTCCCATGTCCAGCGGATGGGTGCGGTGATTCAGGCTGCTGATGATACAGGTCGAAAAGTTGTCCTGGAGGGGCGGCGCATGGTCCGTAATTTCGAGATCGCCACCAAGCTGGGATACCTGTCGCCACCGTCAGGTGTTGTGACTTCTCAGGGCACGCTTACAAAAAAAGAAGCCGGGAGGATCGTGTACCTGACCACCGGGACCCAGGGGGAACCCTTCAGCGCATTGAGCCGTATCGCTCGTGGAGAGCATTCCAAGATCCAGGCTGGGCCTGGGGATACTGTGATCTTCTCGTCCCGTATAATCCCGGGCAATGAACTTGCTGTCGGTCAGAACATTGATAACCTCTTCCGAGCCGGAGCTACGGTGCATTACCAGGCACCCCCAAGGGTCCACATATCCGGGCATGCATCCGCGGGAGAGATCTCAGCGATGATCCGGATGACCTCACCGCGTAATTTTGTTCCTGTCCATGGAGATTACCGGAACCTCGTGGCTTGCGCGGGTGTGGCGCGTAATAACGATGTCGATAGCGATGACATTCATGTTCTCGACCCGGGCCAGGTTCTCGAACTGAGTTCCTCGGGCGCCAGGACCGACCGATCTGTGCCTGCAGGCCGCATGCTGGTGGATGGGTCCATGATAGGATCCCTGGCTGACCCGATACTCAGGGATCGCAGGCGGATGGCGCGCGAGGGGGTCGTAGTCGTGGCGGTATCCCTGCCCGCCAGAGGAGAGAAATTATCCGAACCGGCGGTAATCAGCAGAGGAGTGATCGTGGGCCCTCACGGAGAGGAGTTGGACGTGGAGGCCGCCGGTGCTGCACGCCGGGTTTTGAAGGCCTGGAAAAAGGAAAGAACTTCCCTTCAGGATCTTGAAGAAAACCTTCGGACCGCAGTGAGGGGTATTTACAGGAAGGCGCTGGACAAAAGGCCAACGGTTCTTCCGGTAATTCTGGAGGAGTAGGGATCCAAAATCCAAGATCTAAGATCCAAGGGGAAAACAGGAAGATCTCTTACTGGATCTTTTCTTGGATCTGGGATGTTGCCCTTCGGCATAGCTCAGGGTCCCGAGCCTGTCGAGGGAGATCTTGGATCGGAAATTCCGTGAGACTGATTTGTTTCCAATATTAACTAAACGGTTCATCCGGTTAATGCGTACCTGATACCTGGCCGACGCCGGGGGTGTTCTCCGGTCAAAGCGCCAGGCTTCGCAAGATCACTTAAGAAGCTACGCTTTGCTCTTTGCCGGAGAACATAAGCCGGTCATGGCCGCAACCCCCAGCGGAGAAGATCCGTCCATATCATCAGGATCCGCTGGGGGAAACAGGTACTCATTTCCCGGATGAACCAACTAAACTAAAGGAAATGAAATGTTCGAATCCATCCTGTTAGGAATATTGCAGGGCCTCACGGAATTTCTCCCTGTATCCTCTTCCGGCCACCTTGTTCTGGCCCAGGAGCTGCTGGCCGGTTTTGACGGGCCGGCCGTAACCTTCGATGTACTGCTCCACGGCGGGACTCTGGCAGCAGTATTCCTTTATTTTCGTCAGGATCTTTTACAGATCGCGAAGGACAGTACCCGACCGTCCGAAGGTGGATTAAGATTACCGCTGATCCTTGTGATCGGTTCAATACCCGCTGGCATAGTCGGTGTGTTCATGTCGGATATGATCACCCCCCTCTTTTCCTCGCCCCGGGTTGCCGCTTCGGGACTGGTGGCAACGGGCATTATTCTCCTGGCTGCCTGGAGGTTCGGATCCAGGGGAGGCGTTTCCCTCGCGGACCTGACCATCCCTGGAGTGTTCCTCATTGGCCTGGCCCAAGCCATGGCCATCGTGCCGGGGATATCCAGGTCCGGTGCTACTATAGCGGTGGGGATGTTCATGGGTATGGGAGGTCGGGAAGCCGCCCGCTTTTCCTTCCTTCTTTCCATACCTGTCGTTGCTGGAGCGCTGTTGCTTGAGTCCGGCGCGCTCATTAACGGCGGACTCCCCCTGGCCTACCTGGCCGGCGCCGTTTCCGCCGCCCTGGTGGGATGGGCCTCTATCGCTTTTCTCATGAAGCTTCTGGGCCGTGGAAACCTTTTCCCCTTCGCAGTGTACTGTCTGGCTCTCGGTGTACTTTCCTTTGTCTTTTTGGTATGAACAAGACAAAGGAAAGAGTGTAGAGTGTAAAGTGTAAAGTGTAGAGAAAACAGCGCCTTAAGCTTTTTACACAGGAGCCGCCGGACTATGTATTCAAGTCACTGCACATTAAATTCTGCACTTTGCCGTCTGTTTTATCATCTCTGCACCCTGCACTCTGCACTCTACACTGCGGGACGGGGTGACCAATTCAAGGTGATCAATGGCTAAAAAGGAAAAAACACCCAGTCCCGCTTCCCACTCCCGCTGGCGAGAGATCGTCGGTGTGGCCCTTGTCGCAGTGGGGCTCTTTTTTCTTCTGGCCCTGGTCTCCTACTCGCCCCGGGACATCTCTCTTAACAGCACCGGCACTGGGCAGGGCCAGGTCAGCAACATGGGCGGTATCGTCGGTGCCTACCTGGCCGACCTGAGCATCCAGACTCTTGGCTGGACTGCCATCACGATCCCGGTTTTTTTCCTTTTCCTGGGTGTAACACGTTTCTTTCACCGGAACTGGGGTAGTTGGTTGTTGAGATCTGCAGGCGCCGCACTGTTTGTTCTGACACTTTGTGTTCTGGTCCAGTTGAGGCTGGGGCCCATAACCTTCACCGGGGGTAGTGTTCCTGCCGGCGGTATCATCGGCAAGCTTGCCGGTGACGAGCTTATCACGCTATTTAACGTTGCAGGGGCCCATGTGATCGTCCTGGCCCTTCTCCTGGCCGCCATTCTGATCATGACCAACCTCTCACTGAAGACAGCTGTGGCCTGGGTGGCCGGGATCTTCGGTGCGTTGTTTACGCTGGTTGCCAAAAAACGTGAACGCACCCGCCGGAAGAGGGTAGTCAGCCGTGCCAGGGAAATAGAGCAGAAGGTTAAACCGCCGAAAATAGAGAGCAAACCAGCGGTCGTGAACAGAACCCGTATAGCTTCCCCCAGACAGGAGGAGTTCGACACCATCCCGCGCCCACGGGGCAAGTTCTCTCTTCCCCCACTTCACCTCCTTGACCCATCGGACGAGGAGCACAGAGGTATAACCGAGAGGGAACATCTCGCCAGAAGCCGGATGCTTGTCAAGAAGCTCCAGGATTACGGAATCCACGGACAGGTAACGGCGGTCAACCCGGGTCCTGTTATCACTGTTTTCGAGTACGAACCGGGGCCGGGGATCAAGGTCAACCAGATCGTGAGTCGAGCCGGTGATCTCTCCCTTGCCATGGGTGGCGTTGATATCAGGATCGTGGAGCGCATCCAGGGTAAATCCGCTATCGGGATCGAGGTGCCCAACATTGAACCGGAGACGGTACGCCTCAGGGAGATCCTCAGCTCAGCCGAATTTGAATCGTACAAGGGGATCATCCGGTTCGCTATCGGTAAGGACACATCAGGTATTCCCTACGTGACTGATCTCGATTCCATGCCCCACATGCTCGTGGCCGGAGCTACCGGGACAGGTAAGAGCGTAGCCATCAATTCCATGATCCTTTCCATGTTGTTTAACCTCACGCCCGAAGATGTCCGTCTGGTCCTGGTGGATCCGAAGATGCTGGAACTCTCTCCCTACGAGGGGATTCCCCACCTGCTGGCGCCGGTGGTCATGGAGCCCAAAAAAGCGGCCTCTGCCCTGCGTTGGCTGGTCGCCGAAATGGAGAGACGGTACCATCTACTGGCCACCAGGAAAGCGAGGAATATCGACAGCTACAACACCAAAACCGCCAAGATCAAGGACTCGCTGCCGGAGGATGAGGACCTTAAGTTACCGCACATTGTGGTCATCATAGACGAACTGGCGGATCTCATGATGACCGCATCCAGAGATGTGGAAGAATGCATCGCCAGACTGGGCCAGATGGCCCGTGCGGCAGGTATTCACCTTATCCTGGCGACACAGCGTCCGTCGGTGGACATCATCTCGGGGAGCATCAAGACGAACATCACCGGCCGCATCGCTTTTAAGGTAACCGATAAGGCCAACTCCAGGGTCATTCTGGACCACAACGGGGCGGAGCAGCTCCTCGGCCGGGGCGACATGCTGTTCATCAAAACAGGGATGACCGGTCTGACACGTTTGCATGGATGTTTTGTCTCCGAAGATGAGGTCGGGAGGGTTGTCAAGTTCCTCAAGGACCAGGCCAAACCTGAATACAGGGACGACCTGTTTGATTATCATCCGCCTGCGACAGGTGTCGAAGGGGACGAAGACGAAGATGAAAAATACCAAGTGGTCCTGGATTTCGTCCTCAACAAGGGTTACGCTTCTGCCTCCATGATCCAGAGAAACTTCAAGGTGGGTTATAACCGTGCCGCCCGCATGGTCGAGCGCATGGAAGCGGACGGTCACATCGGTCCGCCGGACGGCGCCAAACCCAGACCGGTCCTGCGGAGATACGAGGTCGAGTGACCAGCAGGAACCAGAGAGGGCGAGTGGGGGAAGAGCAGTGCGGAGAGCGGAGGGCGGAGAGCGGAGGGCGGAGGGCGTTAAGATCAGTACCCAAAAGCCAGAAGCCAGAAAATCTGCCGAACGCGGAGACACGGGGAGAAAACCGGTATCGAAGTATCCACGTATCAAAGTAACACCTGGAACATGGAACCTGGAACTCGGAACTTGAGCGAAGCGAGCGAACGGGTGGTGAAAAAGAATTGAACCTTTTTAAATACAACATGTCGGGTAATCTCGGAACGCTGATCGCGTTCCTTGTTGTCGTAGTTTTTCTGGTTGCGTTTCCCTCGCCCGGATCGTGCGAGGATGAGGCCGACCGGGCTCTTGCACTGGTTCGAAGAACCTACTCTTCCCTGACAGGTCTTAAGGCTGACTTTGTCCAGACCGAAGAGCGGCCGGGGGTGGGCGTGAGGGTAAGGGAGGAGGGGATACTTTCCTTCAGTCCGCCGGACCGCATGCGGTGGGATTACGGCGGGAAGCGTCCTCATGCGGTGGTCATTAACAGCACTAAGGTCTGGATCCACACCCCTTCCCGAAAACAGATTATCGTCCGGGAATTGACCCCTCAGGAAATGAGGAGGGGCGCCGCTACTTTCCTCAGCGGGCTGGACGGGATCGAGGAGGATTTCACCGTTCAGTCAAGGGCGACGGGTCCCGGGGAGAGCATCCCTCTCGACCTGTTTCCCATTGAGGATAACCTTCCCTACGACAAGATCTCCATCCTGGTCGCTTCCGAATCCGGGCTTGTGGAGCGGATCGCCATCCACCATAAGCTGGGGAATGTGACAACAATAACCTTTCATGGCATCAAGACGGGAGTGAAGCTGGAAGACCAACTGTTCGAGTGGAACGTGCCGGAGGGGACGGAGGTAATTGAACCGTGAAAGGTAATCTAGAATCCAGAATCCAGAAGCCAGAAGCCGGAAGGAAATCAAGAACCCTGTACAGGGTGAATAATGGGAAAAATTTCGCACAAAAATCAAAACAAAGGACAAATCAGATTATATCAAAGGGAAAACTCCTGTTACCCGATACTCATCCCTTACGCATCCATGTTCGTTTAATATTCACTTCTGAATTCTGGATTCTGGCTCCTGGATACTGAACAAAATATATGATGTGCTATTGCGGACCGCATACCCCATGAAGATTTCCGTAGTTTCCCTTGGGTGTAATAAAAATCTAGTGGACACCGAAGTAATGCTCGGATTTCTCCACAAAGCCGGCTGCATCGTTGTGGAGGAGCCCGAGGAGGCCGACTGCCTGCTCATTAACACCTGCTCCTTCCTCACCGAAGCCGTTGAAGAATCGCTGGACCGCATCGTGGAACTGGCTCAGCTCAAAAGGGAGGGGGGACTTGAACGCCTCGTGGTTACTGGATGCCTGGTCAGTCGCTATGGGGACGAAATATTAAAGGAGGTCCCCGAGATCGACGTCCTGGTGCCGCATAAGGATCTTGAAAGCGTGGTGAGGGCCGTTACGGGACAGCACGCAGGACGCAGAACCAAGGATACAGAAGGTGAAGAAAGTAAGGTTCTCAATTCTCAATCCTCAATTCTGGATTCTGAATCGGCCTTTCCTTTCCGTATTCGTTCCGATCCCCCGCACAGGGCCTATCTCAAGATCGGCGAGGGATGTTCCAATTGGTGTGCCTACTGTCTCATCCCTTCCATTCGGGGTGAGTTCGCCAGCCGTCCATCCTCTTCGCTCGTGAGTGAAATGAAGTATCTTGTCGGCCAGGGGGTGAGAGAGATCACCCTGGTTGCCCAGGATTCGGGGCGGTACGGACAGGACCTGGAAGACGACAGCCTCCCGTCCCTCGTGCGATCCCTCCTCTCTGTCCCCGGTGACTACTGGCTCAGGGTCCTCTATGTCCATCCATCCAGAGTTTCTGATGAACTCCTTGATGTGATCGTCTCCGATCCGAGGATCTGCCGCTACCTGGACGTCCCTTTCCAGCACGCATCAAATTCTGTCCTTGAGAGAATGGGCAGGGGGGATGCTCCGGCTCCCATGGATATAGTCCGCCGGGTTCGCCATGCCATACCGGACCTTTTCATCAGAACGACTCTCATGACCGGTTTCCCGGGGGAAACGGAAGAGGATTTTAATGAGCTTCTCCATTTCGTTCAGGAGGCGGGTATAGATCATCTCGGTGTTTTCCCCTATAGCCTTGAAGATGGCACACCGGCGGCCGGGATGAAAGACCAGGTTACCCCTGATATCGCGAGATTCAGGACCAGCGAACTCATGGAGGAGCAGGTCGGGGTGTCGGCTCAGCGGTTAGGCAGATTGGTCGGGAAGGAGTTGGTCGTCTTGGCTGAAGGGTTTGACGAGAAAGGCCCCTTCGGTCGTCACCAGGGCCAAGCGCCGGAGGTGGACGGTGTAGTTCGCCTGGACGAAGATGTGGAGGCGGGGAGCTTTGTGAGGGTGAGGATCACTGATAGCGATGTGTATGACCTGAAAGGGGAGGTTCTGGATCAGGAGCCAGAATCCAGGAGCCAGAATCCAGGAGGGGAAAATGGTTAATTGTCATAGGCGTTTAGGTGAATTGGAGCCTTTCTACTGGTTCCTTGGTACTGGGTACTGGGTACTATAAGGTGAACAACCTTTACGACCAAATTGGCCCACTCAAACTCATCCAATCCTCCTCTGGCGTAAAAGCCTCATTGGACGGTCTCCTCCTCGCTCGTTTCATCAAACCCTCCCCTTCGTTCCGGGTGGCTGATCTCGGTTGCGGAAACGGCCTGATGGGCCTCCTGCTCGCGAAGGAGAACCCCAACTGTCGTTTGCTGGGCGTCGAGATCCAGTCCGAGTTGATCGGACAGGCGAGGCAAAGTGCCCGCATAAATGAACTCGATAACATCCATTTTCTTCAGGCTGACCTCAGGAACCACCCCTGGAAAGAAAATCTTGAGCGGTTCGACATGGTTCTGGCCAATCCGCCCTTCAGGAAGGTGGGGACAGGCCGGATAAGCCCAGATCCGTCTCGAGCCGCCGCCCGCCATGAACTACACGGCGATGTTTCAGATTTCGCCCGTTCCGCTACTGCATTACTTAGAGATGGGGGAACGTCCACATGGATCTACCTTGCTGAGCGATTCGATGATCTCACCGCTGCTGTAACCGCTGCCGGTTTGCAGCCTGTGCGTACCAGATACGTCATATCAAGGGCAGGTAATGAGCCGTCTCTGGTCCTGATGGAAGCCCTGAGAGGGGAGGGTTTAGGGATCGTGTATGAAGAAGAACCGTTGATACTATATCGTTCCGGCACTGGAAGGGATTACACGGAGGAAGCGAGGAAAATAATTTATGGAGAGGCCAACGGGGAGTCAGAATCCAGAATCCAGACTAAAAAAGCGATTCCCACCAAAGCGGTACGAGCCGAAATTCAATATGCGTCAAGTGCCTGCTTTAGCAGGGTGTATTGAATCTCTTCTGGCTTCTGGATTCTGGCTA
>Ga0209976_10002664_pt1 | contig 10100 bp, 7 predicted proteins | sample SumtaG_FD_182806 | JGI IMG/M metagenome (GOLD analysis project Ga0209976, IMG submission 182806) | Deep subsurface microbial communities from Indian Ocean to uncover new lineages of life (NeLLi) - Sumatra_00157 metaG (SPAdes) (version 2) | ecosystem: Environmental > Aquatic > Marine > Oceanic >... | reverse complement strand
CTGGAACTCCTCACCGAGCGTATTAGGAGCCCGTGGGGACCTGATTGGGGGTCCTTCGTTGGTGCCGGGGATCCGGAGCGCTGCAAACACGTCGGCCGGGTCCGCTGATGCGGGCTCCTGCGGGGGCGCGGGCGGCTGCGGGGCCTCAGCTCCACCAACTCTGAGGGCAGCAAATACGTCTTCGGGCACGTTACTCTCCCTGTTGGTTAGCAGCTGCCATCTGTTCTGGCGTTGCGTTTATGGCATACCAAGCGTAGAAGTAGTCGATGTCGGTCATGGCGCCGCTCCTGTGATCCTGCTGCAGCTTCTGGCCGTGGGTGCCTTCATCGACTGCTGCCTTGAACGGCTCAATATCGTAGTTGCTGGTGTTGCCGATCGGCGGCATGGGAACCAGCTGGACCTCATAACGCTCGGCCAATCTCTTCCGCATATCTTCGTTGTGGAAGATCTCTTCCGGCGTGAACGCGTTCTTCGGGTTGGTGAACCGGAAGAAACTGTCTTCTGACATGCGTTTGTGCTCAGCAGCGGACAGGAGCATCGACTGTGAGAAGATATGAGAGGCGACCATCATCGACTCTGGAGAATTCATGCTGAAATACTTGCGGATGTAGCCAGCGTTCTGGAGCATCATTCCCTGCAGTTGCGGGATACGCTCCTCGGGAACGCCCGCAGTCCTGCCACCCTCTGCGACCCACTTCATCTGGTCCTCACCAAATTCACGGGACTCGCCGGCAGCAATCTCTCGATCGCCAACAGGATCGGTCATCATGAACATGCGTCCGCTCTCTGTCTGAGCCCACACGGTCTTGCCAACCTTGAAAGTCTTCCTGATCTCGTTCGGGCTCTTGCCCGGTGGCCACTGCCCCGTCTGCAATACAGACGAAAACGTGGGCTTGTCTATCCAGCCAGCTTCGAGGCCAGTGATGAGGGCTTCGAGTTGAACATTGTTCAGACGCTTGCCCGGGGCGATACGCCCTGCAATTGCGGCGGCGGAGTTGAGCCGGCCGCTTGGTACGGCAGTCGGTGCCGGCCGATCAGGGTCGTAGGCTGCGGTCATAAAGTCATCTGCGCGTTCGCTGTCGCCTATACTGTATCCTAATGAGTTAATGCCGGCCTGCCTTGCAACCGGCGGCTGAGTATACGCCAGCTGTGTGCGAGTCGCGTTGAGTTTCTTCTGCTTCGCTGCCGTCTGCCGATACTCTGGCGTGCCGACCGTGCTCTGCTGGAGTTCCTCGGAAAGCTGGATCTGAGCAGCGTTGAACGTCGGCTCCATAGCCGCTGTCATTTTTTGGGCGAGGGCCGGGTTGGTGCCCCGTAGCGTCGCCTCGATCTCAAGATAGCGTGCAACGGCGGCTGTCGGATTGTCCACAGCCATCTGTCCGATCTGAGACTCAGTGGTCGTGTTCGGATCCAGGAAATCTTGTACGGTCTTGACCGCGTCGTTCTCTGCAGCAATCGCTTCGCGCCGCGTCACGTCCGAGGCACTCAGTATAGATGCTTGGCGACCGAATGCGCTCGGGTTTGCGCTCTCGTAGCGCGTTCTGATCTCATCGTTCTTCGCATCCGCTGCTTGGATCTCGGCTTCTGACGACCCAGCCTCGCGCATTTGCGCGAACTCATCTGTCGTCGTGAACTCACCCGGGACATTTATCTCACCAGTGAACTCCTGACCTATGTTCTGGGGGGCCGGTTGTTCTCCACCCGTAATAGCTTTGAACGCCCGCTTGGCGATGCCGGCGGGAGACAAAAGACTGACTGCGTCCCCTGCAGCGCGGGCGGTCTGTGCTACTATCTGACCACCAGCTACGTCGCCGATCTTGCCGAAGAACCCTTTGCTCTGATAAGCCTCACTGCCGAGGTTAAACTCTTCCTCAGATATAACGTGGCCACCACTGCGGCCAACGTCGACGCCACGGTCGAATCCAAACCCAGCCCCTTTACCTGCTGCCGCAGCCGAGGCCGGGTCAACTATCGGAGCAACTGAGTCACCGGGTGCTGTAGCACTAGGTGCTACGTTTCTCTGTCGTAAGTCATTCAGTGTCCGTGCTGCGGACACCTTGCGACCCGTCAGGTTCTGACGCTTGATTGCCGCTCTCGCTTCCGGAGAATGCGGGAACTGAGACAGCTCTTCGATCGACGCGTCGGGATTTTGGAGAGCGAACTGATCGCCCTCTTCCGCATTCGCCCTGTTCTCCAAGTCACTGGCACGGTCTTCCTGCTGCTGCCCGAACAGAGTCGAGACGCGGCGGTCGGTCCTTTGCTGCCGGCGACGCTGGAAGGAACGCTCCGCACGCTCTTCATCCAAGCGGACGGTGAGCCGTTGATCTGCCTTCTTCTGGCGCTTGATTTCGTCTACGAAAGAGAAACCCTGCATGAAGTTTTGCAGGAAGACACCTGAGTTTCTACTGGCCATACTGAGAGACCTTCTTGTCGAGTTCTTTCACTGCGCCGAGGGTAACGCCCAAGGCATCAATTACGTTGATCATGTCCGGGCGATCGGTTTTGATCCCGAACTCCCTGTTGAATTCTTCTGAGAAGGGACCGACGTGTGTTTTGTCGTCGCCGTGGTACTGCCACCGATTCACGCGGACCTTTTTCAGCTTCTCAAGCAGCTGCGGTTCGTGACCAAGGTTGGTCTTCAATTCCTCTGACGAGAAGAACGCCAGAGCACCGCCGATTACCGTACCGACTGCTCCGAGGATAGAGGACTTCTTGTCCGCTTTGCGCTGGTCTTCACCAGCCTTCTTCACTACGGACGCGTACGCGAGGCTACCTTCACCAGACAAACGCTGGCTAAAGAGAGCATCTGAGAAGCCGCCACCTGTAGAGGCAGCTGCTCTCGATCGATCAGTGAAGCCGCGCCTTGTGGAGCCGGTTGCGCTGGCACGATTCAAGCTGCGAGCAAGACCCAACCGTCGACCGGCTGCTTTCTGCTGCCGCGGTGACAGATCCATGCCGCGCGTTGCGCGTTCGAACTGTGCTGCGTCTAAGCGAGAGCGCGTATCCGCGTCTTGCCCAGCCTTCGCTACCGCTGCCTCTTCGCCAACACGATCGACTGTGCTCTCGATCCCCCGGAGTTGAGTGCGCAAGCGCGCGTCAAGCGGCCCGCCCTCATTCGGATTGATGACCTCAAGTCGGTTGAGATCGTTCTGTGGTGTGAACGTCGCGCCAGCTTGGAACCCGAGCAGATCCGGATCCCTGTTGTTCTCGAAGCGACTATTGAATCCAGGCATTACACAAACCCCTCTTGCGGCAGCGTGAAGTCAAACCCACCACCATCAAAAATATTATCGAGGCCACCGACATCACCGGGGCCTGCTCCCAAAAATCGATCCACGTCGGCTTGCTGATCGGCCATACCCGATGACAGGTCACCTGTGTCGAAGAACTTGTCGCCGAACCCTCGGACTGCGCCACCAGCAATCGCGCCCGCTGCTCCTACGAATGCGGAACGCGTCTGATCGTTGGCACGTTGGGTCGCTGCTTCACCGCCGGCACGTAGCCGCGCTGCATTCTCTGAGGACTGCATGATCTGGCCGCGTTTGGAGATAGACCGGCGTGCGAGGGCGATGCGATCTTTCAACTGCTGGTTGCGGATCGCTTTGTCGCCGCGCTGGTTGATGCCCTGCCGCGCCTTCCCGCGTTTGACGGCTTGATCTAGCTGTCGGGAGAAGCCGCGCGGGCCTGAAAATCTGGAGCTGCCGGCTCTTTGTGCTGCGAGGTTCGCGCCTGCTTGCACCCGGCGTAGTCGCCCGCCAATCGCGCCGACGTTTACGTCGTGCGTCGCACTGATGTCCTCGGCCTGTGATTCGAAGACACGGCCCTTCGCGATTGAGTCTTTGAGGAACGCAGTACCGAAGTTCTCTCCGGCGTTGAGCTTCCGCTGGAGAGCAACATTCGGGTCGAGGGCGCTAGGTTGGACCCGGCGACCTCGGAACTCACGTAGGCTGGAATCGAATTGCGTGGGCATTAAAGCACTTCCCTGTGCATAGAGCTATCCATAGCATAACAGTTTAACTTGTGGGCCTGTGGGCTGTCACTCCGGTGAGGCGTCTTGGTCGATCTCGACACCAACGTCAAGTTCATCTGGCGTCCGGGGTGGCAGATGGCCGGGTGGTTTCGTGCGTCTCGGTGCGCTGTCGTCTACCGTTTGGCAGATCACGAGCTCGCCCGACAGGACGCCGCGCATTAGCGACTTGCCGCTGGCGATACCTTCCACCAAGTTGTTCGGGGTCGAGTTCGCTGGGTCGCTTAGGTATGACAAGACTATCTGGCAAGCGCCTTGAATCTGTTCCAAATCGAGTGGTTTGAGTGACATTATAATTATTCCTGTAGTTGATGGATGTCGGGGCTATATTAGCACGTTCTGCCCAAGCTAGTAAACACTATGCTGTGCCCTGCTCGGCCTCAATTTCGATCGCGCCAGTGGTGCCAATCAGACTACCGCCAGAGGCGGCGTCATAGAAGTTGAATGTGGCATTACAGATCTTCGATCCGTTGACTGAGCGGGTGACATAGAAGGCGCGGATCGTACTCAGCACCAGCCTACCTGACCCGGCATCAACTGTAAACGAGCCAGAGTTTATCACACGTTGCACCCAAACTTCTGAGTTCAGTCCAGAGTCAAGCCAAGGGCCGCGTGCGTTGTCTGTCCACACGCCGGCCGCAGTTAGTGAGTCCTCGCCGCCATCTGAATGGAAGCGAAGTCCTGAGTAGCAAGTGCCCGTTGCTCGGAAGCGGTACAGTGGGGTTGTTGTGCTCGGAGAGACCGTCGGGCCGGTGGGCCAGACTACTTTCCACACACCACCTACTTTGATTGCAACCGAGTCGGGGGTCTTCCAAGCACCGGCTACTTTGATCGACGCGGTGTCGATGGCCTTCCACGCACCGCCTGTCTTTATTTCGAGGGCCATTAGGTGTACTTAAACCAGATGTCGCCATTCGAGCCGCCCGAAGCGGAAGACGTGGAGAACGTAATCTCGCCGGTAGAGTAGCCCGAGCTCTTGTGATAGAGCATAGAGCCCTTGAGATATTTTATAGCGACGCCGCCGAAGTGTATGGCGTCGCCCACGTAAAAGGCCGCTCGGTCGGTGTTCATGTGACACCACGAGGAGTTCGTCGGCCCGATGTCCATATAACCGAAGGAGGTGCCGAGACGTACTTGGTCGCTGGCGCCTTCCTTGACGTAACAATTTGCATCGTCGAACCGAAGCTCACCACCATTCATCGTGAAGTTGCTGGCGTCCATAGTCATGGGCGCATTGATTTCTATCGAGCCGTCGACGCGGAAATGACCGATAACGTAAATGCCTGACGCGAACTCGGCGTTAGCGTTCAGGCGAAGCCATGCATCGTTACCATCGATTGCTTCCTTGCCATCGACGTGCAGGAAGTTCGCGGTCAGTGTAGATTGAAGCGCAGACGGGGCCGGTTCTGAGGGGTAAGTAAATCTCCACAGAGTGCTGATCGTCTTCGCTGAAACTACCGCTTGGCCTACGCGCAGCGAGGACCACCAACGAATCGTGGTCGCGGCGTTTGCCTCTGCTTCCGCCTGCGAGACAAGCGACGCGGCTAAGTCATACGCCCATGCAGGTTGCCACAGAGAGCCATCCCAGTACATGACCTGACCGATTGATGTTGAGCCGACGTTCGTGTCGTCAATGTCGGTCATGACCGGGATCTGTGCACCGGTGAATGTCATCAGGTTCGTGTTCGGTATCGCGCCAACGGAGTCAGCGTCGAGTCCCGACCCATCACCGTCATTACCCGCGTGCCAAACTTCGTCTTTGAACGCAATTTCTTTCCAGTTCGGATCACTACCGGTAGTATTGTAGCCCGAGTAGAGTGTTCCGTTACTGTACTCTTGATAGAGACCACCGTATCCGCCGCCCGTATCGCGTCGGCCGAGGATGTGCCAGTAGCCGTGATTGGCTACAGGAACTCCGGTGCTATTCTGGTGGATCATTGCGGCGAAGCCCTCGACCTTGTCCCACTCGCCTGTGACGAGTGTGACTATGGTGTGAGCGGCCTTGCCGATATTCGTATCATCGAACGTCCATGATGCTCCTGAGATTACTTCTGATGCGGTCTTGTCGAGCAGGTTCGCGGACGTGATGCCACCGAACGATGCTCCGGTGATGGCACCGACAGCGTCGAAATTACCAGACGCTGTAGCGAACGTGAACTGGGTGACAGAGGAGTCATCCTGAATGTCGAATATCTTGCCGCCGCCGCCCAGTGATCGTAGCGTGAGCTGAGTGGATGCATCAGTACCAGTAGCGAGAAACTTCCATGCTCTATCTATGTTGAAGTGGATGAGGAGGTCTTCGTCAGCACTGTCCCCATCACCTATGGTGACAGAGTCTGTTGTGAGCGCTCCCTGTACGTCGAGGGGTGACGCTACGAATGATCCGGTAGATTCAAGGCCGAAGACGTGGTATGTACCGAGGTTACCCACCGTGTCGCCAAACTGCCAAAGATAGAAATCAATCGCGTTATCGGCGTCTGCAGCTCCATTGTGACGCGTACCTATTCCGTGGCGATAGTTCGCGTTTCCTTGGAACCCAAAATGAATCTGAGCACCCTCAAAAGTGACGGTGTTGTCACCAGCTAATAGCTGTATAGCTGCTGTCAGTTTACCGAATGACCACGTCTCTGTTATTGCCTCGACGGCAGTCTTGTCGACGAGGTTCGCTGACGTGATGCCACCGAACGAGGTCGCGGCGAGCGCGCCGGTGATGTCGACGCCACCGGAGGTCGTTGCTAGCTTGACACTGCCAGCGTACCTGAGGTCCGCAGCACCGCCGTCAACGAAGAGCATTGCCCACTGGTTGTTATTGTCGTTGTAGAGACCCCACGTTGAGCCACCATCGTCCATGAAGACATGGCGACCGCCGATGGAGTAGCCGCTGTAACCACCATTTGACCCTTCTGCGCCGTCCACTTGGACAGACCCGTAATGGGCGGAGACCGTCTCGAAGTGACCTATTGCATCACCACCGAAGTAGGCGTTAGCCGATGTGGTGAGTACGCCATCGATGTCAACGGTGCCTTGAGAGAACTTAGTGGCATTCGCGCGAATGTTGAGATCGAAATCGAAGCCGCCGCCGCCAAAGTCGTAGGCGTCAATGTAGCCTGCCCCGCCGGTCATCATCATTCGAACGTACGATCCGGATGCCGGGTCGGTGGATTTACTGTCGACATAAAACCCGCCCGATGCTGTCACTGCGACGGGAGTAGAAATGGCACCGCCAAAATCGGCAGCGAGTGACGAGGAGTTGAAGCCGAGGAACTTACTGCCGGCGCCACCCGCTTCTGAGCGAAGCGCCCAGTGAGCACCATCGTAATGAAAAACGAAGTCTGTGCCGTCAGTATCATCGCGAAGGTGCAACATGTCGGCGGCAGTACCGCCTGTCAGGATGATGCGTACTTTGTCGAGGAAATCCCACTGTCCCGAAATATTTTCGTCGGCGGCTGCATCGAGCCCGCTACCACCCGCGGCTACCTGCGCTTCGGTGCCATCACTGTCAGTGAACCACAACGTCGTCGGATCATCATCCTTGGTCCACAGAAAACCGTAGTTGGGCAAGGCTTCCGGGGTAGCAGCCTGCGACAGCATTTGAAATGGCTTGTCGTAGACTTGCTGCTTCTGCCACCGGTTTGCTCTAGCGAAGAGCGGGAAATTCGTCCACTCACCGCCATCGTAATACATGAAATCAGCCTGAGTCGGCTTGGCGACGCTTACGTCTTCGGCCGCGCCTATCTTCATTGCCATGGCCACCGGCTGTTGCCCGCCACCACCGCCACCACTCGCTGGGATGCGACTCTGTCGGCTGGTATCCTTCTTGACTGGATCGACGAGCGTGGGGTTGGCGGTCGAGCCTGCTTGCTGTGCTACGTCCTTCGACAAGACCCGGGAGATATACGCGAAGCCAGACTTCACGTCTGCCTGGATCATGCCGGCTCTCTCGAGCTCGGCCATTGTTACGAAGCGTTCTTTGGGCGCACCGGAGTCACCCTCGTACATACGAAAGTGTTCTTGAATACTTTGTATTGATCGCGCGAGCTCGGGGTTATCGACTGCCGGGACTTCTACCGCGGGCAGCTTTCGATCCTTGAGCCGTTGTTGAATTACGCGGGCGGCAGCAGAGGGGTTGGCCATCTATGCCTCCGATTCAACGTCAAATATGCTTTGCCCTATCGCTACAGAGTGGACGCGGTCGGCGCTGATAATCTCAATCTGAAAGGTGCTTGAGAGGTATCCGCCGGGGAGCCGGAACGGATCACCATCGTCGACGCCAACTGATGTGATCAGCGTGTTCGTCCCATCGACGTCAGCATACAGCTTGAAGATCACAGAGTCGTAGGACTCCGCATCTACTAACGCAGCCCCCATATTCACATGGCGCTTGGCCCGCAGCTTCCCTGACTTCCACGTGTACGTCATGTTGTTGGCCGCGTCGCCTTCCCACTCGATGATGTTCGTCAAGTCCGTGATGTACAGCGTGTCGTTCTCGACATCGAGATACGCGCCTGCAGCTTGGTCGTCTCCAATAGAGAAGCCAACCTCAGGATCATTCGGATCGAAAATTATTACGCCGCCCATTATGCTACGTCCGCAGGTAAAAGTGGGTGCTTGCCGGCCGAGCCGTACGTGTAAGCGATGGCCGGGAATGTTTTGTGGTTCGTCCATGACTCACCATCAGTGCTACTATACATCTTCGTCACCGCCGATGCACCAGAACCTTCTCTGGTGAACGCCACGAAACCCAGCCCATTTGACCCATCAGAGCCCTTATCATAGAACAAGTTGAACAGCGTTTCGCCGCCTGACCCGAAGACATGCCCAGCTGATGCAGTCCAGTCGGTCGGGTCCTTGACATCGAGCGTGCCGCCGGTTGTGTCAACGTACCACGAGTAGCAGTCGACTGTCATAGCGAGCCACTTGGTGCCACCATCGAATACACAAAGTTTCGGTCGACTGCGGCTGCTGCTATCGAAAGCACCAGTGGCTAGTGTGAGCGACGTGCCCCCTTGGGTCATCCACTCAAGCCGGACGTCAGTACTAATGCTGCCGATGAGGATCATGATGCCCTCACCCAAGCAAGACGCGCCATTAGCGAAGTCCATGGCCGAAATAATCTCAGCGCCCCAGTTGTCAGTAATGGCACCGGCCCCCAAGTCAGCGCTACGGATGAACCCGGTCTCAAAGCCGGAGGTGAGGTTATGCATGTTGCACTGGGTGTAGAGATACGTACCGTCGTACAAAAAATTCAGTGGTGTCAGATAAATGAAGCCCGTACCTGACAAGCCTGCTTGCATCGGTGTGGTCAAGTTCGTCCAGCTCGTCGTGCCATTTACAGAGAACTGAGCCGCTTTGCCCAAGTCAGACGTACCGTTACTGGTACTAAGCAATGCACCAAAATCATCGTGTGCGATCGACGGGGTTGGCTGGAGTAAATCCGGCTCAAATGCAGGCGTACGTTCTGTCCACGTGTCGCCCTCATCAGCAGATGTCATTATCTTGCCGTCGGTCGGAGAGACCGGGTTACCAACACCAACTACCCATAAACTCTGACCTGAGAGATACGACGCTGCGAGCATCACTCCTTGGTCCTCACCGCTGATGATCTGGTCGATAGAGTACCAATACACCGGGTCGAAGTATGAGCGCCACAGCGTGCCGTCGTCGTCACCGCTGTGGTACGTGCTGGCCAAGATCGTTGAAGTCGAGGACGACGAAGGAGTAATGTCCTGCCCCGGCGTTGCAACCACCGCACCCGGCTCGACCAGCATCGCAGATGCCGGCACGGTTACAGTGATCACTTCCGCAGCGTTGGTATTGTAAAGTGGGGTCGCGGGTAACGTAACCGTCACCACCGTGTCGCCTGTGCGAACTACGTTCGTCACCACCAGCGTACCGTCGCGGACTTGGTTGTTCCAGCCGTTTGTTGGGCTCGACGCGGCATCCAGCCCTGCAATGATGTCTGCGCGTATTGCGTTGAACGCGGCGCCACTGGCTACCCACGTATCGTTCGTAAGCGTGATTATGATCGTCTTGCCGCCGATGACGATGTTGCTCGACGTAGACTCGTCCAGCG
>Ga0209976_10002662_pt1 | contig 10102 bp, 6 predicted proteins | sample SumtaG_FD_182806 | JGI IMG/M metagenome (GOLD analysis project Ga0209976, IMG submission 182806) | Deep subsurface microbial communities from Indian Ocean to uncover new lineages of life (NeLLi) - Sumatra_00157 metaG (SPAdes) (version 2) | ecosystem: Environmental > Aquatic > Marine > Oceanic >... | reverse complement strand
CAGGCCGGCGAGTTTTACCTGGAGCTGTCCCGTCTCCTGCGCCGGTACCTGGAGCAGCGGTTTCTTTTCCGCGCCCTGGAGATGACCACCTCGGAGATCAAAGGGCTCCTCCCGGGGGAGCTGGACGATCCGGGCACGGCCGCGCTCATCGGGCAGGTGCTGGAGCAGAGCGACCTGGCCAAATTCGCCGGCCTGCACCAGCCGAAAAAGCAGTGGCGGGAGGATCTGAGGCAGACGCAGGCCATCATTGATCGGACCAAGCCGGAGTTCCGGGTCTGAGGGGCGAATCCTCTTTGACTCCCGGATTACATAGCCTTCAGCAATATACCTCAGTACATTGTGATATGGAGCAGCGGGCATATTATTGTGCTTAGTACTGCTCGCCATTAAGGGAGATATGGTATGGAATTCGTAACCGCCGGCCTGCTGGTTATACTCATAATCCTGATCGTAGTCCTGATCGCATGGCGAGGCCAGAGCGCCGACAAGGTAGAGGCAGTACTGGGCAGGAGTTTTCTCCAGTTTCAGCAGAATATCCAGCAGACGATGGATACCACCAGGCAGGAGGTCGAGAAATCGAAGGACGTGCTCTCGGGCACTACTATCAAGACCCTGGAAACCATCAAGGACATGGGCAAGACGGTCGAGAGCCTGATCCAGCAGCAGCAGGAGGCCCAGGAGCTGGGGCAGTCGCTGAAGTACCTGCTGCAATCGCCGAAGCTGCGGGGGAGCTACGGAGAGGCCGTCCTGGAGGAACTGCTGGACCGGGTGCTGCCCAAGGGCGTATGGGAGCGGCAGTACACCATAGACGAGCGTGAGCGGGTGGACGCCGTGGTCAAGGTAAAGGACGTGGTGGTGCCCATCGATGCCAAGTTCCCCCGGGAGCATTACGAGCGCTACCTGAACAGCCAGGACCCAGGACAGCAGAAGGCGTACTGGAAGGAATACGAAGACGCCATGAAACAGCAGATCCGGTCCATCGGCTCGAAATACGTGAAGCCGGAGCGGGGCACCACAGAATTCGCCCTGATGTTCATCCCCTCGGAGGCCATCTATTACGAGACAATCGCCGAGAAGAACTTCCTGGGAGAGCCTTCGAAGATATTCGAATTTGCCCAGAGCAACAAGGTGATCCCGGTCAGCCCGAATACCTTCTACGCTTTCCTGCAGATGATCATCATCGGCATCCGGAACGTTGATATCCTGAAAAATGCCAAGGCACTGCAGGAGGGCCTGGCGGCGGTGGAGAAGAACTTCGAGCTGTTCTACAAGAAATTCGAGGTCATCGGCAAGGGCTTGGAGAACGCCTCGGAAGCATACCGGATCGGGGAAGGGCATATCAAGAGGTTCAAGGAAAACCTCGGCGCGACCATCGGCCTGGAGCTGCCGGAGGCGCGGGTGCCGGAGATCGGGGGAGAGAGGGAGCTTGATGAAATGAAAAATGAAAAATGAAAAATGAAAAATGAAAAATGCAAAATTGAAGAATAGGAAACGGACCAGGAAGACGCCCCCAAACTGGACAAAACCGGACAAAACCGGACGCTTTTAAGTTTTTTCCCGACGAGGCACTGTTGGGGTGGTGTAGAGTTTTCCGGCGGGCATTAAGGGCAACGGTGCAGAACGTCCAGGATGGATTCCTTGCGGTGCAAAATTGAACAAAATCTATACAAAATTCCACTTCTTTTAGGCACTCCCCGACGAGAGGCGTAAATCGTCCTGTTAATAAATATTCCCGCCCAAAACCAGTGGCGGGAGCGTCCTCGGGGCGATATGGCGGCATCATTATCATAGCGCCGGAATATAAGCCGGCGGCGGCGGGCTGTCGTTCGCCTGGTGCGCGAGGTGCGCCCCGCCGTTGGCCCCCGACGCAAAGGTCGGGGCAGGCCCGCCGATGGCGGGATTTAGGACGGGACTCCCCGCCTCTGGCGGTGTCCAGGAGCGGGGTAAACTGGTCAGCCGTCAGCGGTCAGCGGATAGAGGATAGAGACGGGGGGGAGGTGGGAGCAAGTCTCGGATGATCCGGGTATAGGGAAGACTAGGTACTTTGGTCACAGAACCAGCTCATGAGCCTCAGCTTCTCCTGCGATAACCCGGTCATCTTCCACCGGTTCCAGATACAGCTCAATAGCCTCCCGGATATTCGCCAGGGCTTCCTCTCGGGTTTCCCCCTCACTGATACAGCCGGGCAGAGAGGGTACGTACGCGGTATAGCCACCTTCATCACTGGGTTCCAGGACAACTTCTAATTTCATACTTGTTCCTCAGTTTCTATTGACCAACTGAAAGTAATTGTATCCGATGCCCTTTGAAAGCAAAAAAACCGGCGGCGGCGGCTTGTCGTTCGCGGGATGCGCGAGGTGCGCGACAAGTGGGGATAAAACGCCAACTGAATGCAGCTGACGGCTTACGCGCCGCAGTTAAACTCAAGTGTTAAACGGATAAGAGTGGCTATTAGGGAAGATATGGGGGGCGAGTCAATAGCAATCCTTTGCATGGGCTAATTTTACTACAATAAAAAGTTACACAGCGGCCTTTCCCCATTTTCATATCCTTGATTTGTTCATGTCCTGAGGGAGTTAAGACGATAGGCTCAGCTCAAAAATACAGGATTAATCCCATTCGGGAATAATAACCTTTAATTTCCAAACAGAATAAATTTGAACAATTAGTGTTTATAAGTTGTTATTGAGTTGATAAGGTTGGGATGTAAGACGTCACAATTATTGATTAATGCTTGAAATTAATCCCCTTACACTTAATCATATTGGTAACTAAGGAACGATAATGGCAAGAATTCTCGCTGATAAAGATATTAAAAAACTTCTGGGTACCGTGATTGTCGGAGCCGTTGAGGAATGCCTAAATCCCAACGGCATTGAATTGAGAATGGGAAAGCATGTCCATTTTCACTCTACAGCCGAAGAGGGCACATTAGAGGAAGAATCATTCTTAAAAGTACATTCCGGCGAAGCCGTTACTATATCTAGCCTAGAGAAAATTGATTTTACAGCAGAAACTGTTGGAAAGGTTTCCCCGCATAAAATGCTCATGGGACTTGTAACACCAACAACGACTATGATGCGGGAAGGAATCTCCCAAGTAACGACAAAAATAGATGCGGGCTTCAGAGGGATTTTAAATTGGGGTCTCAGAAACGATTCTTCCAAGGATCTAATTATCGGCTATGGGGAACCGATATTTAAGCTAACTATTTTCGCTCTTGATGATGACGAAAGACCTGAGCTTGCCTATGGTGAGCGAGATGGCGATAAATACATGGATTCAGAAAGAATTAAGGACTCCACAAGAACAATACCTGCTCAGATTCCAAAGACTAAGATATTATCGTCACGCTTTGGCAAAATCGATCCCAAAGAACAGCTGCGTGAAGCTGGCTATCCATTCGATTATATCTCTGCAGAATTAATTCAGCTTGGTAGTAAGCTAGAGATAGTCTCAACTACATCGAATAAGTTCATTGATGAACTTTCTAGTAAGATTGATGAGTTATTGAAAAAAATAGGGGATGTGATCGAGAGGCAAGGGACATTACAAATTGATTCTCATTACTATATGGTAGCACAATCCTTGGGGACACCAACAGACAATATGCCTCTGCCCCGATTAGTTCCTGTCCGGGTATTCACCTCTGGACATAATAAGGGACGGATTCTCGATATTGTTGGAAATATTCAACAAGTCTTAAATGAATTTGGCTTTGATTTTGCCGATGAGTTTCCTGAGGAGTTGGGATCGTGGTTTAAGAAATGGTTTGCACGGAGTAGAGAGCTCCTATCTCGGCCTGAAGTAGCGACAAAGCTAAAGAATATTGAGCGCGCTCTAGAACTTAGTGGTATCCATAAACCTCAAGCAGAGATAAACAAAGCAGAAGCAGAAGCTGTAGCTGTTCTACTCAATTCTATTGCTGCCGAGCCAAATGTATTGATTCAGATTGGTTCACTCCTCATGGTGAAGAGTACCAATAGTAAAGAAGAGGCTTCGATAGAAGTCCGTTCCTTGTCTCAGGAAGAGTTGATTCAACTTGAGCAAAATCAGCCCTTTATTAAAAATCTGGATGAGATTCTCAAATTTCAGCAAAATAATATCACCAAGATAGCAGGTGGAGTAGATGCAGGTACGTCCCAGCTTAAATCAGGCAAATAATTATGCAAGTGTTTTGTAGTAGATTCTAATTTGTAAGTGAGTATGATCACAAAAACACTACGATATTGGGGCTTAAAGGACCATCCTTTTAAAGACGCAGTCTTAGAGGGATCCTCATTAAATCTGTTCGTGAATAGGGCCAGGGAAATAGATGACTTAGAGGATGCCCTGCACAATCGCGTGACGGGAGTATACGGAAGCTTAGGTGTGGGTAAGAGTACATTTCTTAGTCGATTCGCTACCAGTCCACCTGTCAAAGATTTAACTGTGGTTTTAGTTCAATTGCCCACAGATTCAGCTGATAATATATTTCGTGAAATATTAGCTTCAGTATTGGCTTGTATTCACCAAGGCAAAATGAAAGTCAAGAAATCACAATCACTCGATTGCGAGCAAGAGCTTAAGCGCCTAGAGGGAACAATCGCCTTTTCTAGATTAGTTGAAGTCGGAGTTCAATTTTATGTAAAGGGTACTGCTGCTGAGAAGCAATCTACTGTTGCAGAAAAACACAGTGAAGCCAGTGCACGCAAATTATTAAATACAATAATAAGGAACGCCACCAAGCCATTTGTGATTATTCTGGATGATTTTCATAATATAGACCTAGGTAAAGCTGGAAGGGATGAGGCTTATTTCCCTCTGTTAAATCGACTCACACTTACAATTGATCAACATTTTAATCATCCGAACATCTCCTTTGTTATAACACTTGATCAGGAGATTGAAAAATACATTGAGAAGACCCGTCGCTCTGAATCAGGAGCTTTTTCCTTTTCTATCGGGGATTTTATTGCTCTGAAGACTTTGAGCCTTGAAGATTTGTTGGAATTGATTAAGGTTCGACTAGCTGAATACAACTGGAAAAGAAGTATAAATGATTTTATAACAACAGATGCCCTTTATTTACTTGACTTATGCAGTGATGGTCATCCTCGACGAGCCTTACGTCTTTTAAGATATGCTATGCAAGCAGTAGCAAGTAAGGGAAGTGTAAGACGAATTGAAATTAAGCATGTGAAATCTGCCGCCTCCAAGGCAAATGAAGGTTTTGATGAAACTGATCTAGCAATCATGAAATATATTGCCAGTCATGGTCCCACGTCAGCATCTGATAAAAAACTCGAAAAGGTTACGGGTATTACCTATACTCCTCTTCGAAAAAGGTTAGAAAAATTACAGAGGAGGCTTCAACTAACCACCGAGAGAACGCAGGTTGGTCAGACCGTGAAGGTTCTGTACTCATTCCCAAATCTGAAGGATCTTGAGAGTTAACATATATGTTGTCATAGACAACGCTAGACTACAGTAACTACACAGAACTGCAGTAACTATACAGTAACTACACTAACTACACAGAACCACTGTCACTACACAGAACCACTGTCATTACACAGAACCACTGTCATTACACAGAACCACTGTCACTACACAGAACCACTATCACTACACAGAACCACTGTCACTACACAGAACTACACTAACTACACAGAACCACTGTCACTACACAGAACTACACTAACTACACTAACTACACTAACTACACAGAACCACTGTCATTACACAGAACCACTGTCATTACACAGAACCACTGTCATTACACAGAACCACTGTCACTACACAGAACTACACTAACTACACTAACTACACTAACTACACAGAACCACTGTCATTACACAGAACCACTGTCATTACACAGAACCACTATCATTACACAGAACCACTGTCACTACACAGAACCACTGTCATTACACAGAACCACTGTCACTACACAGAACTTAAGTAATGACTATGTGCATGTTGAACACGCTGACAATGATGTTGCAGAGATCGCACTAAAGTTACTGTGAGTAGTTAAGGCGATGTTGGCTGTTATGCGGTAGATGGAAGGATACGCCTACCTAGTAGAACACCGCCACATCCTCCAGGAGCTTTCGCTGCAGGTCCCCGACGCAAGGGCCGGGACGGGCGGGAGTGCTAGGCGAGGTAGCGAGACGACCTCACCCCCGACACTGCGTGTCTCCCCCTCTCCTTAAGGCGAGGGGGACTGACGGACTCAGGGCAGCGCCCTCGGGGCCCATGACGTCGGAACTAGGACCCCTACGGGCAGCGCAAAGAAACGGCTCCGCAGGCTGTTAAGCCCCGGAGCCGTTATTTCGGTTGGGTGTAATAGCGGCTGGTTCTAATCCTTGTCCTTCTTGCCGTGCTCGCCTTGCATGATGAATTCCATATGCTTGCCCGACGCGCCCTCGTGCTTGATCTGCTTCAGGTATTCCTCGGGGTTGTCGACCTGCTTGCCATCCACCCACACGACCACGGTGGTATCGCCATTGGTGACTTTCTTTTCCACCTTGATGTCTTTGCCATGACCCATGTCCATACAGCATTCGCCTTTGAAGTGCATGTCTACCTGCGGCTTGCCGAGGCAGCCGTGAGGGGAGCGATCGCGATACCCAGCGTGTTTCACGAACAGCAGAATAACAAAGGTCAGTATAACGGCCAGGAGGAGATATTTCCACAGGAGGTTCAGTTTATCTTTCAGGTCCATTTTGTTCCTCTAGTTGGTTGATTGTAGCAGTGAATTGTGATGAGTTATTGCGGATTAGACTCGCCGGGAGGCGAAAAGTTCCGGGGAGGGGGCCAGCGCTGAGTCTGGTCAAGGGGGCGATCCTGGGTCTGATTCAGTCAAGATCGATTTCCCGGGTTATCAGCTCATCCAGTGTCTGTCGCCGGCTGATCAGGCGGGCGGACTCTCTCTCCACCATCACCTCAGCGGCCAGGAGCCGGGCATTATAACTGGATGCCATGCTGGCGGCGTAGGCCCCTACATCGTGTATGCAGACGAGGTCCCCGACCTGCGCCTGAGGCAGTACGCGAGGCTCGAGGAATCCACCTTTGCCCTGAGTGAATACGTCCGCTGACTCACACAGCGGCCCGGCCATAACCCGTGGAGCGGCAGGCTGATCATCCCGGCCCACGATGGAGATGTGGTGATAGGCGCCGTACAGCGCGGGGCGCAGGAGGTTGTCGAAGCCGGCGTCAACGAGAATATAATCGATGGTTCCACTGGTCTTGGTGGCCCGTACCTCGGTCAGCAGCAGGCCCGCCTCCCCCACCAGGTAGCGTCCCGGCTCTACCTCCAGGGTAAGGGACCGGCCCAGGTTCGTCTCCAGCTCGGCCCTGGTATCCTGCCAGTCTTTTACGAAGCGGGCCACGTCGAAGGGTTCCTCCTCAGGCCGGTAGGGTATCGGCAGGCCGCCGCCAGCGGATATGGTGGTAACCGTGCCGGGTGCGGCGCGAACGGCGGCGCTCAGGGACCGGCGCACACGGGAAAGGTGCCCAAAGTCGGACCCTGAGCCGATGTGTATGTGGATGCCGGTCACGGTCAATCCGGCCTTTTGCGCTTCCTTCAGTACCTGGTGGAGCTGCTCATGCCAGATGCCGTGCTTGGACTCCGGGCCGCCGGTGCTCACCTTCCGGTCGTGGCCGTGGCCGAATCCCGGGTTGATCCGCAGGGTAACGTTCCGGCCGGGACGCACGGCAGCGTATTGCTCAATCATATCGGGGGAGCCCAGGTTCACGTGGATGTCATACTGTTTCAGTAGATCCAGGATGAGGTGATCAAAAAGATCGGCGGTGAAGACGATTTCATTCTCTGCGAAACCAGCTCGCAGAGCCCGATACACCTCACCGGCGGAGACGGTATCCACCTGCACGCCCAGCCGACGCATCCATCCAAGCAGGCCCAGGTTCGGATTCGCCTTTTGAGCGTACCGGATAACATCGAATCCCTGTAGATCCCCCACTCGCTGCCGGATGATGTCCGCGTGATAGACATAGAGCGGAGTGCCGTACTCCCGGGCCAGTTCGCGCAGCAGGTGGTCCTGCAGGGACCTAGACTTCAACGGGTGGCTCCAAAAACACCGCCACCCACGCCTGCCCGGCGGCGATGGCCCCGTCGTTGGGGGGAAGCTGCTTTGGCAGGAGCACGGTGAATCCCGCCCCCTCCAGCCGGGCAGCCCCGCCCTCATATAGCAGCCGGTTCTGGAAACAGCCGCCGGAAAGCGCCACCCGCCTGACGCCCACCTTGCGCGCTACTGCGACCATTATCTCCACCAGCGTCCCGTGGAAGCGGGCGGCGATGTCTGACACGGCCACGCCACGGTCGCGATCTTTCAGGATGGCACCGAGCAGGGGCCGCCAATTGATGGTAGTGTCCACCTCGAAGGAGTAGGGCTCGCCCAGCCGGCCGGCGGCGGTGAACTCCAGGGGCCTGTTCGACTGCCCCTCGAAGGTGGTGATCTGCCGCAGGCCCAGCAGCGCCGCCACGCCGTCGAACAGGCGGCCCACGCTGGAAGTCAGCGGGGCGTTGACCCCCTTTCCCAGGGCCTGCCGGACGAGGGCCAGTTCGTCTCCGGCGAAGCCGTGCGGGAAGTCGGCCTCAAGCTCCGCGCGGTGCAGCAGTCCCAGGGCCGAGCGGCGGGGTTCCTGGATGGCCGCGTCGCCGCCAGGCAGGGGGAATGTATCCAGCCAGGCGACCCGCTCGAAGCCGCCTTTCTCGCACAGCAGGAACTCGCCGCCCCAGACCGTGTCGTCCGTCCCCAGGCCGGTGCCGTCCCAGGCGATGCCCAGGACCGGGTCGTCCGTTTCGTGCTCGGCCATGACAGCCGCCACGTGGGCGTGGTGATGCTGCACCTTGACCAGCGGTAGGCCCAGGCTCTCGGCATATTGGGTGGATAGGAAGTCGGGGTGCAGATCGCAGGCCACCACCTCAGGGGTGAAATCGTAGAGGCGGGGCAGATCTTCCACCACCCTGGCGAAGGCGCGGTGGGCTTCGGGGGTGGACAGGTCACCGATGTGCTGGCTGAGGATGGTCTGTTTCCCGAAGGCAATGGCGATGGTGTTCTTGAAGTGGGCACCCACGGCCAGGACGCGGGGCATGTCCCGGTTATTGTACAGGGGCAGGGGGGCATAGCCCCGGGCCCGGCGGAAGTACTGCGTGCCCCGCGTGGTCCGGCGCACCACGGAGTCGTCCAGGTGGCGGGTGATGGGGCGGTCGTGGGAGAGGAAGGCGTCGGCGATAGCCCCCAACTTGACGCGGGCTTCCTCACTGGTGATGGCAATGGGCTCATCGTGGAGGTTGCCGCTGGTGCACACCACCGGGAAGTCCAGCTCGGCCATGAGCAAGTGGTGGAGGGGGGAGTAGGGCAGCATGGCGCCCAGGTTGGGATTGCCGGGAGCTACTGATGGAGCGAGATCGGCGTCCTCCCGTCCGGACAGCAGCACAATGGGCGCGGCGAACGACAGTAGCAGCCGTTCCTCATCAATGTTGACCAGGCAGAAGCGGCGAATCAAGTCCAGGTCCGTGAACATCAGGGCCAGGGGCTTCTCCTCCCGCTGCTTTCGCTCGCGCAGTCGTATCACCGCTGCTTCATTGCGGGCGTCGCAGAGCAGCTGGTAGCCGCCGAGCCCTTTCAGTGCCAGGGTGCGGCCCTCCCTGAGCAGTGCCGCCGCCCGGGATATTACATCGGCCTGCGGCGTTGGTGAGCCGTCCTCGAGGGAGAGTTGCGGCCCGCAGGCCGGGCAGGCGTTGGGCTGGGCGTGAAAGCGGCGGTCGGCGGGCTGCTGATATTCCCGCTGGCAGTCGGGACACATGGTGAAGTGGCGCATCTCCGTATTGGGCCGGTCGTAGGGGATGTCGTTGATGATGGAGAAACGCGGGCCGCAGTTGGTGCAGTTGGTGAAGGCGTAGCCATAGCGGCGGTCTCGCGGGTCGAAGATCTCGGTCCGGCAGCCGGGACAGGTGGCCAGGTCGGGCAGGACGGTGACCGTCTTCTGCTCTGAGTCATCGCTGAACCGGATGACGAACTCGGTCTCGACCGACACCACTGCCAGCTCCTCGATAGCGGTAGAGGCAATCCTGGCGACCGGAGGTGCTTCC
>Ga0209976_10002661_pt1 | contig 10103 bp, 16 predicted proteins | sample SumtaG_FD_182806 | JGI IMG/M metagenome (GOLD analysis project Ga0209976, IMG submission 182806) | Deep subsurface microbial communities from Indian Ocean to uncover new lineages of life (NeLLi) - Sumatra_00157 metaG (SPAdes) (version 2) | ecosystem: Environmental > Aquatic > Marine > Oceanic >... | reverse complement strand
AATGTTGCCTCTCCCAGTTTAGCTGCTCCTAATTGCAACTCTTTCTTTGTTATGTTAGTTCCCTTATCATTGCAGGAAGACATATACACATTGGGTAGTGGTCGTCAGCCACAACATTCCAATTCTCTGTAATCACAGTACGACCGGCTGCTTCCATAAGAAGGATTTTACCTTTATCCGCCCGATCATATCCCCCCATAATGGCTTTAACTAATCCACCATTACCGTCACGTTCGAGGACCCTAAGATTTTGTGCCCAGCCACCTTCAGCATCAGGTTTTCCTGCTCCCCACCAATCCCAATACTCTCCCCACTCATTGAAAGCCGCCCCATCCCATTCGTACATACCTCTCTTTTGATCGAGTAAACTAACAATTGATGCGTCCGTAGGAGGGCCAGATAACCATATTGGATAAGAGTAAGGCAACGAATATGGACTCGACCAATTTTCCCCTGCATCTGTGGAATATATGAATTCCTTTATGCCCTCACCAATTGTGGCATAAATAACTTTAGGGTTAGAGTATGGACAATACAAGGACGGTGTGGACACATTATATCCAGGGACAGTATCTAAATACGAATCATTCCAGGAGAATCCTCCGTCTATTGATTTCTTTACCCCCCAATTCCCTCCAGTCTGATGAGCGGATTGCCAAGCGAGATAAAGAACCTCGTCGGTCCCATCGTTGGCTATGGCTATCTGCGCTCTCCGCATTCTCGGATGCCAGTTGTTGTTGTAGTATACGGAGTTTGCCCACTGTAAACTTTCCCACCCATCGTGTGTATGACAGACAATGAGTCGATAACCCCAGTTAAGACCCGCATAAGCTTGTGTACGACAAACTCCCCAGGCATGTCCAGGATTACTAACCGAGAATGCCATATCCATCATAAAGTAACCTTCTGAGGCATCTGCAGGAACGGCTGCTGCAATTTCAAAGTTTTCTACTAGTTTTGTCCACGTACCTGATCCAGGAGTCAAGGGATCAAACACATAAAACCCACAATAGCCAAAGGCAAATAACTTCTCTACCCCGTCTCCATACAAAACTTGGCGCATAACATTCATATCAAATTCTGCCATTGTTTATTCCTTTCCTTAGCACTAAGGTTAGAAATCGTCTGGAGGTTCAGACATAGGAAATCCACCATCTGCATTTATACAACTTTCCATCAGTTTGACTTCTCGCATTATGGCACGCCTAACTGCACTGGACATAGATTCCTCGTTGTATTTAGTGACTTTCTTCAACCTGGTATGAAGATTCTCAGATATGTAAAAATTAAAGGGTCTTTTTGATATTTGTACCATTTTCTTCTCCTTGTATATAACTTTTGTATGAGACCTACATTGCACTAACATTATGTCAATACGTTATGTCAATGTGTTTGTCTCTTTGGTAAAGAATGGATACGATACTTTGCTATCGGTTCCAAATAACTGTTCCTATCGTAGACCTCTGTTATGGTCCTTATTGAAGCATGTCCTGTTACTGCCTTCACGTGCTGGATTGGTGCTCCTCCATTCAGCGTATCTGTAACCATAGCCACCCGAAACGAGTGTGGAGTAATTTTACTCTTTATCCCAGCCTTCCTGCAGTACACTTTAACCATAGACCACAAGGAGTTAGTTGACAAATGTTTATCAGGATCAACAACCTTATACACAGACCCACCAATCTTCCTCACTTGACAGAATATAGGGTGTCTAGAATCAGAGTCTTGCCCACTCTCCTTTAACCATTCTTCTACAACAGAGAAGGTGTAGTCCCCTAGACCAATTTCTCGTATCTTATTTCCTTTACCATGTCTGACAACCAATACTGGAACGCCGCCCTTCATTATTAAATCTCTCACTTCCAGCAATACGAGCTCTTCTCGTCTGATTCCTGTATCTAGCCATAAGCGGAACAAGGCATAATCTTTTTTGCCTTTGAGACCAGGCTGTTTGTACGCATATTCTAGCAATTTGTTTTGATCATCAGAAGAAATACCAGCGTGGTGGACACTTGATACTCGGGGTATTGAGATTCGATGCTTTATGTAACCCAATGTTTCCTTAGAGAAAAAACCCAACTCTGCCGCTTCTGTTAAAAACTCCCGTACTGCTGACATTCTCCCTGAAATTGTAGAAGTACTCAACGCTCTACCAGTTCTCTTACTTACACAAGACAAAAGATACTGTAAATAACCCGAAACATACGTAGCATCAAAGTCCAGCCAAACACTATCTGGAACATTTGCCAAAGGGTGGGAGCCATTCGGAGAACTCAACTTGAGGTATTGTGCAAAATCTTTGAGGTAATTAGAGTAGAGGATCTGGGTTCTTGGAGAAACCTTAGAAAGAATCATTCGCTTGTATATTGTAGATTCTACGCCTTTTTCTATGATTTCTAACTGTTTCATGTTATCTCCTAATTATGTGTGTACAAATGTACAATTGACACATACATAGTATAACACATTTTGGGGTCTGTGTCAAGCATTTTCCTCTTCTATCTCACGGTTTCCCCAATATTTTTTTGTTTCTTTGGCACTTTCCCTTACACATCTCTCAAATTCTCGTTCCTCTTCTCGTTCCCCTTCTTCTTCTGCTTCCCTCTTCTTTGTTTCAGGGAGGAAAGCTATACATCTAAAAAACCCACAAGAGATGATTTTACCCTTGGGACAACCCTTTTTCTTAGAACACTCCTCATACACTCTTCCTTCTCCATCTACCTTATAGTCGGGTCTTTGGACAATAAGAAGATCCTTGAGATACACCCGGAGGTATTTGGATAATGTTAGCCCCTCTCTCTTTGCTAGCGCCCTTATCCTCCGTTTCTCAGGATAAGAAAAACACACACCAATACAGGTGATTAGAGAGTTGCTCTCCTCTTCCTCATCTTGTTTTTGTACAACATACTCTTCTCTTATCTCTACCATCTGATCACCTCTCTCTAGACATACAAAATCCAATACCCATATTTGAAATGTTTCAGAAAACCTTTATCTCTCTGCTTCTGCCCTCAATATACAATACCCATATTGTATTTATTGTATAAAAACCTTTATCTCTCTGGTTTCTGACAAACATTAGGCTCTGCTTTAAACTCACAAACAAAGCCCAATGTTAGCGATGTGTAGGGTGCACAGATTAGAGATTAGCTCCTGTGAGGTGTTTGGTTTGGTGTTTCTTTACATCCTGAATCGTCTTTTATACCCAGGACCACTTCACCAGCAACTACATCGAAATCAAGCTCACCTGCTAGGACTTGGGCAACCAGAACACTATCAATCCGTACCCCAGAGACCCAGTTCCACACAACATCTAAATCTTCTCTTGTTACCCCCTTTCCCCCACGTGTTTCTATGATAGAACGTGCCAAAAATCTCAATTCTTCTGAATTTACTAAGCTTTGGTGCATTCGTTTCGACATCTTATACCTCCTTAGGGCTAAGTTTGTTGGGTATGGGTAAAATCGTGTAGAGGTTTGCACTTCTACTCCCATCCTCATTGTACATCTTCTCCATCTTTATGAAGCCGAGGAACCCTAGATCATACACGGCCCTGCACAATACTTCAGCAGACAACCCTGTCATCTGAGAGATATCTCTCAACTTGTATCCACTGATTTGGGTCTTGTCGTCTACCAGGCTACTCAATGCAGCATATACAAGAATTCTGTTCTTTGGAGACGTACATTCCTTGTGTATGTTTTCTGCCAACATCAACTCATTATCAGTGATGCCTAAGTGTACCCAGACAAATGAGTTTTCGTTCTTTAGATTCTCTAACTCGATTGCTTCTTCCTTAGTCATACCGTTCATCTTGTTTCCTTTCTTCAGATATGGGGTGCATGTATTTTATAGCACCTTTTTTGATTAGTACCTCCACTTTACCCACTTGGACAAAGATTTCAAAGGTGTCAACTCCAGTCAACCTGCCTTTAAGCGTCTTACCATCAATAAAGGCTACTTTGACCATCAGTTGCCTGAGATTGGTCAAGTATTCCCTTTGATTCTGCCCCCAGTGGCGAGTTATGGACATTTCGTGCTCCTTTCCTTAGTAACTAAGTTTGTGGTTAATAGCGTATATAACTCTTAAACATATACAACTCTTATGTAACAAATTTGTTACAAATGAAGAACTTCATATCTTTGCAACCTGTGTGTATATGACATTTTTGACACATTCATACAATCCGTAAAAGTGTATATAGGTTTGTATCACAACCTCCGTGTTTCTTGAATCTCTTCTCAATCTTAATGACTCCCAGGAATTCAAGGTCGTGAACTGCTCTACTTGCTGTATCTGAACACATTCCGGTCAACCTGGAGAATTCCTTTAACCCACAAGTACAGGTTTGAGTCTCCTGATCAACCTTGAAGGCTAAGACTGAGTATGCAATCAACCGTGCTGGGGGACTGGCACAACCCGTACGAAGTTTCTTTGACAACAGAATTCCGGTATCAATAATTGCATTCTGCATCCGGAACATATCTTTTCTACCTTTCTCACTCATTTCATACCTCTTTCATTAGACAAAATGATTCGTTGAATTCTTATACAGGATTTGTATAAGATCACCTCATTATTAGACAATCTGAATATCTGGATATCTTGTTTTTGTCCAGGAAACAGTTTGTTCCTTTAGTCTTATTCCTGGGTGTTGTTATATGGGTCTTATTCGTATGTAAATTCTACATGGTCCCCCATGTAAATTTTACGGTACCCCCATGTAAATTTTACGGTACCCCCATGTAAATTTTAATGTGCATAATTCATTGTCCTATGAAACCTTATCTATGTTTAACAAAGTATACAAATAAGAGTCCTGTCTCTTATCTTCTTTGAACCTTTTCTTTAACCTTATAATTCCAAGGAATGCAAGATCGTGCACTGCTTTACCCGCTGTACTGACACTCATTCCTGCCAACTCAGCTATGTCTTTGAAAGAACCCCAACACTGCTGGTTTTTGTTTGCTCTAACTGTTATAGCGTTATATGCGGCTATCCGTGCCATAGGAGAAGCACATCCTTTCCTAATATTCTTCTGTTGCACCAATCCTCCATACATCAGGTTATTGTGGATCCTAAAGTAGTTGCCATTAGGAAAAGAGCGAACATCTTTGTCTACATTCTCAAGCTCTTCTACCTTTGGAGGACTGGATTTACAAAACTTATGGGCTTTCTGTACCTGATCATATGTCCAATCTTTAGGATTCTCAGGAAAGTTTTTAATAAAATCCATCAACCCAATACTGTGAGCCCAAACAGAAGCTATTTCTAAATTGAGTGTGTCTCCAGACATAGATTCTGGACAGTGGAGTTTGAAGAAATCCTTGAAGTTTTCCATCTTAGACATCAAAAACCTCCCTTAGCCCTAAGGAATTGACGGGAGGCTCGAGACGTGTTATAATGTGTATGAAAAGTATAATGGTTTGTGGATAGAGGGCCTAGCAGAGGGCCCTCTTTTCTATTTGTCTTGTTCATCCTGGCATCCCTCATTTGAAAGGATGCTGTCTGATCCTAAAATCATTTTTTCCATACCCTGTAGAGGAACTACCGCTACTTCACTCTCGACTACCTTGGGAATGTCCCGCATATGTTCTGCAATACTCTCCCTAATCAAGTGGTTTACAGTCATTCCCTTTAATACTGCATTTTTCCTCACGTTCGCTCGTTCCCTTTTTGAAACGCAAACAACTATGGTATATCTCCGGGCATCATCTCCCTTTGATGGTCTACCAGTTCGTCTTTTCTTTTCCATCACCCTCTCCTTAACTAATAACTTTTATCATTACAATTATTATATCATACATTCCCAGTATGTCAAGGCTTTCTGGTAAATAGATTTGACCTAAAAATCATCCGGTGGTGTGGTAAATTTGCACCTTGGATAGTTGCTGCAACCTTTAAAATCTCCATACTTCCCTGTCTTCTCCAACATAACTCCATTACATTTTGGGCAGGGTTCTCGATAAGGAATTCCTACCCACCCCTCTAGCCATTCCTCCCACTCCGCTTCAGACACATCTGGATGGGGATGTAGGCCGATACATAACTCCCTGCAAATCTCTATGACCTGATCAAGAGACCTCACTCGACCAAATCTTTCAGCGTCTTTTGCCAAAAGTCAAACGTGATTTTGTTCTGAGATTCCAACGTTTTCCACCAGATTTTAAGAGCAGCCCCATCTTCAGTTCGTATCTTTGACAACTTCTCTTGGGCGTCTTTTAACATCTCCCGCGTATCTCCAACTTCTCCAGTTTTCGGATTTCTTACAAACATTTCTTACTCCTTTTATGCTAAAAACTAGTTTTGAATCTCTTTTCCCTTTACCCAATGACCCTACATACGTCCATAGTAGAGATTAGTCCCTGTACGGTGTACTTTTTCACACTTAGCCCTAAGGATAAAAATGAGGTACAGAATGTATAAGTGTGTAACAGTAAATTGGTTTGCCGGTGATGCGGGCGTTGCGGGCGATGAAAAGGGTATATATAAACGGTGATTCTGTACCCTTTTCATCTATCACCCGCACCACAGGCATTTCAACTCTTCTCCACAAACCGGTATGTCCAGGTAGAATCTCTATCTTTCCACCGCTCCATCCCGAAATCTACAGTCAACTCCTCTTTGTGTGAAGACATAAGCTTTCCAAAAGCCTGAGGTGTTCCTGGCCATGCTCCTGCTGGAGAAGCATTCTTGAATAGGACGTGAGTAAGTTCTGCAAACAACGCTCCAGCACCAACGCCTTCGCCTATCTCACCTCTCTCTATCTTGTCCTCCATCCAATCATGTAGGGCTGCCTGGATGTAATCCCAAGAGGTCATTTCCTTACAAACTCCCACTATTGCAGTAGGAATCTCCTCTCCTGGATCCATCCCTACATAATCCGCATCTGTCACATCTGGAGCTTGTCCATAGATCCTTCCTTCTTTTTTATTGGGCAGCTCGCAGATGAAACATCCTTCCCTTTTCTCCACTTTGTATGCTGACTGATCTCCCAGCATTGACACAGACAACCCACGTTTGAGCCAAAATGCTATAATGGCCCGGAAATTGCCTCGTGCCGCATTAGGAAGGGTATTCACATTGAAATCTGTTCCTGAAAGAATGAGACCAATCCCATACTTCCTACCCAACCTTGCCAACTCTATAAGAATTTGTTGGGCCTCTTTCCCACCCCTGGCCAATACAACAGGAACCTCATCTATCATAGCAAAGATGTATGGGAGATTCTCCCCCGATTTTTCGTTGTATGAAAAGAGAGATTTGATTCCTTTCAACCCTGACTTTCTGTATATGGCTTTCCGCTCGTGACAAATTTTTATGAGAGCCTTCATTAGCATAACGATGTCTTCCTGATCATAGGCAATTTCCCATCCCAAATGAGACTCTAGCCTATCAAAGGATCCTGTACCTCCGTCCATAGCTGCAAGTTTTACATTCGGGAGAGTAGCCAACTGAATAGCTATCGCCTCTGCCAGAGTAGATTTACCCAGACCTGAGGATCCTGTGTTAATAACGTGAACGGCTACTGGGATATCCAGAGTCAAAGGTTTAACCTCTCCCGCCTCATCTACATACTCGCCAATCAAAACGCTATGCAGTGTTGGAGTAAAGTCGTACTTTTTCATCAGGCCAGTAATGGTGTAGTATCCCAGAGTTGGAGAAACACCTGATCCCAACACCTCGGCTACATCATTGTCCATCATTTTGTCAGATACACTTTTGGATGGCCAGCCCCCAGCAGCCTCTAGTAAACGGGCAAACAGATCACCTTTCTCCAAGAAAGGATAAAGCTCGATGATCTTTTTAATCGTGAATTGAGCCTGCGTATTGGGATTCCTGATCGTACCATCTCTATCTACCAGCAGAGGATAACGCCCATGTTCGTTTGACTCGATGGTGCGGATTCTATGCAGTTTGTTTTGGTCGTCTATGTGTTCTAGGGTCAACTTCCGCTGCTTGAATTCAAAATAACGTTTAGACACATCGTCATAAAATCCCCGACCTGCACGATACAAACCCTGCAAGACAAAGGGAGAGGCTACTGTAATAGACCCCCACTTCGCTAAATTCGCCATCTGCAACAAAAAGACCTGCCATTCACTCATCTCACACCTCCAGTCTAAAAATCGTCAAACATCTCAATAATTTTCTGTCCTACTTCCTTATCTTCTTCTTCTGTAATCTCATTCGTAACTGACAAACCTGAGAGTTTCTCACCTAGTGCTACTTCAATAACTCGCCTGAACATTGACAGATTGAGGGTTTCTTTCAACTCTGCAAACATTCCCTCAACCTTCTCGATCAAATCGGAGTTCTCTACAACATTCTTCTCTGGGTGTTCAGTTGTGTGTCCAGATAAGCCTACTCTCAACATTTCTTTAATCCCTTGAGACTTATTTTCCAATGTTTGGAGCCAGGTTATTAAATCTTTGTCGTCTTGTTCGCTCAATCTCACACTGAATCTCACGTTTCCTCCTCCTGTGTCATACAGGTGTATGACATTTAGTTGTTTTGTATGACACCTGTATGACACCTCAACCTGCTTTTCCTCACTTTATCTTGGACTTCCTCAGCATATATTTGTAGAAGCCTCTCAAGTTACCTACATGTGGAGCGAAAACAACCTGGGAGTGTGGATACACTTTTCCCATCGCTTCTCTAACATATGGAGCTCCGCCTCCAGTCAAGATGATGAGATTGAAATCTAAGGCCTTACCCCAAGTCTCCCTACATACTGAGACTACACGCTTGGACAACCCATCTACTGCCCTCTGCACCAGGCTATTGATGTTCACCACTTTGCCCTGGACAATAAGAGGTTTTCCCCCAAGCAACAACCCATCAATCTCATGCAACTCGTACTCGATTCCATACAACCTGCGAATATCATCTCGAATCTCTCGCCACACTGTAGACATTGCAGACGTTTTGCTTCCGCTTGCCTTGGCTACGTACTCCAGGCTATCAGACAAAGCTACATCTGTCGTATAAGTACCGACATCCACGATTCCAACCTTGCCTCGAGACAAATCTGGCCTAACCAATCGGCCTTCCCCATCCATCAACATATCAAAGAACGAACCAAAAGGCTGGGGTACAACAACAACCCGATCAACAAATACTAACCAAGGTTCCCCATTGACATCAAAATTATGTTCCCCTGAGAGAATCTCGGTCAATTTGTCTTTGTCCTCGAACCAATCTACGGGAAGTCCGGTACAAAGTTGAATCACACCTTTGATACCCAACCTTGCCATCGCTGCACAAAACAGAACCTCTATCACTTCGCTCTGGTTAGTACGCTCGCGGGAAAACATAGCGATTGAGTTACGGCTGTGTTTCTGTGCTGATTCACCCGTTATCCAATCGTTCCCTTGAATGGTGATTGTCTTGCCCAAACTTGCCTTGATCAAGTCATTGTCGTAACCTGCCTTGATACTATCACCCACAACTGAAGGGAAAACATCATAAGCGTCCCCCGACATAACTTTGGTAAACCCGTACCCGATATCCAATCCTACTACCTGTACTGCATTCATTTTACTTCTCCCTTAGTTACTAAGGCCAATACATCGCTGTGGCCATTCTCAACCAGTCTTACTATGACATCCAACAGCTGTCTTTGTGCAGATAACCTCTTTTGACAAGTATCGTCTTGTCTCAATTCCCTACACCAAGCAGAACTTACACTGAAAGCAGCGCATCCGACGCAGGTTACTGGATCACTGTGCAAGTATGTTTGGGTGGCTTGGATAAAAATCTCTTTATACAACTTTCACCTCTTTTCTTTGGACAAACATATTGAACTCTTATACAAGATTTGTTAAAAACACGTTTTTGTCTTTGGCAAAAACCTTAGCTTGTTTTCTTCTTCTTGTCTTATTCCCTTGTATTATTACTGTGTAAGCCCTTACACATAGTAACGTAAGGAACTGCACATAGCTTGTCGGGACCTGCACATAGTCATGTAAGGAGCTGCACATAGTAAATCCCTTCTATGTGTAAGCCCTTACACATAGTAGCTGCTACTATACATGTCCCTGCATGTTTAGTTGAACTGCCACTACGTGTTTGTCCACACACATAGTTAAAAATCATC
>Ga0209976_10002659_pt1 | contig 10106 bp, 6 predicted proteins | sample SumtaG_FD_182806 | JGI IMG/M metagenome (GOLD analysis project Ga0209976, IMG submission 182806) | Deep subsurface microbial communities from Indian Ocean to uncover new lineages of life (NeLLi) - Sumatra_00157 metaG (SPAdes) (version 2) | ecosystem: Environmental > Aquatic > Marine > Oceanic >... | reverse complement strand
TTCATGTCTTTTATATTCTTTAATCAGTTTAGATTTTTTAGTTGGTTTTAGCATTGTTTTTACCTTAACAAAAAAAGCAAAAAAAAGCAAACTGGGGAAAACAAAAACCGCCTTGAGGCAGTTTTTTTGGTACCCCGTGAGGGAATCGAACCCCCATCGATTGGTTAAGAGCCAACAGCTTTACCACTAAGCTAACGGGGCCTGGCGCCCTCGCCAGGATTCGAACCCGGAACAACGGTTCCGAAGACCATTGTGATATCCATTTCACCACGAGGGCTTATATTATTATTCTACGCCGAAAAAGAAGCTTCGTCAATTGCCAAAAAGGGGATTTTGGATTATGATTAGATTATGAAATTACCCAAAGAAATTAAAACTATTTTAAATAAATTGGAAAAAGCCGGTTTTGAGGCCTATGTGGTTGGCGGCTGTGTCCGCGATTTGCTGCTTAAACAAAAACCAAAGGACTGGGATATTACTACAAAAGCCAAACCAGAACAAATTCAGAAAATATTTCCTGATAGTTTTTACCAAAACAAGTTTGGCACGGTCACGGTTAAAACTAAAAGCAAAGAAACAACCCTTAAAGAAATTGAAATTACTACTTTTCGGACTGAACAAAAATACACTGACAAGCGCCACCCTGATAAAATTCGTTTCACCTTAGACATGAAAGATGATTTAGCCAGACGGGACTTTACGATTAACGCTTTGGCTTTGGATAAACAGGGAAAGATTATTGATTTGTTTGACGGTCAAAAGGACTTAAAGAAAAAAATTATTCGGGCAGTTGGTCAGCCAGCTGACCGCTTTAATGAAGACGCTTTAAGAATGCTGCGAGCTGTCCGCTTGGCTGGGGAATTGAACTTTCAAATTGAGCCAAAAACCCTTGAGGCGATTCAAAAAAACGCTGGCTGGGTTCAAGCCATTGCCAAGGAACGGCTTCGCGATGAACTAATCAGAATAATTATGACACAAAGACCGGACCAAAGCATTGAATTACTCCGAGAGAGCAAACTTTTAAATTACATTATTCCAGAATTAGAAAAAGGTGTTGGCGTGAGCCAAAACCGACATCATATCTATACTATTTACCAACACTCAATTCTTTCCTTGAAATTTGCCAGCCAAAGGAAATATAATTTAGAAACGCGGCTGGCCGCTCTGTTTCATGATATTGCCAAGCCGCAAACTAAAGTGGGTGAAGGACCAGAATCCACTTTTTACAACCATGACCAAATGGGAGCTAAATTCGCAATTAATATTCTGCAGCGGCTCAAATTCCCTAAAAAAATCATTGAGAAAGTGGGTATTTTAATTCGCAATCATATGTTTGTTTATGGAGTGGATGAAGTGACAGAAGCCGGGGTGAGGCGCTTATTGCGGCGGGTTGGGCCTGAAAATATCAAGGACTTGATTAATTTAAGAGTGGCTGATAGATTAGGCAGCGGCTGTCCTAAAGCGATTCCCTATAAACTGCGGCATTTGGAATATCTGATTGAAAAGGTTTCCCAAGACCCTATTTCCGTAAAAATGCTTAAAATCAATGGAAATGATTTAATGAATATTTTGAAAATTGAAGCGGGTCCTAAAATCGGCTTAATCCTTCAAGGTCTTTTAGCCGAAGTTTTAGAACAACCCAAACTTAATACCAAACAAAAACTCTCTCAAAGAGCCAAGGAATTAAACAAACTTTCTGACAAGGATTTGAATCAAAAAACCAAAAAAGTTGCCGAGAAAAAAGAAGAAGTTGATTTGAAAATAAAAGGGAAGTATTGGGTGAAATGAAAAACAAAAAATATTTAGTCATCGGCGGAGCTGGTTTTATTGGTTCTCACATAGTTGATAGATTGACTCAATTAAAACATCGGGTGATTGTTTTAGATAATCTTTCCACTGGCAAAAAAGAAAATGTCAATCCCAGAGCCAAATTCATTAAAACAGATATAAGAAACTTAAAGCAAATTAGCCCGTTTTTTAAAAATATTGACGGTGTCTTTTTATTAGCTGCTTTACCAAGAGTTCAATACTCTATTGATTATCCAATCAAAACAAATCGAAACAATATTGAAGGAATTTTAAATGTTTTAATAGCCAGCCAGAAAGCCAATGTTAAAAGAATTGTCTATTCTTCTTCATCGTCTATTTATGGCCAGCCGAAAAAATTACCCACTAAAGAAAGTTGCATGCCAAATCCCTTAAGTCCTTATGGCCTGCAAAAATATGCGGGAGAAGAATATTGCCGATTACTTTCTCTAATTCATGGAATAGAAACTGTCTCCTTAAGATACTTCAATGTCTATGGTCACCGGATGGATGACCAAGGCGCTTATGTAACAGTTATGTCTGTTTTCCTTAAACAAATAGCCAAAAATCAGCCCTTAACCATTACTGGCGATGGCAGTCAAACCAGAGATTTCACTCATATCAATGATGTAATCAAGGCAAATATATTAGCGATGACCAGCAAAAAAGTTGGCCGAGGAGAAACAATTAATATCGGCAGTGGAAAAAAATATAGCATTAATCAAATTGCCAAAATGTTTAGTAATAAGGTAAAATATATTCCGTTTCGGATTGAACCGCATGATACTTTAGCTGACATTTCTTTAGCTAAAAAATTGCTTGGCTGGCAGCCGAAAGTAAAATTAGAAGAGGGAATTAGAGAATTATTAAAAGAATAACCAGGGCGTAGCTTAGCGGCTTAAAGCGCTGGCCCCGGGAGCCAGAGACCGCTGGTTCAAATCCAGTCGCCCTGACAGACGAAAATTCGGGCCTGTAGCTTAGTTGGTAGAGCGCCGCATTCGCATTGCGGAGATCAGCGGTTCGAATCCGCTCAGGTCCACTAATTTTTAATTTATGCCCAGTCAGAAAAGAAAAATAGGTGATATCGGAGAAAAGATTGCTTTTGATTATCTGAAAAAACAGGGCTATCAAATCTTAGACCGTAATTATCAAAAGCCCTGGGGAGAAATTGATATTATAGTTCAAAACAATAAGGAGATTATTTTTATTGAGGTAAAAACAAGGACTGTATCTAAGGGACAGTCCCTTGAACCAGAAGAGTCAGTTCATTCCTGGAAACAAAAAAAATTAATCAGAACTTCCCAGACCTATCTCTTAGAAAAAAAGTATCATCCGGAGACATCTTGGCAAATTGATGTTATTGCTGTAGAATTAAATATTCAAACAAGAAAAGCTAATTTAAGGCATATTAAAAATGCGGTTTGGCAATAAAAAAGGTTTATCAAAAAGGTTAAAATTATGGATTATTTTAAGAAATCATTAGAAATACATAAGAATAAAAAAGGGAAACTGGAAATTAAATCAAAGTTGCCTTTGAGAAATAAAAATGATTTGAGTATTGCCTATACCCCTGGTGTGGCTGAACCCTGCCGTCAAATTGCTAAAAATCCCCTAAATGCCTATAAATACACCATTAAAGGAAACAGCGTGGCTGTGGTCACTAATGGAACAGCTGTTTTGGGCTTAGGCAATATTGGCCCTGAAGCTGCTCTGCCGGTTATGGAAGGTAAGTGCCTGCTTTTTAAAAAATTTGCTAATATTGACGCTTATCCCATTTGCTTAGATTCCCAAAACAATGAAGAAATTATCAAAACAGTCAAGATGATTGCTCCTGGTTTTGGCGGAATTAATCTGGAAGATATTAAAGCGCCTAACTGCTTTGAAATTGAGGAACGATTAAAAAAAGAGTTGGATATTCCGGTTTTTCATGATGACCAGCACGGCACCGCTATTGTTACTTTAGCTGCTTTAATTAATGCCCTAAAAATAGTCAATAAGAAAATCAGTCAAATACAAATAATTATTAATGGAGCCGGCGCGGCTGGCATTGCCACTGCTAAACTCCTCATGACTTACGGAGCTAAGAAGATTATTCTCTTAGACAGCCAGGGAACTATTTACAAAAACAGAGCCAAGCTAACACCGATTAAAAAAGAAATTTCTCAAGTAACTAATTTAGAAAAGGTAAAAGGACAATTAAAAGAAGCTATTAAAGGAAGTGATGTTTTTATCGGTGTTTCCGTAGCCGGGGCTTTAAAAAAAGAATGGGTAAGAACAATGAATCCACAAGCAATAATTTTTGCTATGGCTAATCCTGTTCCAGAAATTATGCCCGAGCAAGCCAAGCAGGCAGGAGCAGCTATTGTGGCTACCGGCCGAAGTGATTTCAAAAACCAAATCAATAATGTTTTGGCTTTTCCAGGAGTTTTTCGCGGTCTTTTAGACAGCCAAGCCAAGCAGGTAACCAAAGAAATGAAATTAGCCGCTGCTAAGGCCTTAGCTTCTTTGGTTAAAAAACCAACTTTGGATAGAATCATTCCTGCCACTTTTGAAAAAAATATTGCTCAAAAAATCGCTTTAAGCATAAAATCTTGAGGTCAGACCTTTTTGATACAACCTTTTTGGGCAAATTTGCCCAAAAAGGTTGTATCAAAAAGGTCTGACCTCAAAATATATGCATAAATTAACCATTATTGGAGCAGGACCAGCCGGCTTAACCGCCGGACTTTTCGCTAAACAATATGGAATTAATTTCCTGCTTATTGGTCAACCCTTAAACAGCGCAACTAATCAAGCTCATCTGGTAGAAAATTATCCGGGTGTTAAACCAATGAGCGGACCCCGACTAATCAAAGAATTTCAAAAAAGTTTAGCTATTAAAATCAAAGAAGAACAAGTAGAAAAAATATCCAAAGAAAAGAATGGCATTTTTCAGATAATCACCAATAAAGGCAAATATCAAAGTCAAGCTATTATTTTAGCTCCGGGAATGCAAATAAGGAAATTAGGGATTAAGAATGAAGAAAAATTCTTAGATAGAGGAATATTCTATCATACGCCCAATGATATTCGCTGGTTAAGGAATAAAATTACAGCGGTGATCGGCGGCGGAGACACCGCCCTGACCACCGCCCTCAAATTAGCTGACCAGACAAAAAAGGTCTATTTAATCCATCGCCGCGATGAATTCCGCGGCGCCCCTCTTTTGGTTAAAAGGATTGAAAAAAGAAAAAATATAGAAATTGTTTACAGCGCTCAAGTAGCTGAAGCCAAAGGCAAAAAATCCTTAGAAAAAATTGTTCTGGATAATAAGAAGGAATTAAAAGTTAATCAGTTATTTATTGAAATCGGCGGCATTCCTAATGTTTATTTATGCCAAGGACTAAAATTAAAAATGGAAAATAATTTTATTGTTACTGATAAAAATCAAGCGACTAATCTGTCCGGCTTATTTGCCGCCGGCGACATCACCAATAATCCATTAAAGTTAATTGTTACGGCCGCTGCCCAGGGAGCCATAGCCGTCACCAGCGCTTACAATTATTTAAAAAGCACAAATTAGAACTGCTTTTTTTATTTACCCTTGACTATAACCAGTCAATAGTTTAATCTTGACAGCAACTTTATATTAGTTTCTTTAATAACTGCATAAACACAACACAAAGATTTAAAACTTTATTAATCATTTTCTAAAAGGAGGAAAAAATGGCAGAAAAATTGATTAGAGAGACCCGCTTGCCTATGAAATTATTTGAGAGGGGAAAAGTCAGGGACACCTGGCTGTGGATAATGGATGGTAATCTCCTAATGGTGGCTACTGATAGAGTTTCCGCTTTTGATGAGGTGGTCGGCGCCATTCTCGGCAAAGGAAAAATTCTAACTAAAATGTCTATTTTCTGGTTTAAATTTACCAAGGATATTATTGGTAATCATTTTATTACTGATTCTCCCGCCAATCTTTATTATACTTGGTATGGTCACAAAAACGATTTAGAGGGTCGCTCAATGCTCATTAAAAAAGCAGACCAGGTTATTCCCATAGAATGCGTGGTCAGAGGGTACTTAGATGGTTCAGGTTGGAGAGAGTATCAGTCATCTGGAAAAGTTTGCGGCATAAAATTGCCTCCGGGATTATTAAAAGGCAGTAAGCTGCCCCGGCCTATTTTTACTCCAGCCACCAAAGCCGAACAAGGTCATCATGATGAGAATATTTCCTTTGACAAAATGGCCCATATATTGGACTGTCGCGTCTTGGCTACTCAATTGAAAAACATTAGCTTGGAGCTCTATGAAGCAGCTAGTGAGCATGCCGAGTCAAGAGGCATTATTATTGCCGATACCAAGTTTGAGTTTGGCATAATAGACGGTCAACTGATGTTGATTGATGAGGTCTTAACCCCGGACTCATCCAGGTTTTGGGACAAAGACAAATGGAAGCCAGGTCAAACCCAGGAAAGTTTTGATAAGCAATTTCTGCGGGATTATTTAGAAAGCACTGATTGGGACAAAAAACCACCAGCCCCGGAATTACCTAAAGGAGTGGTCAATAAAACAGCAGAAAAATATAAGGAGGCATTAAAAAGATTGCTTGGCTAAAAAGCCAAGAGAAATCCTAATGGGCAAACACCCATTAGGATTTTAAATTAGTTGACAACTAATTTGCTTTGTGATAGAGATTAAGTAATTGGGTTTGAAAAAGCAAAAAACTTGACAGTTAATTTCAAAGGTATAAAATCTAATTAAAGCTAAATTTTTTCATTCGGTCAGTCAAAATTAAATAAACTAAAATTTTGTAATTGCTCCCTGAGAAAGTAAAAGTCAAACCTTTACTTTAACAAGGTGATTACAGAAAATATTATGAACGGTTTCTATGTTTCTCTTTGGAGGGAGAAGATTTCAAGGAGGGGATTCAACTTGTCGCTTTTTGCTATATTATCCGCGGTTTTAATCATCAGCGGATTTTTTATTTTTGAGGCTCTCGCTTTGACAGGTATTACTGTTACTTCTCCTGATGGTGGAGAATATTGGAACGGAGAACAGGATATAACTTGGACATCTGATTGTGTTGCGGGTGATACAGTTAATATTTATTACTCTACTGATAATTTTACAGGTATCTCTGTGAAAATTGCTAATGCTGAGCCATGTGAAAATAGTCCTTATTCTTGGAATACTACAGGAACGGTTGATAGCACTTCTTACAACATTAAGGTGCGAGATACTCTTGATGTTGATGTTTTTGAGGTATCAGGGACTTTTACAGTTGATAATACTGAACCAGAAAAAGTTACTGATTTAGTTAGCACAAGTCATGCTGTCAGCACTTGGGATGATGATAAGACAGTTGATTTTTCCTGGACATCTGCGGTAGACGCGACTAGTGGATTAGACGGCTATTCTGTTGTTTGTGATGCAGTAGTAGACACACTTCCTGATGATACTAAAAATATAGAAGAAACAGAAACGACTTATATTTGCTCATTTTCTGATGGAGATTCAAATTATATTCACATAAGGTCAGTTGATAATGCCGGCAATTGGGATGATGAAGCAGAACATTTAGGGCCGTTTTTTATTGATACGCAAGACCCAACTACTTCAGACGATGCACCGACCGGCTGGCAAACTGAATCAGTAACGATTACTTTAACAACCTCTGATCCAGACCCAACTTCAGGATTGGCCTGGACTAAATACTGCACTGATACTGAAAACACTTGCGACCCAGCCGGGGGAACAGATTATACAGTACCAGTGGAAGTTTCAACCGAGGGCACAAGCTATTTCATATATGCTTCGCAAGATAATGCTGGTAATGTTCAAGAAACAGTAAGCAAGACTATTGAGATTGATACAATTGCTCCAACCTTTAATATTATTGATGGCGTTGATCCCGAGTCAGTTCAAATAGATACTATTAATGTAACAATAACTGAAGAAAACAGCGGAGTTGTTACTTCTGAATATGGATTCAGTGATGACGATGTCTGTGATGAGAGTGATACTTATGGCAACGGATTTACTTCTGGAGTTAATTTTGACGTTGCTGGAGACCACACAGATTATCTTTGCGTAACGGCAACTGATGCGGCTGGAAAGACTGGATATGATTTGGTTGGACAGTTGAATACTGATAATACTGAACCTTCTATTCTTATATACACCTTAAATCGTATTGAATTTTCTCCAAATGGTGATGGCATAGAAGATGATGTTACTATTGATTTAGAATTTTCTGAAACTGTAGATTATGATATTTATATTAAAGATGGAGGAGACACAACAGTGAAATCATGGTCAGGAACAGCACAAAGTCCGGATCCTAAAACTTGGGATGGGACTGGAAATACAGGAGATGGAATATATACAATTGAGGTTTTAATAGAAGATGATGCAGGAAATACTTATCGAGACACAACTGAAACTATAACTATTGATACAACTACAATTTATGCTGGAGGAAGTTCACTTTATGTAACCATTGGATCAGCGATAACTGCTGCAAATTCTGGAGATACAATTGAAGTTGAGGCTGGAACTTATACTGAAAGCCTAGCAATAAACAAAGGTGTTACACTGCAAGGTGCAGGTAGAGAGGTCGTTACAGTCACTGGTACGCACACGATAACAGCTAACAATGTCGTTATTGATGGGTTTACACTAGATGCTAATAATGCTAATTTTGCAGTTATTACCATAGACGATACAGCTGGCATTATAAATGGTGGCACAATCTCTGATAATAAGATTTTTAATAGCAACCTTGATGGAATTAGAATAGGAATGAGTGGAAGTGGTAATGGTGTAAACAATATTACAATTGAAGACAATGAGATTACAGCAAATACTAGGAAGGGAATTTTATTCTACAATGGAGGAGACTATGAAGCACAGGCAATCTCTGATATTACTATTAGTGGAAATAACATAACATTTAATGGTAGTTCAGGTATCTCTACTTACGGTCCAGGTCCGAACACCATAACTGGTAATACTGTTACTGATAATGCTGGTAATGGTATTAGTATAAAGTATGATGATGGTGATGTTATAACTGGCAATACTGTAGCAGGCAACGATGCCATGGGTATTAACATGCATCAGGTCACTAATACTCTTGTAGAAAATAACACAGTGTCAGGTCATTTGAGCGAAGATGTAGTTACCACATTCTGGGGTGGTTCTATTACTGCTGGTAAAGGCTCAGCTATTTATGTTCATGAAGCTAGCCAAAATAATACCATACGTTTAAATGATCTTACAGATAATAAGATTGGTGTTCTCATCAGCAGAGAAGCCGCGGGTGATGATCCATCAGGTAATTCTATTAACAATAATGAGATTGCAGGTAATATTGAGTATGGTATTCTCAATGCTTTAGTTGATCCAGCTACCCTAGTTGATGCAGAAGATAACTGGTGGGGCAGTGCAAACGGCCCAGAACATTCATCAAATACATATAATATTGGTTCACAAGGAGATGAAGTAAGTGATAATGTTGACTTCATAACTTGGCTGGACGCTGCTGTTGATGGAAATAGTTTTGCTCCTGTTGTGAATAGCAACACAAATGAGAAATTTGCGTCGATACAAGCAGCAATAGACGATTCTGATACGTTGAATGGGCACACTATTAATGTTGCTGCTGGGACGTACGCCGCGGTCACGCTGAACAAATCGCTCACTCTTCAAGGACCGAATGCGGGCATTAGCCCCATTACCGGCACGCGGGTCGCGGAAGCGGTCCTCACCGGGTCGGCACCGTTGATCGAGCTGTCGTCTGGCGCGGTGAATATCGAAGGGTTCACATTCCAAGACGCGACCGGGGCCGGGGGCATTGGTGGTGTAATCTTGGCGGACGGAGCCAGCGATGGTTGGGGCAACGTGACCATCCGTTCCAACCGCTTCATTAACAACTACGGACCGGCCATCGGCGTCTGGACCTCGCTCGAGGCGGTCGACCCAGCCAACTGGACGATCACCGATAACCTCATTGATGGAGTGACGGGGTCGACCAGGTCGGGCATATATCTGGATCTGGTAACCGACCTGCCTACCGGCTTTAGTGGCTGGGAAATCAGCTTCAACACGATCAAGCACACCGAATACGGCGGAATCATGGTTCATGGCGCGGTTGACATGGTCATCTCCGAAAATATCATCGAGGACATCCAGAAAACGGGCATCCAGTCGTCGGGGATATATGGGGACGTGAGAATTACGGATAACGTGATCACCAGAGCGATGTTGGCTCAAGCTGAGCCTTTTAGGGCTGGTATCCGTCTCTATGGCACGGACCC
>Ga0209976_10002658_pt1 | contig 10107 bp, 12 predicted proteins | sample SumtaG_FD_182806 | JGI IMG/M metagenome (GOLD analysis project Ga0209976, IMG submission 182806) | Deep subsurface microbial communities from Indian Ocean to uncover new lineages of life (NeLLi) - Sumatra_00157 metaG (SPAdes) (version 2) | ecosystem: Environmental > Aquatic > Marine > Oceanic >... | reverse complement strand
TTAGTGTTTTTATTTGTATTAATAAATCCCTGGAGATCATTTGTTTTTCCTTTTTGAGAATTTGTCATAGAAAAATTATAACACGTAGACTTGAACCTTTTTTTCTATAAGATTATGTTTGAGTGAAAAAAGTATTGCAGGGGCTGGTGGACTATGTTAGAACTTGGTTTATGACTTTTCGTCATCTCTAAAGAGAACTAGTTCTTCCTCTTTGATTAAACTAAGAAACTTTTTCGGTAAGTCTCTTTTTAGTGGAGTTGGGCCAAAAGCTTCGTGCAATTTCTCTATATGTTTATTTTGAGCTTTGAGGTTTGTAAAAACATAATGAACAATTAGCTCTTTAGAATTAGTTAATGATTGGAAGAAGGAGTATCTGATGCAGTCTTTGCTTTTTCGAGCTATGTTAACAAATTCAAAAGCAATCTTTTTAAGTTGTTTTTCTTTACCTTTTTTTGCAACTATTCTGTAAACAACTGTTACCATAGAGTGATTATATCATTAAGGCAAGAAAGGTTGTTTCTTAATTTTGCAGGGGTTGGTGGACGAAGTTAGAACCTGGTTTAGGCTAAATCTAGAATGGGAAGCTTGTTGGTATTAGTCATAATAATGCTCTGCAACCTCCCAGATATTTCCCCAATTATCCTCAAACTGGAAGTATTTATAGAGAACAGGTTTTTTAATGACGATAATTTCAGAAATGCTTTTTGGTTTCAGTTTTTTTATGCGTTCGCGCTCTTTTTTTACATTTTGTGTTCTTAATTCGGGGGTAATGTTGTTTCCTTGTTTCACCGTTTCTTTGTCTATTGTGAAGTTGAAGATGCCGATATTTACTTGATTGTCATGTCCAAAGTCTGCCCATCTATCTTTTTCCCTGTGACTAATCTTTTTTTCAAAAACTTTTTCATAGAATTTGATAGCTTTGTCTAAGTTGTCGACCCAAATATAGAAACCTTGTGGTTTTAACATAAGAAAAGTAGTGTAAGTATATCACGCTGAGGTTAAACTGCAGGGGTTGGTGGACGAAGTTAGAACTTGGTTTAGGGAGAGAATAGCTTATTCTGTTGATGTAACTAAGTCTGATTTGGCGATTATTCCAGCAGTTTTTGTTTCTTCCTGAGTTAGAGAGAGATAGTGTTGCCATAATTCAGGTGAGTTTTTTTCCATTTCTTGAGCGACTTGTTGGACAAGGGAAAATGCGCCTTCATTTTTTAACTCAATTGCAAAGACATGACTTAATACAGCTGTTGGATCGGCGTCTGCTTGAGTGATTTTACCAGCTAAAACAGCTAGAAATTCAGCAGGAGTGATGGATTGACTGACTGCTTGTTTAAGAAGTGTAATTCCTATCATAACTCTTTGATCTCCAATTTCCCATGGTTTTTCCCTGCCAAATTGTTCTATAAGTGCTCTAGCGGCACCATAACCCCAGGGGGTAGAAGCAGGTGATAAGTGGGTTAAGTGATTTTCAGGAATGAAATTAGGGTCAAATCCTTTGGCTGGTTCATCGAGAGGTCGGGGTATAGGTGTTGACAGTTCTTTAGATAGAGAGGGATTTAGGGTTTTAGATTCTTCAATTATTAGAGCTCCAACAAAATTAGATTCTAAATACCGAGCGATTGTCCAATCTAATCCAAATTCTTTGGCTATTGCTGGGGGATTGGGGCAAGCTTGAAGCCAGCCGAGCGTATTAAGTCGTTCAGTGGGCTCAAGAGTTGAACAAAAATTATCATGTCCATGACTGGTGAAAGCGCCGAAATTGGAGTCGGTTATAGTTGGCGATTGAGGCAATTCTATACTCATGAGAAGGAGTATATGTTGTTAAAGAAGAGTAGTCAATACTATAGGATGAAAGCAGGGGTGGTAGGATTCGAACCTACGACCGCTGGTTTTGGAGACCAGTGCTCTCCCAACTGAGCTACACCCCTATTAAATGTATTTTAACATACTTGAAATTGTTTTTTGGGGAGCGTAGGATAGTTGAGTATGAAAGTCTTGAAGTTTGGAGCAGTTTGGTGTTCGGGTTGCTTAGTGATGCGGCCTAGGTGGCAGGAGATTGAGACAGAGATGCCTGAGCTTAAGACAGAGTATTATGATTTTGATAAAGATAAACAGAAGGTGAAGGAGTTTAAGATCTCTGATGGTAAGCTGCCGGTGTTTGTGTTTGTAGATAAGAAGGGTAAAGAGTTGGTTCGGGTGTCAGGAGAGAGGGGAAAGGAAGAATTAGTTGAATTAATTGAGAAGCATAAGGATAAGTGATGTTAAAACGGTTATTGATTTGGCTATTAGGTTTGGTTTTGCTATTAAGCTTAGCTGGGCCGGTTAAGGCGGCAGATAAGGTGATGGTGGAGTTTTTTCACTCAAGTGCTTGTTCTCATTGTATTAAGGAAAAAGCCTTTTTAAAGGAGTTAGATAAAGAGTATAGAGGGATGAAGGTAGAGAGTTATGAGATTAGTCAGCCATATAGTCAGCGACTATGGCAGGAGGCAGGTGAGAGGTTGGGGGTGGAGGTTGGATCGGTGCCGTTTACGGTTATAGGTGATAAACACTGGACTGGTTTTAATGAGGAAACCATTGGCAAGGAGATTGAGGCAGCAGTGTTGGAAGCATTAGGAGAGCTAGAGGAGGAGTCAGCTAGTGAGGCGGGTAGGTTGAAGCTGCCGTTTGTGGGCAAGGTTGATCCTAAGACTTTGTCTTTACCGATCTTAACTTTTTTAGTGGCTTTGTTGGATGGGTTTAATCCATGTGCGATGTGGACTTTGTTGTTTTTAATTAGCTTGTTGTTAGGAATGAAAGACAGAAAGCGGATGTGGTTGTTAGGCCTAACCTTTATTGTGACCTCAGGCCTGATTTACTTTTTAGTGTTAGCAGCCTGGTTGAATGTATTTTTACTGGTGGGATTGGTTAAGTGGGTGAGGTTAGCGATTGGTATATTTGCTTTAGGAGCAGGTGGTTGGGCTTTAAGAGATTGGTGGAAGAATAGGGATGGGGGTTGTGAGGTGGTGGGTGAGGAGAAACGAGATAGGGTGTTTGGCAGATTAAAAAAGGTAGTTAAGAAGCAAGAGTTGTTATGGGCAATGCTGGGGATAGTGGTGTTAGCAGTGGTGGTTAATATGGTGGAGTTTGTCTGCTCAGCAGGCTTACCGGCTGTTTATACCCAAGTTTTGGCGATGAATAACTTACCAGCGGTAAAATATTATCTGTATTTAGTCTTTTATATTCTAATCTTTATGTTGGATGATATGGTGGTGTTTGGGATAGCGATGGTGACTTTAAAGGCGGTGGGGATTGAGAGTAAGTATGCCAGATGGTCAAGGTTGATAGGCGGATTGGTAATGTTGGGAATTGGTTTGGCGATGCTATTTAAGCCAGAGTGGTTGAGTTTTAGTTAGTGGACCCAAGGGGACGAATATCTAACCCCTCTATGGCGTTTTTCAAGAGGTTGTATCTGGAGTTTTCTTGAGGTTTGTGGAAGAGTTGAGGGGGGTGTTTAAACTGAAATTGGCGTTTAGTTACTCTTACTCTTTTACACCAAGGAAAAAATCGGTTAAATGTTGAGTGAATTGATCTAAGCCTTCCTGATTATTTAAATTAAAAGAATTAGCTTCCGTAGTGCCTGGATCCATAGAATCATGATAGAGATTCCAAGAGGAGACTGGATTAAGTGGCTTAAGAGGCCCCACTTGATGCCCTTTCTGTATTAACCAAGTGAGAGGATTCGTGCTATTAGGGTGATAATTACTTCCTTTAGCACAAGTTTGATTGTAGATACGACCCCATCCTTCGTGGTCTAACACGACTCCTAGCACATCTTTTGTTCTTCTAAGCCAGTTTACTGGCCATTCTACTTTATGAGCCGAACTGAAGTCTCTCGGTCCAATACGCCTACTTGGAATAGTTATTGTTTGGGTCCCTACTTCTAAGAATCTTAAGGCTTTACGATAAACCAACGAGTGGCCGATTATTCCGTTTTCAGGACCCCACGTGCGTAACTTTCGTTTTAAACCAAGGTTTGTTTCTAGGGCTTTCATGTATTGCTGAAGTCCTAGTTGTTCATTAAGTCCTAAAACTTTCTCGTTCTTTTGCTTTAATTCTTCTTTCCTCTCTTTTTGGTATTGTCGTCCAGCTATGCCAGCTAAGCGCCTTGCTTCTTGCGCTTCTTTTTTTTGTTGTTTTTCCTTTTGTCGTCTTTGAAGCTTCGCTTCTTTACTTTCATTTACTGATTGCGTTAGACGTTTACTAAAGTCCTCAGGTCTACTCATAGTGTTTAATTATATCATTCACCGTCAAAAATCACGATCAAGAATAGTAAAATCAGCCTTCTATATCAACCTAATCTGTGGACTTAATGGGTCTAAGGTGGAACACCTTAGTTAATAACCTCGAGAATATATTTGAGGTTCTACCAAAGTTTATCTCTCCAGAGGCAGTTAATCAACAGAAGTTAGTCTTTAGCTATTTACCTAATAGGTAGTGGAAATATACAAGCAATTTGTTTTTATAAATCAAAGTCTCTCAATAACTCTTCTAAGCTGATATGTTGGTTCTCCCACTGGACTGTCGCCTTCATGTCTCCATCTTTTTGTTATTTGAATTGCTACTCTTGGTTTACGAGATTCAGAATCTTTCCTCTTGCCTTTCTTTTGGCCATACACTGCTTTTAATCCAGTTCCCCAGGTATAGACTCTTTCATCTCCTATTGTTTCATATTCCCTAAGTGGATCATCTGTGTCTAATAAAAGTCTCATGGCATGAGAACCAATTTGTTTTTTTCTATTTTCATTTACTAAAATAACTACAAAATCTAACTTTTCATTAATTGTTTCACCAGCTTCTTCTCCCAAAGAATCTATATCTAAGGTGGCAGTTGTAATAAGGGGAACAAAACCATCTTTATCTGGTTTATTTCTTTCCAGAACATTTTTTTTACTTAAATCAAGAACACTTAACACTTTTTTTTCAGCCTCTGTTTTTCTTCCTAAAATGTCTTTCATTGTAAGGTTTCTTAGATTATCCATGATTCTCCTATCTTTAAATAAAAAATTATTATAACTAAAAGTATATCACACAGATTAAAAACTTTAACCAACAAGTAAATAAGCTAATATAACAACCCAATCTTTAGTTAGTGGACCCAAGGGGACGAATATCTAACCCCTCTATGGCGTTTTTCAAGAGGTTGTATCTGGAGTTTTCTTGAGGTGAGCTAGTGAACGACGTTAGAGCCTATTTAACTATTCCTCAACCTTCCTAAATATGTTTCCTAACTCTTTTTCTGCATCATCTGGGTTATTAAACACTTTATAACCATACTTCTCAGCCTCTTCCTTTATAAGTCTTACATCAAGCTTAACAAAACACTTTGCCTCTAATCTTTGCAACTCTTCTGTCTTGCCCCACCTTGGATGTTCTTTTAGCCTTTGAAGTATCAAAGCATAATGATCATTTATTAAAAAAAATCCAGGAAAATCAAAATGCTTTTTAGCTAAATGAGGTAAAATACTTACTCCTTCAATAATCACATGGTCATGCTGTGAAATTGCCGCTTTAAATAATTCTAGAATTTTCGGGAAAAAAGCTTCAGATTGTTTAATAAGAATTTTTGCCTCTTCCCTGTAAGAAACAGTTTTCCAAAATTCTTTTTCATCTTTCTTGTCATAAATCTCCACCCACTTTTTTAACTTATCATCTTCTGCAAAAACCTCACGAAAATCATCAATATTAAGTACTCCAATGTCTAATTTTGAATTATGGGCAAACTGTAAAGCAAGAAAGCTTTTACCAGATGTAGGAGTTCCACCAATAAACACATTCATGTCTTAATTCTATCATAAACAAAAGGACTGCTATAACAGCCTTTATTAACTTTGTGGACCCGGAGGGAATCGAACCCTCTACTCTTCCATGCCATGGAAGTGTGTTACCGGTATACTACGGGCCCTTATTTCAACTTAGTTGTTTCCTTGTGAAGAGTATGTTTACGGCACTTACGACAATACTTTTTTAACTCCAGTTTCTCTTTAGTATTGGAGCGATTTTTCTGGGAGATATAGTTTTGAGAACTGCAGTCTTTGCATTTGAAGGCAATGAGAATGCGGGGTCCTTTTTTAGCCATAATTTTTCTCCTGAGCCGACGTGGGGGCTCGAACCCCAGACCTCGAACTTACCATGTTCGCGCTCTACCAGCTGAGCTACGTCGGCAGGTAATGGGTATTTTACGTCAAAGTCTTAACTTTTTCCAGCACATCATGCCAGGTTTTACAAGGAATGATATTAATGTCGCTGCGGGGAGCTTGATCAAGATAGTCATAAAGGAAAACAGTCCCCTTATAGTTTTTGGACAGGTCTTTGGCTAGCTGGGGATGATCATCAACGATAGCAATAACCTGAGGGTAGAGATATTCCAGGACTTTGGCCTTCCAAGCTAGGCTTTGAGGTAGTTTAGCGCTTTTGGGGCGGTAGATAATGTTGACTTTGGGAAAGTTATGCTGATCAAGCCAGGCTTTAGTTCCAGGGAGAACGGTTTTGGATCGAGCGGTGAGATAAGTAACAATGGGGACAATTTTATGGATTTTTTCAACAATGTGGTTAGCATTTTTGATTAAAGGAAAATTGCGATGGAGTTGGTCATCATGGCGGACTTGCTTTTCCCATTGGCGAACCTCATCACGGTTCCAGTAGGGAGCATAGTAGGAATAGCGGTATTTTTGCTTGACTTGCTTGACGGTTAAATTTTCAGGATTACCAAATAGTTCTTGGGTTTTTTTAACCCAGTAGTCACTGCTGTCTGCTAAGGTATCATCAATATCCAAGGCCAGGCCTTGAAGATTTTTGGCTTTAAGGGTTTGTTTAAGTTTAACAATTGGTTGATGCATAGTCAGGATTATATACGAAGATAGGGGGAGGTGGGTAGGTGCTGGCTAGTAGACGATGTTAGAACCTGGTTTAAGGTAAAGTTTGTTGAATGAGTTAATATGGTTAAGTTTATTGTCTTGCATCAGAAATGTAAACTATTCCATTTTCTCTTATTCGTTTAGTGGGAACCCAGCCAATTAGAATTAATCCTTCATGATTGGGTGACAATTCAGATTTTAGATTTGAGGGTCTTTTGGCGTTGTATTTTAGAAATATTGAATCAATATCATGGTAGGTTAATATTTTGCCACTCTCTAAAATTAAAGCAACTTCTTGTTCGGCATGTAAATTTCGCATTTCCGACAACATATTTCTTGCTTCCATGATGAGAATATACCAAAGTATTTGAGAGAATACAAACTATAGGATTTAGTGCTGGGAGCAGGATTTGCACCTACGAAGCCTTGCGGCGTCAGTTTTACAGACTGATGTGTTTGTCTACTCCACCATCCCAGCAGACATAGATATTTTACCATTTTTTTGAGCCGCCTCTCGGATTCGAACCGAGGACCTATCGCTTACAAAGCGAGTGCTCTACCAGCTGAGCTAAGGCGGCCCGCCATAGGCGGATAGACACAAGGATATTTTATCAGGAGAAGGAGAAGATAAAAAGAGCCCTACGCGGTCGTTCACTGGAAGTGGATCCCCGAAGCATAGTCCAGGTGGGGTAAGCAGCTCCGAGGCGTTAGCGAGCGGAGACTTCCCTGAGAGAAAATCAGTCAGGGTATTGAGCTTCCCTTTACACGAGTGTTGAGGAAAAGACTTCCAGATTGTCAACGGGCCTTGTAGGGCAGATGGTTGTTTTCACAACCAGTTAATTATATCATGTTGTCAAGTGTATGAATCAAGAAGCTAGTGATCAAAAAGATGGTGAGGCTGAACGGCCTAGAAGATGGGCGCCATCAGAGTCCTTAACAACACCTTATGTAAGCCAAAAAAGGCTGTTAGTGCCTTTAGCTATAACAGCAACTAAAGCAAAGACTGAGGAGGCCAGAGAGGTAGCGCAGCAACGACTGCAGAGATTTCAGAGGAAACTGGGAAAGTATATGCAGCCTGATGCTGTTAGGCTAGATATAGCTAAGCTAACTAATGATTTGGAATGGCAAAGGGATAGAGCTAATAGTGGGCCAAGAGCAAATATTTTAACTGCTGATTTGGAGTTTGTTAAAAGAATGAGAGAGAAAATAGATGGGAGGCGAGACAAAATGACGGGTTTGTTTAACCGTCATGGTGTCTTGGAAGCTTTGCAGGAGTTTATGCAGCATCCAGACAGGTTTATTCACTCGGGAGAAAATAATGTAACTGGGAAGCCGATTGGAATAATATTGTTAGATCTTGATGGCCTTAAATGGGTAAATGATAATCATGGTCATAATAAAGGTGATGAGGTGATAGTAGCATTTGGAAGGGTTATGAGAGAGAGATTAAGAGATACAGATATAGCAGCTAGATTTGGCGGGGATGAGTTTTGGGGAGTGTTACCAGGAATTGCGCAAGGTGAAGCTAGAATGGCAAATGGCAGGATAGCGACGGCAATGGAAGAAATATCAGTAAATGGGAAGGATGGCAGACCTTTGGCAGTTAAATTTTCTACAGGTTCGGCAGTGTTTCAGTGGGATGATCTGTATAAAGTATTAGAGCAGCGCTCTGAACACAAGAATGAAAAGCCATTAAGGGAAGAGGTGATTGCTAAATTAAGTGGAAGATTGGCAGCATCTAAGCAAAAAGAAGGTAAGGGTTATTATACTGGCGGAGAGACAGGAACATTGCCTGTTTTACAGGAAGAAGGAAAGAAGTAGGTTAATTACTGGCAGAATCAGATTAATCGCTAAGGAACTGCCACCGATGGGGAGAATAAGGAGAATTAAGAGGAGGATGCCGTAGTCTTTCATAAAGGCGTTGAATTCTTCGGCCCAACTTATGGGTAAGATGCCGTAGAGGATTTTAGAGCCGTCTAGAGGAGGGATGGGGATGAGATTAAAGATAGCTAGATTCACGTTCATAATGATGACAGGGATGAGAAGAGTTAGTAAAGGTAGAGCTGAGAGCTTGAGAATGATAGATAGAAGACTGGCTAAGATAAGATTGCTGGTGGGGCCGGCTAGGGCAATCAGGGCAGAATCACGCTTAGGGTGGCGAAGGTTAAAAGGATCAAAAGGCACAGGTTTGCCCCAGCCAAAACGGAAGACGAGGAGCATTAAGGTGCCGATAGGGTCAAGGTGTTTAAGGGGATTAAGGGAGATTCTCCCTTCTAGGCTGGCAGTCGGGTCACCAAGCTTGTCGGCAATAAAGGCATGGGCAAATTCATGGATGGTGACAGCAATGATAAGGGCCAGGCCCCAGATAAGGAAACTTAACATACTATATATAGTATGTTATCATACATCACCTTATGGGAATGAAGTGTCAGCAATGCGGCAAAGGGGTCCAGTATGGGCATCATGTGTCGCATGCGAAAAACCGCAGAAAGAGAGTTTTTAAGCCTAATTTAAAACGGGTAACGATCAAGGTGGAGGGAGTTAAGCGGAGAATGGTGTTGTGTATTAAGTGTTTGAAAGCAGTGAAAAAAGAGGTTCATGGAAAGAAATAGAGGAGAAATTTAGGCAGAGTAAAGATGATGGGATTGGAGATATTGAGATACGGATTGAGGAACCAAGTGTTTAATAGTTAGATTAGCTTTTAAGCGTTTTCTAACCATGGTGGAAGAGATGTTGGTGATGATTTGTAAGGGGTGTTCTAGGGGGTGCATGTTTTTCTTAAGGGGTTTTAAAGGAAAGCCAACTCGGGGATAGATGTAAAAAGGCATGAGCTTTAAGAGTTGTTGCCATTGAGGCCATTGGGTAAAGGTGGCTAGATTGTCAGAGCCCATGAGAAAGGAGAATTGATGTTGAGGATATTTTTTCTTAAGAAAAGTAATGTGTTCAATGGTATTGCCACTCATTTTCTGATCGATAGCACAGGTTTGGGTTTTTATCCGGTGGTTTTCCAGCATTTTAGTCATGGCCAGGCGGTGCTTAACTGGGGTCAGAGAGACTTTGCTGGGAAAAGAGTGTTGGTAATCAGGTAAGAGCCAGATTTTCTTGAGGTGGGGAATGAGTTCAAAGGTTTGAGTCATGACCAGTTGATGGCCAATATGAGGAGGGTTAAAGGAGCCGCCGAAAAGAGTAATGTTCATGGGGTTATTGTAGCAGATGT
>Ga0209976_10002656_pt1 | contig 10114 bp, 10 predicted proteins | sample SumtaG_FD_182806 | JGI IMG/M metagenome (GOLD analysis project Ga0209976, IMG submission 182806) | Deep subsurface microbial communities from Indian Ocean to uncover new lineages of life (NeLLi) - Sumatra_00157 metaG (SPAdes) (version 2) | ecosystem: Environmental > Aquatic > Marine > Oceanic >... | reverse complement strand
ATATTATTTAAATCTGATATGACCTCATCGAAAGTTTTTCTAGGTTTAGTCAGTTTTTCTTTGATTCCAACTAAACCATATTTATCCGCAAGTTCTAATATTTCAGAACCATGACAATACACAATTACATCTTCAAAACCCTTTACTTTAGAGAGTGTATTTCCTAGATCATTGAACATTGCTATAGTTAGCTCCTTGAGTTGTTCTTTTGAAAAGCAATCTCTTAACCTTGATTTTGTGCGTGATAAAGGTGCTATCGGAATTAATAAGAAACTCATACAAAAAAAAATATTATTTTATAATTTTAGATTTATGGATGATGATAATATTCAATATATATATAAAAAATATGTTATGATTTACCAAAATAATTCTTTAAATTATTAATTTTAGATTGAGAAATCTCTATACCAGTTTGCGCTTCTAATTGACTTCTAAATTGTTGTAGCCACTCATCCTTATTCATATAGTACCAAATATTTATCAAAATTATATTTTCTTGTGTGGAGATAGTTTGCTTAAATTTATCCCTTTTAATATGGTCATCCATTTCATGCCAATATCGACTTTGCCCTTCAACAGCGATACCTTTCCATTTTTTATCTAAACCTAAACACTTCCGAATTTCCCTTGTTAATTTTAAATAGAAATCATAATGGAGGAGATTGTGTACCTTTTTAGCCACAATATTATTATTTCTATCTTTTGAGATTATCTCCCTTTTTCCTATAGCGTCAATAAGGGGTTTGTCATAGATAAATAGTGGAGAAACTTCTTTCTGCAAGAAATCGTGGAAATCTCTTTCGAAATCAGAATCATATTCACCTAATTCTTCTTTACGAGCTCTATGACGAGCATAGTAAATTATACTATATTCTTCTAAAATTCTTTGAGCATTTTTAAAAACGTGTATGTCCGAGTTTTTAGGTCTATTATTTGTTAAATTTTTTAAACATTTAGAAAGCTCATTATAACTCTCTACAATACCATAACCTTCGTAAATATAGCGTTCTAGGGTGAAACCTATCTTCCTTTTAATTTCTTTAAAAGTTAAAGGTTTTCCGTTGTTAGCTTCAATAATAGCAAAGAAAACTGCCCTGATAACAAAATACTCTGGAGTCCAATAATCTTTACCAACTTTTTGACCTTTAGATGTAGTATTGGAGACATAAGATGTGCTATAAAATTTACTGAAGATAAAATAATAGATAATGTAAGAAATTTTTTGTCTTAAATCATCTAAATCTTTTTTTATTAAGTCGATACCTTTTTCTTTAAAGTCTTCTATTGTTAGTTTTGAAATTCGATAATTAAACATTAATAAAGTAGAAAAATAAATACGCTTAACCACTTGCCTTTTTCTAAGATCATTGTCAAGTTTGGAAATCTCTTTGCAATTAGGTGTATCATTATATAAGAACCACGATAAAAGGGTATTATTTATAGGAAAATTATCTTGTTTTGGAAAAGCGTATCTTATATTCTCATATAACCAAGACTTAGGCTCAAGTATTGTAGATCCTTCTTTATATTTAATATATGAAATTCTTTTTTTTCTAGAAATCAAAGTTGAAAATTCAATATGCTCATCAATAAAATTAAAAAGTTTATCATAACTCTCTTGATGAATATTGTCAAACGATTTATGGGTATCTTTATATTCTCTGATTTCGGATTTGGTTCTATTGAGATTAGATACCGTCAATGCTCTATGATCTTGAGTTTCAACTTTTCTTACAGCATCATCAAAACGGAAACTAAATATAGATCTTAAAGCTACATCACTTAAACCTTGAATTTTTTTCGCGTATTCTTCAATTACAAGTCTTCTTAAATAATTTGCTTTTTCGATACATAAATTTTCAAACTGTGTATTATAAAATTCAGCTAACCTAATAATCTGTTTATCATCTAATATTTTTATTTCTTTTCCAAAATAGAATTCAATATAACGTTGTTTATCAGGCAAACCAGAATTAAACAGTCTATTAATTCTTTCTTTTTGATTTTTTTTATTGAGCAAATTATCAATGCTTTTATCTTTAATATAAACTGGAGATCTATGAAAATGTTTTGGGTTAGATTTCTTGCATTGACCACGAGTTGTGTTTGGATAACAGCCGTAATCACGTTTCCAAATAAGAATCACTTAAATTTGTTTTTTAAATAAGGAGTAAAATAATTTAAATCCCTTTCTATAAAAATATTTATTTTTTGCACTAAAGTTTTTATATACTAAAGGTTTAACCAATATTTATTAGATGTAAGGGTGAAAGATTATTAAAATTCTAATGATGAACATATTAAATATAGTTAAGCGAAAATGAGGTTGTTTGCTCTCAGTTTATTTTAAGTGAATTAAAAATGACCTAATATTGCGTTAGGTGGTGAATCAGAGTAAATTTATTTTCTTTGTTAAGGTTAAAATTTTCATACAAATCTTAAATTAACCTTTTCATAAAGATATGATCTATATCCATCGTCTAAAGAAGCTCGAAATAAGTGGTGGTATGTGGGCCGTAATAAGGCGCAAGAGAAGGGAACTTGGTTGGCGACCCGTAGGAATACCCGAATGCAGATTTGGTATTGACTCTAAAGAAAAAGAAGCTTATCTTTTACCATATGCTATGGAAATTAAAAAACATATTAAGATTCCTTTGATTTTAGTAGGGGGTTTAAGATCTTTAAGCGTTATAGAACAGATTTTATGTAATGGAGATGCTGATTTCATAGGTTTGTCAAGACCTTTAATTAGAGAACCTAACTTACCTAATAAATGGTTATTGGGGGAGAAAGACACTTGCGACTGTATTTCTTGCAATGGATGCGTCGCAACTATTATATCAGGGAAAGTTATTTGTACTCAGATAAATAGATAATAAAATAAATTTTTAGTGAATAAATTACAAAATATCTTTTTTTTTATATGACTTACTTCTAAGGATTTGACCATTTAAAACTCCTAAATATTTTCCTTGTGTTACGGCAATTTTTCCGTTCACTATAACATAATGTATTCCTTCTGGGAATTGAGTTCCATTTTGATATGTTCCTTTATCTTTTATTTTTTCATAATCAAAAATCACTAAATCGGCTTTTTTATTTGGTTTAATTACCCCTCTATCTGATAGATTAAGTATTGATGCGGGCAACCCAGTCATTTTTCTTATTCCTTCCTCTAAAGTAACAATCCCTTTTTTCCTTATATAACGAGATATAACACGAGGAAAAGTTCCATAAGAACGGGGATGTGTGTTTTTATCTAAAATTAAAAATCCATCGGAGCCAACGCATACAAAATCTTGTTTAAATAAAGGGATGATGCTCTTTTTTTCATTCATAATTTTAAATGAAACCATAATAGATCCCTCCTCATCCCTTATGAAATCTAGTAGAGCGTCAAGAGGATTTTTATACGGATAAAGCAATTTTAAAGCTTTATCTAATTTAAAACCTTCAACTTCCTTGTTGTGTGAAACAGAAATAACTCTGGTATTCCTCATCAAATAAGAGATGATTGCTTTTATTAAATCTGCTTTTGAGATATTCTCAAGAACGTCTGCCGAAAAAGTTGATAATAAGGTATTAATCATATCATCTAAAATTTTTTTTCTTATTTCATGGTTCGTCAAATTTTTGTGAAAATCCTTATAAACCCAAGGTTTTAACAGAGTCCCCGACAAACTCGTGGAAGCTTCCTCGTACGGGTATAAATCTGCATAAATATTGAGTCCCTCATATCTAGCTTCAATTATCATTTTAATCATTTTTGGAGTTAGCTCCCAAGCTGAAATACTGCCCGCTTTCCAATGCGAAATATGACCTTGAATATTTGCCTTTTTTACAATTTCAATAAATTCGCACATCCCCTCATTTATTACCATGTCCCCTTCATTTCTCATATGAGAAATATATATACCTCCATATTCACTAACAACTTTGCAAAGTTCAATTATTTCTTCAGTATGAGTAATGGAACCTGGTGGGTAAATCAATCCTGTACTCATACCAAACGCTCCAGCCTCCATCCCCTCTCTAACAAGGTCTTTCATAGCTTTCAATTCAATTTCATTAGCGAGACGTTCTTCCATTCCCATAACATACGTTCTTATGTTTCCTTGAGGGATAGATAATGCTAAATTGGTGGAAATTCCTTTTGTTTTTATAACTTCCATAAAATCTTGAAGATTATTATACAAAATTATTTTTGAGACATCAAATGCATTTACAAAATTTAAGTAATAATCTCTTACTTTCTTATTGGAGGGAGCAAGACCAAATCCACACACCCCCACAACTAGAGTTGTAGCTCCTTGCATAATAGAGGGCTCAGCATTATTTACTTTTAATATAGTAAGATCCCCGTGAGAATGCATATCTATAAATCCGGGGCAGACGACGAGGCCGGAAGCATTGATTATTTGATCGGTATTAATTTGAAAATTTACTTTTATTCTTTTTATTTGTTCATCCTCAATTAAAATATCTGCTTTGTAACTTGAATTCCCCGTACCATCAACAATTCTTCCGTTTTTTATTAAAAGAGTCATATTAAAATCACCTAATTTGTATATTTACATCCCAACCACCATAGATAGGTACAGCATTCGTAATATTCCATTTTTCGTCTGGAATCATTGATTTAAAATCTTTTAATTTATTTACCACGGCCCGTTCTTTACCAAGAACCTTCATTCGTATTAAGACATAACCTCTATAGTATTTCATTTATATCTCACTTTTATAGTCTTTATATTCCGTTCAATAAATTTTCCTTTCAAAAAATTAGAGTACTCATTTTCTAATATAAGGTTTATTTTTTAGGAAATATGAAAAATTAAAAATTTAAAAATAAGAATTAAAATAGCTATTTAAGCCTTAATATTGTTTAAGATTTGATTCGTTAAAAACGATTTATCCGTTTGACCACCAATATCCCTTTTAATTTTAAATCGACATGTTTCTTATAACGTGTCAAAAACATGATCGGGATCATTTAAGTTATTCTCATTAATAATCGATAAGAACTTTGCTTTATTTCTTCTTAAAACTTTCTTATCTCTTTCAGACATTTTATTTAATATGAAATCACTTAAAAAATAAAAAGTTAGTATAATATGAAGGATGTGATAGCTCGGATTTTCTAGGGCATTTAGAAGCATGTCTCTCATAACTTCCGGAATTTCATAATATAATATGTTAAATAAATCTTTAACTGCTCGAATAAATGCCTCTCCTATTATAGAATCTTCAGTATTATGAAACTTAGACCAGTTGATATCAAATACTTTAGCTAATATCTCAAAAAACTTTAAATTGGAATCGTTAACTAGTAATCGAATATCTTCAACATCTAAAATAACATTAAACACTTCCATGGCAAATAAAATCGTGATTTCACTGACATTATTATTTTCAAATGCCTTTTTAACCTTTTTTAGAATTACTGAAGAATAATCTCCATCATCAAGATAAAAATAATCATCGTATAAATAACCAAATACCAGATCCCCTTCTTTTCCTTTTAAACTGGTAAGCAAAAACTCAAAATATTCTCCTTTTCCTTTATTTTCTTTTGCTTTTTCGATCTTATGAATTATAAACTCATATCTTTTATCGTCTATTAAATAATCATGAATCTGTTTCGGGCAATTTGGATCATTACATAATGTCATTAATTCTTGGTCATTAAAATAAGTTAAAAATCCATTTTGCATAATGAACTCAATAACAGTATTATGCCCAGAATAGAGTCTTTTTATAACTTCCTCTTTATACACTCTTTTTGCAATCGGATCTCCGACATCTGATAGCTTTTTAAGTAATGGGAAAGCAATACTTCTATGAAGTAAACGCGTATCATAATCATTTTCAAACCATACCTGAATATTTGAGCAATGTCCCCAAAATAGTGTTTCAGGTGGTATTTGGAATTCAGATTCTATATCTTCATTCTCATCAAAAAGTTCAAGAGAATTATCCAATTCTTCAGCAGCTTCATCAATAGATTCTATCTCATCAAGAGAACTCATTTTATCAATATGGATGTCCAACAATAAAAACTTACATATGTCAAATCGTCTATTATTTACATAAAGTATTGTATTATAATCTTCTAATCTTAGTGTGAGGTAATCGTTTATTTTAAACTCTTGCATATTTAATCAAGTAATATCATCTGCTTTCATAAGATTTTATAAATTTTAACAATTAAAACTTATGTATTAAGTTTATATCAGATTTTATTAAATGACTTTAAAAATTAAAAATTTAAAAATAAGAATTAAAATAGCTATTTAAGCCTTAATATTATTTAAAATTTGAACGGATAGATCTTCAAAAGCTGCATCAACGCTTTCATTAAGTTTTGCGGATGTTTCAAAATATTTTACACCATATTTTTCTGCTTTAGCTTCAATCTCTTCTGTACTAACTACTCTTCTATCTTCTAAATCAATTTTATTTCCTACGAGAATATATGGTATATCTCCACTTAACTCTTTCATTTTAGAGATCCAAAAATCTATATCATCAAAAGTCTCTCTTCTATCTACATTGAATACCACCATAGCGCCAACCGCCTGTAAGAAATAGTATTCAGTGACGAAGAGTTTATCTGATTGACCGCCAATATCCCAAAAATAAAGATTGAAGCCTTTAGCTTTAATATCCTCTTTTATTTGAGGATTTATATTAAGTTTATCAATAATTTGATTCAATTCTATTTCTTTAATAAGAAAATTTGCCCCCACAGTTTGTTTATATATATCGCTAAATATGCCATCAACATATCTAGCGAGCAAGCTGGTTTTTCCAACGCCCGGATTTCCAAGGAGTATTACTTTCCCCCTATATGACATATTTTATCCCTTTCATTTTGTTATTTTATTATATTAACTTTTTTGAATATACACTTGAATTATTTTACATTTTTACAATTATTTTTATAAAACTCACGAATACTGAACATTTTTTGTTGTTAAAGCGGCTTCTTTAGTTTCAGAACTTATAAAATGCCTAAATAAGTGTTCATAGCCCAAGATTTGGTTTAGTCTCCCATTCTCCAGCCATAAGCCAGAAGTATATTCTGGAGCCTCCATGACTTGATCTAACGTCGTTAATAAAAAGCCTGAATCGACGATTAATAAACCAAATGGAATAACAGTATCTCCTACTATGGAATGGACATTAATATTTAATTTTAATAATTTTTTTATTTCTTCTTTTATTTCCTCAAAAAATTTTAGAGCTATTACGACTTGAATATCTGAATTAGAAAATTTTTTATTCCACAGCTCTCTCATGACCCATTCATATCCACCTAATTCTTCCATTAATAAATCGGGAGTAATTATATAAAATATTCTACGTTCTGCCGTAATGATCATCTCTTTCATCTTTTTTCTAATTTTTTCTTTAGAGTTTATTGACCATACTCTTGGTTCATAATCATCTGAACCTATTTCCAATTCGTTTATGGAAGATTCTATTTCGCGTGTTTTATCTATTTTATGAACATATTCTCGGCGAATAGTATCAAATATTTTTTCAATAGGGATTACCTGGTAATTTGCACCCCTTTTTACTGGTTCCTTCTGGATAAAACCTCTTTCAATTAGTCTATTTAATGAATCGTATACTCTTGCTCTATCTACGCCTGAATGTTTTGCGATATCTGCCGGTGATAATACTTTGTATTTAGACAAAGTCAAAAGCACCTTAGAATCGTTCTTCGTGAAACCTAATGATTGAAGAGATTCTTCTATTTCAGATTCTTCCATTTAAATAATAATGCCGATTTTTTTTTAATATGTTAAATAAATCCTTTTATATTTGTTTTATACTTTTACTTTTTTGAATATGAATTTTGGATTAAATAAATATTTTGTAAATTATAAAATATGATTATAATCATTAATATAGTAGTACAAATTTGCCATTATTTAGTAGATAATTAGAAGAAAGTAAATCTTAAGACTATACAAGGATTTTATTCTTATTTAATGAAATTAAGATTTTTTTTTTATAAATTATCTCTACAAACCTAACTAAAATTAAGGTATCGCAGTTTTTAATCTTGATCTCAATTCTTCTTATTGAAGAATTGTTATTGAAACATTAATAATATTTAAAATCTAAAATACAATAATTTCGGGTATTTACCTCAGAGAATTAAAAAATTGCATTTTGTCGGTTAAATTAATAAAACGAAATGGTTTTCGATCTTTTGAATTTGACCAAAATTATTTACTCGATATATTGATTCGAATCATAACATTTATATAATAGAAATGTGTAGTTATTATTAATTATTAATTTAAAAATGTCCAAATAAAAAAAAAAAATCAAAATTTAGTGGAGGAATAAAATTATGGCAAAAAAGAAAGCACCTGCTAAAGCACCTGCAAAGAAAAAAGCAGAAGGATATATTGCTAAGGCACCAATTCGAAGATTAATGAAAAAAGAGGGAGCAGATTTAGTAGCAGCTGAAGCTTTAGACAAGTTAATTAGCTTTTTGGAGACATCTGCAGCAAATGCGACCAAAGAAGCTATAACAGTATGTAAGGCTGACAAAAGGAAGAGAGTAACGGCCGCAGATATTAGAAATGCTACAAGATAAGTGGGTTAATATTTAATTAATCTGTATTTTTTTTTTCCTTATATTTTTAGTTAGTGGCTTAATTACCCCTACATTATTAATTACTTACCGATTCGTCCGAATTATTAATTGCTTGCTAAAAAAAATTAAAATCTCTCAAAAAATTCTTTATTCAAATATTTTTTTATATTAGATTCAATTTTTTGTTTCACAGAGTCCAATCCCTCAACCACAATCCTTGATTTACCTATAATGTCAATATATCCTAATTCTTCACCATATCGAGGAACTATATGAAAATGTAAATGAGGTATACTTGCTCCGGCAATACCCTCGTTTATTCCAATATTATACCCTTTAGGAGAATACAACTCATCTAATAATAACTGAAACCCCTGAATTGCTCTATTAATATGTACAATTTCATCTTTAGTAAGTTCTATGAATCTAAGAATATGTCTATTTGGTGCGATCATTGAATGTGCTGGATTATATGGATACAAATTTAAACAAATAAAGCATAAGTCATCTTGATATACCTTTAATAATACTATTCTTTCATCATTATCCCTAATAGCACATAAGATACATTCTACATCAGGTTGATCTTTTCCTTGAACGTAATCTAATTTCCCTAATGCTCTAAGCCAGTTTTTAAAAATTTTAAACTCACCAGAAACAATATATTATGAATATAATGAAAAATCTGTCTCAGAAAAATCTTTGGACTTATATAAATCCTCCTCTTTAATTTGTCCTGAACAGTATTGCGCTAATATTATATTACTATATGCAGCACAATTAAATACTTTTCGAATGCTTTTAAATAAAGAATTCTTTGAAATAATTCGATCTTCTTTTAGAAATTTTTGATCACTAATCTCATATCGATAATGATTAACATCAATACGGAAAAATACGTCTTTTAAAAGAAAGAATTTTCGAAGATCCATGAAATAATGTAATTTCTTATCGTTTTTCAATAAATTTAAAGCATTAATGTGTTGGTCCGAGATTTGTGTGCCGCTTGATATAATGATTAAATTTTTATTTTTAGGCTTAAAAACAGCCATTATATGGCCTCCTTGACCAGGAGGAAAGGCAAATTGAAATCCAAATTCAAGTTTGGGATCCTTTATTTTTTTTCTTAGCAATCCTTCTTCTAATAAATAGTCCCGAATTGTGCTTTCGATTTTTATTTCAGACATTTTCTATGCTATTAATATTAAATATAACAATAATTATAGATTTGTGGATCACATGTGCAAGAAATAGAAATTTAAAATATAATTAAATTAACAATCACGTGGTTTTAAGGACTTGTAAAAAAATCAGTACTTCCCTTTTGGTCTGGTTTGAGGATTTATCCCCGCATTTTTTAATTTTTCAATGTTGGCTTCTAATTCCTCTTTAGGAGTACAATACATTACTTTTAATAAGTCATTGTCAATTAACAATGTCCCAACAATCCCTAAGCCCATTAATTGATTATCTTTACCGATGAAAGTATTATCA
>Ga0209976_10002653_pt1 | contig 10122 bp, 9 predicted proteins | sample SumtaG_FD_182806 | JGI IMG/M metagenome (GOLD analysis project Ga0209976, IMG submission 182806) | Deep subsurface microbial communities from Indian Ocean to uncover new lineages of life (NeLLi) - Sumatra_00157 metaG (SPAdes) (version 2) | ecosystem: Environmental > Aquatic > Marine > Oceanic >... | reverse complement strand
GACCTCGAGCGCCTTAAGTCGGCGGCGCTCCGCGAGCCGCGCGCCTGCCGCGCTGTCGGTGCCGGCCTTGATGCTATAGCCATCCCAGCGCCACAGATCGCCGTCCATCGACACAAGCCTCTGGCCGAGCGCAAGCTTGGCCTGCAATTGGTGGCCACTTGCGGCATCGATCACGCCGATCTGACGAAGCCGGCGCAAGAGAGCTTCTGGGCCCTTGACAAATTCGCTGAGCGGGGTCGCCCCCTCCGGCAGCTCGGGATCGGCGCCGGCAGGCGCTGTCAGCCGCCAATGGGAGGGCGCCGCCTCGTCGCTTGCCGCATCGAGATCGTCACCGAGTGCGGCGCCAAGCGCCTGCTCGTAGCCGGCCGTGACCCTGATCTCCTCGACAATCGGCGACCAATCATGGGTGGGGGCGAGCAGCTTGATAAGTGTTGCGAGCTCGGTCTCAAGCTCTTGGCTTGCAAGTCTCGCCCCGGAAGCGGTGGCGCGCGCCTCAATCTCGGCCTCACGCGCCTCCTCCTCCTCGGCCTCGGCGGCTTGAAGATCGGCCTCTAATCTTTGGGCGGCCGCGGAAAGGTCGGCGAGTTCGGCGTTGAGCGGTTGCAATCCATCGTTCCCGCTCTCGGCTTCGCGCCGGGCGAGCTCGGCCTCGATCTCGCTGGCCTGGGCTTCGAACGTGGCCATGCGGCCCTGTAGCTCGGCCTTTTCACCTTCGCGTTTGCCGCGCTCGGCGCGCGCCTCGGCGAGCGCATCGGTCGCGTCGCGCAACGTTTGCTCTGCGGCGTCGAGGGCCGCCTTCGCCTTAGCGGCGGCGGCGCGCAATTGCGGCTCCTCATGGTCGCGCGAGCTTGCCGCTTCGAGGCGGTGCTTCTCTTCGCCGAGACGGCGCAGGATGCCTTCGGCCTCGGCGATATGCTCCTCCTCGCGGGCGAGATCGCGCGAAGCTTGCGCCAGCCGGGTCTCGAGCTCGGCTTGGCGGGCTTTGGCGCGGGCCTCCTCGCGGTCGAGCGCATCGCGCTCGACGCTCAAGCGGTGCAGCACCGCCGCGCGCGCCGCCTCCTCGTCGCGCAAGGGTTGGAGCTTCTCGGCGGCCTCCGCCTGCTGGCGCAGCGCCTCGCCCTCGGCCTTGGTCTCCCGTGCCACGGCTGAAAGCGCCTGTTGGAGCGAAGTCTCCTCCTGCTCGACATGGGCGCAAGCGCCAACCCAATGAAGATGATGTTGAAGGGCCTCGGCCTGGCGGATCTTGCCGGACATCTCGCGGTAGCGATGCGCCTGGCGGGCCTGGCGCTTCAGCGCCTGTAGCTGCTGCGCCAACTGACCGATCAGGTCAGAGAGCCGCACGAGATTGGTCTCGGTCGCGGCAAGCCTAAGCTCGGCCTCGTGCCGCCTGCTATGCAGTCCGGCGATACCGGCGGCGTCCTCGAGCACGCGCCGGCGCTCTTGGGGAGCGGCGTTGACGATCTCGCCGATCCGGCCCTGGCGCACGAGCGCCGGCGACCGCGCTCCGGTCGCCGCATCCTCGAACAAAAGCCGGACGTCGCGAGCGCGCACATCCCTGCCGTTGACCTTGTAGGCAGAACCCGCTTCGCGCTCGATCCGGCGCGTCACCTCGAGCACGTCGCTGTCGTTGAATTCGGCCGGCGCTTTGCGCGCGCTGTTGTCGATGAAGAGGGTGACTTCGGCGGTGTTGCGTGGCGGACGGTCCTCGGAGCCGGCGAAGATCACGTCGTCCATGGCCGTGCCGCGCATGCTCTTATACGAGGTCTCGCCCATGGCCCAGCGCAACGCCTCAAGCAGATTCGACTTGCCGCAGCCATTCGGGCCCACCACGCCGGTCAGGCCGGGCTCGACCAGAACCTCGGTCGGTTCGACGAAGGATTTGAAGCCGAGAAGGCGAAGATGGGTGATCTTCACGTGTTAGGTGCCCTTAATTCGAAGCGTTGTGGCGCTCACGCCCGCGACGGCGGGAAACCAGCAACTTTGCGGCGCAACGTCCAGGTACAGGAACCGAATGGCCGGACTGCCCTTGTCACGCTGGGCATTGACAAACCCTCAGGGTCATGACGGCGACGGCGCTGGGGCCTGTTCGATCATGGCCTTGATCTCTTCGAAGGTGACGACTCCTTGCGCCTTGCGGCCATTGATGAAGAAAGTTGGCGTGCCAATCACGCCAAATTTCCGCCCCCGCTGCTTCACCTCCGTCAAGCCATCGATAATGTTTTGATTCGATAGGCATTTGTCAAATGTCTCGCGCGTCATGCCGCTCGATTTGGCGACCGCATAGATCGCATCGGGGCGCACGTCTTGACTGACCCATTCCCGCTGCCGGCTCAAGAACTGGCCGAGCAGGTAGAAATACTTGTCTTCCGGCGCGCAGCGATTGGCGATTGCCGCATTCCCCGAGGGGCGCCCGATCGGGAACTCCCGCACGATGAAGCGGACCTTGCCGGTGTCGATGTACTTCTTCTTCACAAGCGGGAATACGGTCTTGTGAAAATTCGCGCAGTGCGGGCAGGTGAGTGAGACATACTCGATGACAGTGACCGGGGCGTTAGGCTTGCCGAGCACGCGCTCCCCGAGCGGCCCCGGCGCCATCAACTCCGCTCGCGGCGGCACGTAGGTTGCCTTGTCGATCGGCGGCGTCGGGCCGGCGGCGCCGCCGCCGCAGCCCGCAAGCGCGAGCGCAAGCATAATTGGAATCGACGCTTTGGCCGCGCAGGGCAGCATCACCCTCGACACCTATTGCCCCGACTGTTCCTCAGGCTGGCTAGACCCCGGCTCTTCTTCCGCGCTTGCCGCGCCTGAGGACGGGGCCGCCCCTTCCGACAGCATGGCCTCGAACGCCGTCAGCGTTTGCTCGCCGGTCAGCCTCTCGCCGTTGATGAAGAAGGTCGGCGTGGAATTGACGCCGAATGTCTCGTTGGCGCGCGCGCGGGTCTCGGCGATCTTGTTGAAGAGTTCCTGATCGCCGATGCACTGATCGAATTTATCCGTCGTGAAGCCGGCCTGCTTACCGACGAGCCGGAGCTGCTCCAGCCCGTCTTCGCCAGGAAGCGCCCAGGCCGACTGCGTCTCAAACAAAGCGCTGATCATCGGGTAAAAGCGATCGGTCCCGGCGCAGCGCGCCAGCATATTGGCGTAGGCGGCGAGCCGATCCAGGGGGAACTCGCGAAAGATCAACCGCGCTTTGCCGGTATCGATATATTTGGTCTGCAACTCCGGCAGAACGAACTGGTGGAACTGGGCGCAATGGGGGCAGGTCATCGAGGAATACTCGACGATTGTGTTCGGCGCGTCCTCCCGGCCAAGGAAAATATCCGGCAAGGGGCCGGGCGCCATCAGTTCGGCGAAATTGGGATTTCCATCTGGTCCGGCATCCGAACCCGTCCGCCAATAGACGACGCCGCCGATGAGCACGGCCGCCACAACCGCGCCCACGATATACAGCCAGGGCGTGGTCGCCCCAGTTTCCTGGCTGGCCGGCGCTTTGGCGCCTGACGATTTGGCAGCCGATTTTTCGCTTTTCGCCACTCTTTCGCACTCCAGTTGATGGTTTTACGGCCCCTGGCGGGGGCTTCCGCGCCTACCTTTGTTGGAATTGGCCGTTGATGGCAAGAGCGAGAAAGCGCCCTCTAATCCTCTATTGGCTTGCCCCGCGCTCCTGACCCAAGGCGCAGCAGCGCCGCGCGCAGGCCCTGATCGTCGATGGCGGCCGACGCCGGAAGTGCCTTAGGGTCGATCGATCTCGGGGTCGCGGGCGCGCGCGGGGGCTTTCGCCTGACCGGCGCCTGCAAGATGCGCAGTTCGGCCACCGCCCGATAGCCGAAATGGCTGTTGACTCGCTCCAAAATTTGACCCGAACGGTGCTGCACCTCAATCGCGCGCGGACCGTCGACCCGAAGAATTAGGACCGCCCCTTCGTCCCGCCGTCCCCGCTGCGCGTTCGCCTCGTCAGGGTCGTCCCGGTGCCTCGGCCAGACCACCCTATCGGGCATGGTGAAGTGGGCGAGGTCGGCGCCCACGATGGCCTGCCATTGGCTGAGCAAGGCCGCGGTCGCGAATCCGCGGCCGCGTGCAGCGCGGTCGAGCGCGCGGGCGGTGAAAGCGCCGATAGGCCGTGCCGTGAAAGCCGCTCGAACCCAGGCTTTTCGCTTGGTGTCTTCCATGGCCTCTAAAGCCAACGGTGGAGGGATCGCGGCCTCCACTTGCTTCGCCCGATCCGAGCTTACACGATGACCGAGAAAGACGCGCGGCCGGAGTTCCGTTCATGCAGAGACAAATTGCCCAAGGACGAGACCGGAACGCGCGCAATATCGCCGGGTTGCTGCTTGCCTGGTACGACTGCGAGCGGCGCGATCTGCCCTGGCGGACGCTGCCTGGCGAATCACCCGATCCTTACCGCGTCTGGCTCAGCGAAATCATGTTGCAGCAGACCACCGTCAAGGCGGTTCTTCCCCGCTACGCCGCTTTCTTGCGCCAATGGCCCGACGTCGCGGCGCTCGCCTCGGCCGAGCTTGGCCAAGTGCTCGCGGCCTGGGCCGGGCTCGGCTACTACGCGCGGGCGCGGAATCTGCATGCCTGCGCCCGTGCCGTGATCGAGGAGCATGGCGGCAGATTCCCTAAGAGCGAGGCTGAATTGCGCAAATTGCCGGGGATTGGGGGCTATACCGCGGCCGCCATTGCGGCAATCGCCTTCGGCGCGCGCGCCACGCCGGTTGACGGCAATATCGAGCGCGCGGTGGCGCGCCTGTTCGCTGTCACCACGCCCCTTCCAGAGTCAAAGGCGAAGATCAAGGCGCTTGCCGAGAGGCTCACGCCGCAAGCCGGGTCAGGTGACTTCGCCCAAGCCATGATGGATCTCGGTGCCACGATCTGCACGCCGCGGCGGCCGGCCTGCGGCCTCTGTCCGGTGCGCAGGCATTGCCGGGGATTTGCGGAGGGCCTCGCCGGGGCGCTGCCTTACCGCCAAGCGAGGCCAGCGCGCCCAATTCGCCGCGGCGCGGCCTTTGTGGCGCTAAGATCGGACGGCGCGGTGCTGCTTCGCGAGCGGCCGCCGCGAGGCTTGCTCGGCGGCATGCTGGAAACCCCATGCTCGCCCTGGGAGGAAGGCCGTCCGAACGGAAAATCGCTAGTCGAGCACGCGCCGCTCAGAGCCAACTGGCGCAAATTGCCGGGGTTGGTCGCCCACACCTTTACCCATTTTCATCTCGAACTGTCCGTCTATCGCGCGCAGGTCGGCCTCAAGGCGAGGCCAAAGCGCGCGGCCGAACCCGGGCTTTGCGGCTTCGTCGCACGGCGCGATCTCGCCAGAGCCGCGCTTCCGTCTGTCATGCGGAAAGTGCTGAACCACGCCTTCGAGGCGGAAGCGCCTCAAAGCACAAAGGCTATGGCTGGACGGCAAGCTTCGCCCGCGCGGCCTCGCGCAAGGCGTCGATCGGCTTGAGCGTTCCTTCCGCCTGGTAATGCCAGAAGGTCCAGCCGTTGCAAGCAAGCGCCCCTTGCACCTGAGCGCCGATCTTGTGGATCGAGCCTTGCGCGCCGGCCGAGACAATCGAACCGTCGGCCCGCACCTTCGCCTCATGTCTTGCCGCGGAGTCGTAAAGCGCCGTGCCTGGCGCGATCAGCCCAAGCTCGACCAATGTGCCAAACGGGATGCGTTGCTCGGCCCGCTTGCCTTTGGTGACTTGAAGCGAGGCAGGGTCGAGAGCGGCGTGAGCGTCGAGCCGCGCCTTTGCCGCCTCGGCGTAACTCTTGTCGCGCTCGATGCCGATAAAGCTGCGTCCAAGCCGTTTGGCCACGGCTGCGGTCGTGCCGGAACCGAGAAACGGATCGAGCACGACATCGCCGGCATGACTTGCGGCAAGGATGATGCGGTGGAGCAGGGCCTCGGGTTTTTGCGTCGGATGGGTCTTGCGCCCGCACCCTTCACGCAAGCGCTCGGCGCCTGAGCAGATCGGAAAGAGCCAGTCCGAGCGCATCTGCAAGTCGTCGTTAAGCGCCTTCATCGCTTCGTAATTGAAGGTGTAGCGCGCCTTAGGTCCCATCGACGCCCAGATCAGCGTCTCATGCGCATTGGTGAAGCGGCGCCCGCGAAAATTCGGCATGGGATTGGTCTTGCGCCAAACCACGTCGTTGAGCACCCAGAAGCCGAGATCTTGAAGAATGGTGCCGACACGGAAAATATTGTGATAGCTGCCGATCACCCACAGACAGCCCGATGGCTTGAGCGCACGGCGGCAGGCCGAAAGCCATTCCCGCGTGAAGGCGTCGTAGGCGGCAAAGCTTCCGAACTTGTCCCAATCGTCGTCGACGGCGTCGACACGGCTGTTGTCCGGCCGATAGAGCTCGTTGTTGAGCTGAAGGTTATAGGGCGGATCGGCGAAGACGAGATCGACGGAAGCTTCGGGGAGGAGCTTAAGCTCCTCGATGCAATCGCCGACGATGACAGTGTCAAGCGGGAGCCTTGCTCCCCGTTTATCCCCCACAGGCATGACTCTTACTCAAGGTTACGCAGGACCTGAACGCACCCCGCGCGCGGCGAGGCAGGCATAAGCTTTAGCGTTTTACGGTAAAGGCGGCCTTAACTCCGGCATTGGCCCGAACCTTAAGGCCATGCCGTAAATCCTCCGCCTGGGAGCCTAAGATGCAGCGATGGCCGGGGATGGGCTAGATCTCAGTCTTCATCCGGAGCAGCGAGCTCGGCTGCGCCGGTGTCGAGGAGCCGCAGCGCACGTTCGATTGGGCCGAACGAGCGGCGATGATGGGTGCACACGCCGTGCGTCTTGACGGCGAGAGCATGTTCCGGCGTGCCGTAACCCTTATTATTCTCCCAGCCATAGCGGCGGTAGCGGCGCGCGAGCTTCACCATCAGCCGGTCGCGCGTGACCTTGGCTACGATGGACGCTGCCGCCACCGAAAGTGAAAGCCCGTCGCCGCCGACAATGGCGCGCGCAGGGCAGGGGAAACGGCGGGGAATGATATTGCCGTCAATCAGCGCCGAACCGACCGGCAAGCCGAGGCCGCGATAGGCGGTCCGCATGCCCCAGAGGCTCGCCTGAAGGATATTGTCGCGGTCGATCCGCCTGACCTGGCCTATGGTCACCGACACAATCGACGTGGCGACGATCTCGGCGTAGCGGTCCTCGCGCGCGTCCGCCGTAAGCAGCTTCGAGTCGTTGAGGCCTTCGGGAATGCGGTCCGGATTGAGGATCACCGCGGCGACCACCACAGGGCCCGCCCAAGGTCCGCGTCCAGCCTCGTCGATGCCGGCCACGGGCCCCCGATTTTGGCTCATCAGCTCGGCCTCGAACTCGAATGAGGGCTGAGGGCGGAGCGGGAGCGACTCGGCGGGAAGTCCCATGGACCGGGACTCTGGCGCAAAGCTCTTGCGCTTGGCAACTCATTCGGCCCTGACGGCGGGCCTGTTGTGGAAAAGCGCCTAGAGCAGGGCAAGCTGCTGCCCGGCACGAGCGGGCGGCATGAACAGGTCGGTGCGAAGCTCGATCTGGCGCGCATTCAGCCCGAGCCGCTTCGAGGCGAGTTCGAACCTTCGTCCAATCATCCAGGCATAGGCTCCGCCGCCGACCATGCGCTCGCCCCATTTCGCCTCGTAGAGCCTGCGGCCGCGCGCTGACCGCATCAGAGACAGGACCCGGTTGGCCCGATCCGGACAGTTTGCCTTGAGCCACTCGGTGAACAGGTCGCCGATCTCGAGCGGAAGTCTGAGCAGAATATAACCTGCCTCGTCGACGCCTTCTGCCGAAGCGCGCTCAAGAATGCGCTCCATCTCCGCATCGGTAAGGCCGGGGATGATGGGCGCCACCATGACCGAAGCGGGCACGCCGGCTTCCACCAGCCGCTGAAGCGTCTCGATCCGCTTATCGGGCGTGCTTGCCCTTGGCTCCATGGCCCGGGCGAGTTTGCGGTCGAGCGTCGTTACGGACAACGCCACTTTGACCAGGCCGCGCTTCGCCATCGAAGACAGCAGATCGAGATCGCGCAAGATGAGTGCCGATTTGGTCACGATGCCCACTGGGTGGTTCGCCGCGCTCAACACTTCGAGGATGCGGCGCATGATGCGATAGCGCCGCTCGATCGGCTGATAGGGATCGGTGTTGGTGCCGATGGCGATGGTACGGACCCGGTAGCCCGGATCGGCAAGCTCCCGCTCAAGCGCTTGCGCGGCATTGGTCTTGGCGAACAGCTTGGTCTCGAAGTCTAACCCCGGCGAAAGACCGAGAAAGGCGTGGGTCGGACGCGCGAAGCAGTAGATGCAACCATGCTCGCAACCCCGGTAAGGATTGATCGAGCGGTCGAAACCGATATCGGGGGATTCGTTTCGCGTGATGATGCGCCGCGCCGGAACTTCCTGGACCTCGGTGGTCAGCGCTTCAAGCTCGGCAAGCGACTCCCAACCGTCGTCAACCGCCTCATAGGTGAGGCTCTCGTAACGGCCTGATCGGTTGGTTTGGGCGCCCCGTCCATTCCTGCGGCCCGCGGCGATCCCTCCCAACTCGGGGGGAAGGCTCTCAGAATCGGAGGCTTTTCTAAGGGCGACGGACATGCCGTCGGTATAATTGCTCGATGTGAACAAATCAAGAACATTAAGCGGGGCGCAAACTTAGGCGATTTGCCGCGCAAGACGCGACGGCTATAGGTTCGCTCCATGATCTCGGTGATCATTCCGACACTGAATGCCGAGCGGAGCCTGGCGCATACCCTTGCCGCTCTGGTCCCGGCGGTGGTCGAAGGCGTCGTGCAAGAGGCGATTGTCGTCGATGGCGGCTCGACCGACGCTACGCGTGCCATTGCCGAGGCTGCAGGCGTGCATCTGATCGAGGCGGGCCGGGGGCGAGGGCGCCAACTGGAAGCAGGCGCAAGCGCAGCGCGGGGCGATTGGCTGCTCTTCCTTCACGCCGATACCGTGCTCGATCATGGCTGGTCGGAGGAAGTGCGAAGCTTCATGGAGCGCGTTGAAAGCGGCAGGCGAGGCCAAGCCGCCGCCTCGTTCCGTTTCGCGCTCGACGACGACGGCACCATGCCGCGTCTCGTCGAGTGGCTGGTGGCAATGCGTTGCGGACTCTTGGGCCTGCCTTATGGCGACCAAGGTCTCCTCATCCCGCGGCACCTCTACCGCCGGCTGGGCGGTTTCCGCCCGCTGCCGCTCATGGAGGATGTCGATCTCGTGCGCAGACTGAAACGGCGCGAGCTTGTGATGCTCAAGTCGCGCGCGGTGACGAGTGGCGAGAGGTATCGGCGCGAAGGTTACCTGGCGCGGAGCTTCCGCAATCTCGGCTGCGTCCTGCTCTATTACCTTCGCGTGCCGCCACGCCTGCTCGCCCGCCTCTATGGCTAGGCGGGGCGCCGAGGTTAAGCGTCGCACCGGCTTCGCCAGACGCCTTGTCATCATGGCCAAGAGCCCGAACATGGGCCGGGTCAAGCGCCGTCTGGCACGTGAGATCGGCGCCGCCGCCGCCACACGTTTTTATCGCAACTGCCTCCTCCATACCGTGTTGCGGCTTGCGCCGGATCCGCGCTGGCGCACGGTGATTGCATTCGACGGTGGCCGCGACGCGGCGTGCTTCGCGCCGTTTCCGGGAAAGCTCGAGCTTGTGCCACAAGAGAAGGGCGATCTCGGAAGACGTATGCAGTGCCTGTTCAATCGCCTGCCTCCGGGGCCGATCGTGATCGTCGGCAGCGATATCCCTTCCATTCGCCCGGCCCATATTGCCGAAGCTTTCAGACTGCTCGCCGGCGCCGATGCCGTATTGGGACCGGCGCCTGACGGCGGCTATTGGCTGGTGGGACTTAGAAGGACACCGCGCGTGCACTCGCCCTTTGCCGGGGTCCGCTGGTCGGGACCTCACGCTCTTGCCGACACGCTGGCAAATCTCAAGGGCAGGCGCGTGGTTCTGGCTGCGCGTTTGAGCGACGTCGACACGAGGGAAGATTTGCAGCGCGTGCGCCGGTAAGCCGAGCGGCTGATCTGAAAACTTTGCGTTTCCCGTCCCTGAGTTACGCGCCGGTCTTCTTCTTTTTCGTTTCCGTGAGCCGCGGCATGATCTCGACGAACGAGCAGGGCCGGTGGCGATTGTCGAGTTGAGGTTTGAGGATACCCTCCCA
>Ga0209976_10002652_pt1 | contig 10122 bp, 11 predicted proteins | sample SumtaG_FD_182806 | JGI IMG/M metagenome (GOLD analysis project Ga0209976, IMG submission 182806) | Deep subsurface microbial communities from Indian Ocean to uncover new lineages of life (NeLLi) - Sumatra_00157 metaG (SPAdes) (version 2) | ecosystem: Environmental > Aquatic > Marine > Oceanic >... | reverse complement strand
GCTACAGGGGCAAGCCATATTATACCATTAAAATGGCTTTTAACAAGCATTAAAAAAAAAGATTTATAAAAAAAGAAGCTAATTATTTATAATTAGCTTAAATGTTTTTGTCACAAGGAAACTCTTAAAGTTCCTTCAAAGAATTTGAAACGGGATTTTTTGGTAATGCCTTCTGCTCTTAAAATATTTAAGAATGCTCTCCAGTAAATATTTAAGAATGTTTTCAACGCTTTCTCAGACAATTTATCTTCCATAAGATCTAATACTTTATCTTTTGGAACGCCTATTAAAAGACACCATTCATAAAATATTGCGTGTATCTTTCGAAAGAATAAGTCATAAACAGCGTCCTTTTCTTTGTTTAATTCGTTTGATTCATCTGTAAACCTTATTAAGTCAGATACAGCTGACTCAATAAAGTCCTTGTGGCTTCCATGGTATCCTTTAGGATTCTCTTTTGCTTCGGCCTCAAAGGCCTCTTGTTCAGTTCCGGTTATTAATGTACTAGACATAAATAAATTATAATACATTTTTAATACAATGTCAATCTTTTTATATTAGTTCAATATATTATGGATTAATAGAATAAATTGAAAAAAACATGTTTTTGAGCTAAAATCTTTAAATATGGACATTCCAAAACAAGTAAAATCTGTTATTGAAAAACTGGAAAAAAATGGGTTTGAAGCGCATATTGTTGGAGGTTGTGTAAGAGATTTTTTAAGAGATGTTAAGCCAAAAGACTGGGACATTGCAACCAGTGCAAAACCCGAACAAATTCAGAAATTATTTCCTGATAGTTTTTACAAAAACAAGTTTTTTACTGTAACTGTTAAAGTTGAGAGTGAAGAGCCAGAATTAAAAGGAATTGAAATTACCACCTATCGCTTGGAAACAAAATACACTGATAAGCGCCATCCAGATGAAATCAAGTTTGCTAAAACCATTGAACAAGACTTAGCACGAAGAGATTTTACTGTTAATGCAATTGCCTTAAGAATTAAAAACTCAAAAAATGAAATCATAGATCCATTTAACGGAAAAAAAGATTTAAAAAACAAGGTCATTAAAGCTGTTGGAAAACCAGAACAAAGGTTTTCAGAAGATGCTTTAAGAATGATGAGGGCAGTCAGGTTTTCTACTACACTGGGTCAAGGCTGGAAAATTGAAAAAAATACTGCCAAAGCAATTGAAAATAATTCTTCATGGCTTCAGGCAATTTCAAAAGAAAGAATTAGAGACGAACTGATAAAAATGATCATGTCAGAACAGGCTTCTAAAGGAATTGAACTTTTAAGAGAATTAAAACTTTTAAAATACATTATTCCAGAGATAGAAGAAGGGTATAAAGTTGCTCAAAACAAGCACCATACTTTTGATTGTTATGAACACTATATTCGTTCGTTAGGTTACGCAGCCAAACAAGGTTTTAATAAACATGTTAGATTAGCTTCATTATTACATGACATAGGAAAGCCAAGATCTAAAAGAGGAGAGGGAGAAGATGCTACCTTTTATAATCATGAAACAATAGGAGCAAAAATGACATTACAGATTTTGAATCGTTTAAAATTTCCAAAAAAAGATATAGAAAAAATAGCTAAGCTTGTAAGATATCATCTTTTTTATTACACGCCTGAAGAAGTTGGTGAAAATTCTGTTAGAAGATTGGTCAGGCAAGTAGGGCCAGAAAATATGGAAGAATTATTACAAGTAAGAATGGCGGATAGAATTGGCTCTGGTGTTCCAAAAGCTGAACCATATAAATTACGCCACCTAAAATATGTAATAGAAAAAGTCTCCCAGGACCCTATTTCAGCTAAAATGCTTAAAATTACTGGAGACAATATAATGAAAATTCTAAAAATAAAACCAGGGCCAAAAATAGGACAAATCCTAGATATTTTACTCGGTTATGTTTTAGAAGATCCTAAAAAGAATAAAAAAGGATTCTTAAAAGAGCAGGTTGAAAAATTAGGAAAATTAAATGAAAAAGAATTAGAAAAATTAGTTGAAAAAGCAAGAAAAGAAAGAGGAGAAATTGAAATGAAAAGAGACAAAATGACTAAAAAGAAATACTGGGTAACCTAGGGCCTATAGCTTAGTGGCAGAGCGCTACATTCGCATTGTAGAAATATGAGTTCGATTCTCATTAGGTCCACTAATTTTCAGCTGACTTAAAAGCTAAAACCATTCTTTGCAAAGCAGTAATATTTGAAGATACTGCCAGCGCTATTATTGCATAAATTGCTAAAGGAATGTCATAAATTCCCAATAAAATTGCTAAGCCAATTGCAATCATTCTTTCTGTTCTCCCAAAAAAACCTGTTTTCATTTCTTCATAAATCATTTCTTTTTCTTTAGCAGCAGCTTTTACATAGGTTGTCATGATGCTTCCTGTTAAGCTTAAAAAAATCCAGACATATGAAGGAAAGATAATTTTAGGCAAAGGCAGGAATAAAAATCCAAGCAAAATAATAATCTCCACATATCTATCAACAACTGTGTCTAAATAAGCTCCTTTCTTTGAAACCAATCCTTTTCTTCTTGCTACAGCTCCATCAATTAAATCTAAAATTCCAGCAGCAAAAAAACATATAAATGCTAAAACAAATTTCAATTTAATTAAAAAATACGCAGTTAATACTGCAAAAACAACTGAAAGCAAAGTAAATTGATTTGAAGTTAAGCCAAGTTTAGAAAATACATTTCCTAAAAAATTCTCGAGAAATTTAGATTTTTGCCTTATTTCAGCCAACATAAATTATTTAAATAGTTTTGACATTCTTATTAATCCTCTTTTACTGCGCTCTGTTATTTTTTCAAAAAGACTAAGTTCTTTTCCTTTAGCCTCGCAATTTTTATCTTTTATTGCTTTCAAAATTTGTTCAATTGATAAATCCTGACCCGGTATTTCTAAATAAACACTCCCAATGAATTTTGGTTCGTGGGCATCAGAACCAGCGCTAAAAGCTAAATTATATTTCTGAACTGTTTCTTTGGCCTTCTTGTTGCCAAAAAAAACAGAGGCATTTAACACTTCAATTGCATCAATTTTACCAACAAAATCCTTTATATCTTTTTTGAAACCATGCCAATCCCCAAAAGGATGGGCAATAATTGCAAAACCTCCATGTTCTTTAATTTTTCTAATGGTTTGTTCTGCTGATAGATTCTTTTCAATATTTTCTTTGATATTCAATGCTATTATGTCCCCTTCTTTGCTTTTGATTTCAATTGCAGGAATTACTAAAATTGGCTTAGTCTTGGCATATTCTATCGCTTCAAAAGCTCCTTTAATTTCATCATGATCAGTAATGGCTATACAATCTATTCCTTTTTTAATTGCACTGTCAACTATAGCCTTAATTGAAGCATTGCTGTCATAAGAGTAGTGGCTATGGATGTGTAAATCACATTTCATTTGACTATCTTAACACAATCAAGCAGTCTTTCAATTGTTTGCTATAATACAATATACTATGTACAAACTTATTTTATCATCTCTTTACTTTTTTTTACCTGCATATTTCACAAACATGATTCCTCCTTTATCAAAAAGATTTAGGATTTTTGACTTTTTAGACAAACCAATTGATTTTGATAAAACATTTAATAGCAAACGTATATTTGGAGCTCATAAAACATGGCGAGGGGCAATAGCAGGAATAAGCATTGGCGTTCTAATATCCTATGTCCAGGCCTGGCTCTATCAGTATTCTTTTATAAAGCAAATTTCTTTAATTAATTACCAAAACATAAATATCCTGTTTTTTGGCCTTTTAATATCTTTTGGTGCTGTTTTAGGTGATTTGTTTTTTGCATTTATAAAAAGAAGGCTGGATTTAAAGCCAGGAACAAAATTCATTCCTTTTGATCAAATAAATTATGTTATAGGAGTGTATGTTATTCTTTCCTTGACTGATTCTTTTAAAATTGATAAGTTGTTTTGGATAATCATTTTAATTTCTACCTTTTTTCTTCATGTTATCGTTAATAGGATCGGCTATCAGTTAGGATTTCATAAGGCAAAATGGTAGAATAAAAGTCAGAATTCATCATAAATAATAATGATTTAAAATAATATGATTCAAGAAACATTAACATTAATCTGGCAAAATTTAACTGAAATTTCTCCTGCTATTCTAGGAGGAGCTTTGCTTTTAATTTTGGGATTTGTGATTGCCAACTCTTTAAAAAGCCTGGCTGTTGCTTTTCTAAAGAAAATAAGGTTGAATCAGGTCTTAAAAAGATTGGGGCTAGAAGATATCTTGTCAAAAATAGACATTCGCTTTAATGCAGCTAATTTTTTTGGAGAGATAGTAAAATGGTTTTTCATTTTTGTCTTTTTGATGGCGTCTTCAGAAGTAATAGGATTAACCCTTTTTAGTCAATTTTTAGAAAAAGTAATTGCTTATTTCCCTAATATATTCATTGCTTTTATAATGTTTGTTGTTGCAGCATTCATTGCTGATTTTTCTCAGAAAATTGTTATAGGGACACTGGAAAAAGAAAAAATAATTTATTCCAAGTTTTTGGGTAAATTAACACATTGGGCAATTTGGTTTTTTGCATTATTAGCTATCTTGTATCAGCTTCAAATCACCCCTTCTTTAATCTTGGTTATTTTTATTGGCATGGTAGCTGCTACTTCTATTGCCATTGGTATTGCTTTTGGATTAGGAGGAAAGGATTTAGCTACCAGAATCCTTAAGGAACTAGAAGAAAAGTTCAAGTAAGAATTTTAATTGTTGTTTTGCCACAATGCATCATATCTCTCAAAATGATTTAAAAAAAATGATGCTTCTTTCTTATGAAAAGATTGAAAAAGAAAAAGAAGCAATCAATAAAATTAATGTTTTTCCAGTACCAGACCAGGATACTGGAAACAACATGGTTAAGACTTTAGCTGGAATAAAAAAAGAAATTCAAGACAAAAACTTTGAAAGCATTAGCGCTGTTTCAGAAGCAATACTAGATGGCGCTTTAACTGCTGCCCAAGGCAATGCCGGTGTAATTTATACCGGCTTTTTAGCTGGTTTTTTGCCAGAATTAACTGGTGAAGTAAATGTGGGAAAATTAACAATTGCCTTTGAAAAAGGTGCAGAAAGAGCCAAAGAAAGCATTCAAGATCCAAAACAAGGAACAATCTTAGACGTTATTGATGCAGCTGCCCTAACGTTTAAAGAACATGTTGATAAAGAAAAAAACATTATTAATGTTTTTCAAAGCGCAGTAAAAAATGCTGACAAAGCACTTATTGAAACAAGAGAAAAAATGGAAATCTTAAAAAAGGCTAATGTTGTTGACGCTGGAGGAATGGCATTTTTAATTATTTTGGAAAGTTTTTTAGAAGCTTTGAAAGGAAAAATTGAAAAAATAGAAAAACAAGAAAAACGTTCAGAAAAAATAAAAAGGTTTATCCAAATCATTTCTAACCGGTACGAAGTTGTTGCCTTAATTGCAAATCCTATTTTAGATACAGAAAAAATAAAAGAGAAATTGAAAAGCCTAGGAGATTCTATAGATATTGTTCAAGTAAAGAATAAGATGAAAATCCATATCCACAGTGATTACCCAGACGAAGTAAAAGCTGTTTTGAGAAAAGCTGGAGAAATTAAAAACATACGAGTTGAAGACGTTGCAAAAGAGGTTGTTGGAGAAGAATCTGTCAAAGTAGTATCAGTGGGCATTGTTTGCGAAAGCTCCTCTATGCTTCTTCCAAAAATAATTGAAAGGTATCAAATTGAATTGATTGATTGCGAAAAGAATCTATCGGAAAAAAAAGCATTCAAACAAACAATTTTAGAAAAACTGAAAACTGGAAAAAAGTTGAAATTGAAAAGTTCCAATTTGAATTACAAAACATATCTTGATGTTTTTGAAAAACAACTTGCAAAATTCAATCATGTAATATGCATTACAAGTTCATCAAAATTGTATGACCATTATGATTTAGCCAAAAAAGCCAGAGGATTAAGTTCGCAGCCAAAGAGAATCTTTGTTTTTGATTCTTTAAATATTGGCCCTGGACAATCATTGGTGACTTTAAAAACCATTGAATTAATTCAAGAACAGCGCAAGACTGAAGAAATCTTAAAAGAACTTAAAAAGTTTGTTTTAAAAGTAAATTCTTGTATAATTCCAGAGAGGCTAAAAAGCAAGTATGAAAAAATACAACTCAACCCAATACTAGAGATTAAAAATGGTATAATTTCAAAAACAGGAGTTGTTTTAGCACAAAGCAGCGCTGAAGCGCTAACAAAAATAATTTTAAAACGCTCTAAAAAAGCCAAAAGAATAAGGCTTGTAATGGGCTATGCCGAGGACATTGAAGTTGTTAAAAGTGCAAAAAAAAATATAAAATCAAAAATTGAAACTGATGTTTCATTTATTAACGTAAATCCCCCATCTGTTGTAAATATTATAGGCAGTAAAAATATCATTGTGGGCTGGGTGAAACTATAAATATATGTATATAAAAGGAGTAGGAATGACAAAATTTAATTATTCTCAAAAGCCCTGGTGGAAACAGGCTTATGAAGCAGCAATAGAGGCTTTAGAGGATGCCAACATGAAAATGTCTCAGATTGATGGCATTGTTTTTACTGGAATGTCCAGTGCTGCTGCAGGAGAACACCAGACCCACAAAGTGTCTTTGCTTTCTGATCTATTCAAAACAAATGTGCCAGTTATTGAAACGCCTTCGGTTTGTTCTGGAGGAGGAGTTTCTGTTTGGACAGCAAGCAGACTAGGATTAAAAAATGTATTAGCTCTAAGTGGAGAAAGAATAGTTTACAATATCAGTGAAATAACAACTGACAATATAATGTCAGCAGCTGAAAGAGTAATTGAGCAGTCTGAAGGCATGCTTTTTCCTGTTCAAAATGCCCTGGTTTGGCAACAATATATGAATAAGTACAATGCCAACATGGACGACCTGGCTTTAATTGCTTTAAAAAATCATCAAAATGCTGTTTTAAATCCAAAAGCATATTTTTACAATCGGCCTGTTAGCTTGGAAAAAATAAAATCTTCACCAGTGATTGCTTCGCCATTACGACTTCTTGACTGTTCGCTATCAATCAACGGAGGAGGCGCTGTAATTGTTTCTTCTGAAAAAACTGATATTGAAATAATTGGCTCTGGTTTTGCAACTGATTATTTGTTAACTTTTGGAAGAAACAACATAACTCATTTTGAAGCAACAAGGCTTGCAGCTAAGCAAGCATTTGGGCAGGCAAAATTAAAGCCGTCTGACATTGATGTAGCTGAAATTCATGATGCATTCACTTCTGTGGAATTGTTTTCTTATGAAGATTTAGGTTTTGCAGACATTGGAAAAGGAAAAGATTTAATCAGGTCAGGCAAGCTGAACATAGACGGCCAGCTGCCGATTAATCCGTCAGGAGGATTAAAAGCAAAAGGCCATCCCATATCAGTTACAGGGCTGGCTCAAATATATGAAGTTGTTAACCAATTAAGAGGTAAGTGCGATAAACGACAAGTAAAACCTGTTCCTAAAATTGGCTTATGTCATAATATAGGCGGAGCAGGAGGAAGCGTAACGGTTCATATTTTAAAAAAGACTACTTAGTGTCAAACTTTTTTAAAAGCTCTTTTAATTCTTTTTTAATTTCGGCTGAGGATTCAATAAGACAAACCCCCTTGCTTGGAAGACCATAAATAATGACAGTATTTTTTGAAGAAAGTAAAACTGCAGGAATAACTAATAAATCTTCTTCGCCTTCAACAAAAATGTTTTTTTCCTGCTTGATTGCCTGATCAATTATTTTCCAAGCCTGTTTCTGAATTGTTCCAGCAGGATTGACAAACTCTAATGAATAAGGCAGATTATTTTCAACAACCTTTCTCTGTATTCTATTGTCAAAAATCTTAATATCAGAAGGCAAAGATAATGAACAATAATCACCCACTGTAATTATTTTTTTAAATCCTTTTTGTTTGATAATCTTTTGACACTTTTTAAAAACCGTATGATTTTTTCCCAAAACAGGAATACCCCAAGCTTTTTTTAAAACTGGCCTTAATTTTTTTGGCAAATAATAAGTTTTTGTAATTTTTTCTAAATTCATATAATTTATAATTATACATTATTCATTATTATCTAATATATCATGGCTTTTTATCAATGCCCAAAATGTAAAAATAAATGGCAATACAATATCAGCAAATGTCCTGATTGTTTTTCAGATATTGAAAGAATGAAAAACGGAAAAGTTAAAGTTGTTGGTATAAGCAAAGTTAGCATTCCCACAATATTGCATCCCAAAGTGCCTTACTTTGTTTTGATTTTAGAAGATGAAAAAGGAAATCGTTGGGTTCAAAAATCTGTTGAAGAATACAATATTAATGATGAATTTACTTTAATCCCCCAGAAAAGCAAACAAGCTGTTTCTATTTGGAAAACAAAATATGACATTTTTGAAGCAATAGAAAAAACCATTCAACTGCTTGGCGGATTAAAAATTAACAAAGATTCAAAAATACTAATTTTGCCAACTTTGACTGTTGCTAAACACCCTTATTTCAGAGAAAATACAAGTCCTGATTTTTTAGAAAACTTACTTGAGTTTTTAAAACAAACTGGCGCTAATTTTAAAAACATTAAAATAGCTACTCAAAGCTTTGATAATGTGCCGGTTGAAGCTTTAGCTCAAAAATCGCAACTATCAAATGTAGCTTTGAAATATAAAATAAGTCCTTTAGATTTAAGTAAAGAAAAATTCATTAAAAAAGAAGCTAGTGGATTTTCCTTTGAAATATCAAATCAAGCTTTTGAAAATGATCTTATAATTAATACTCCTGCTTTAAAACTAGATCCAGAATTAAAAATTATGGGAGCAACCAATAATCTTTTGACACTTTTAAGCAAAGACTCTTATCTATTTTTTAAAGAAAAGGGTCGTGAAGGATTGCTTAAAAAAATGAATGAAGTTGTAAGTTGCTTTAATCTGGCTGAAGGAATTGCTGTAAAAAGAACTGATAAAATCATAACCTACCTTGGCTTGGTTTTCGCAAGTTTTGATTCCTTAAATTTGGACAGAACCTTTGCTGAAACTGCAATAATTAAAGATTTGCCAGAATATTTAAAAGATATTAAAATTGAGAATATTCTAATAGCAGGAAGGCAAATAGATGAATTAAAATATCAAATACAAGCAACTTATTAAACTATTATTATGAAAGGAAAAACAATTTTAATAACAGGTTCTTCTCAAGGAATAGGAAAAGCAATTGCCACAAAACTTGCTCTATTAGGCGCAAACATTGCTTTAAATGACATAGAATCTCAAAAGCAGAGCCTAGAAGAATTGAAATCTCAAATTGAAGCCAAAGGAGTTAAAGCTCAATATTTTTTAGCTGATGTTTCAAAGCTAGAACAAACTCAAAAAATGGCTGAAGACATTAAGCAGGAATTTGGAAGTTTAGATGCTTTAGTTAACAATGCTGGAATAACAAAAGATAGAACTTTAGCAAAAATGACTAAAGATGAATGGCAAAAAGTAATTGATATTGATTTAACAGGAGTATTCAATGTAACCAGCTCCTGTCTGCCTTTAGTCATTTCCAGCAAAGGAAAGATAGTGAATATTTCTTCAGTAATAGGACAGCGTGGAAATTTTGGCCAGACAAATTATGCTGCAGCCAAAGCTGGAGTAATTGGCTTTACAAAATCCTTGAGCAAAGAAGTTGGCAAGTTTAATGTTAATGTCAATGCAATTGCGCCTGGCTTCATTGAAACACGGTTGACGAATAAGGTTCCCTTGCAATTGAAGCTAATGATTAAAAAGTTGACTTCTTTGGGCAGATTTGGAACGCCAGAAGAAGTAGCTGATCTAGTTGCATTCTTGTGTTCAGATAAAGCTAGTTTTATAACAGGAGCAGTTATCAATATTGATGGCGGATTATCTTTATAAAAGAGTTATTAAACATTATGACTAAAGATGAAATTAAGAAAATTATTCCTTACGATGAACCTTTTTTATGGGTTGATGAAGTAGAGGATATTTCCACGAATAATATCGTTGCTTATAAGAGCACATCAAAAGACGATCCTCATTTTAAAGGTCATTTTGTTGGCTATCCAATAATGCCTGG
>Ga0209976_10002651_pt1 | contig 10126 bp, 11 predicted proteins | sample SumtaG_FD_182806 | JGI IMG/M metagenome (GOLD analysis project Ga0209976, IMG submission 182806) | Deep subsurface microbial communities from Indian Ocean to uncover new lineages of life (NeLLi) - Sumatra_00157 metaG (SPAdes) (version 2) | ecosystem: Environmental > Aquatic > Marine > Oceanic >... | reverse complement strand
TAATTGTTTCAAATAATTTTTGAGGAATTAAGGAGATTAAAAAGACCTTATAGTTTTTTATTTTGGTTTCTTGTGCTTTTAGACGGTCAATAGCTTTATTATAGAGATCCTCATCAGGATATTTTGCAACTATCAATTCATCCCAATCTGGTTCAGAGTCTCCACTATATTCGATAGGAATGACATTATAACCAGCATACAAAATCGTTCCCTCATTAAATAGCTCTCTTCCGAACCATTCTTCATCCTCATTAAATTGTAAATATACTACAATTGTTTTACTCATTTTATTTTTATTCACCTCTACAAAAATTCTTTCTGGCTTGAATTTACTGTGTTTAATATATATTTCTTACTTACAACGATAATATTTTAAAAAAACGTTAAAAATTTTAAAAATTTTTATGAGTACTATAAAAATTCTTCATAAGGTTTAACTCTAATTACAGTTGTATCATTCAGACCTGCAGTTCGATTTTTTGCAGCCGTCTGCCATTTCATTCCCCTATTCATTTCCATTAATTTTTCCATTGAAGGGTACCTTACAAAAGTAAAATCAGTGAAATCAAATGGTTGATTAACTTCTACAACAGTAGATTTGATCTTTCCTCCATATTCCAAACGACCGCCCACTTCTTCAAGAATCTTTATAAAATCCCTCCCATATTTCTTATAAGCATCTTTGCCAACACTTTTTTCACCGCTCGCATCTATAGTTTTTTTATGATATTTTAGAAAATTTAATATTACTATTGTTTTATCTGTATAGGTTAGAGAAGTAGGTTTAGCGAAACTCCGTGTTTTTTCTCGAGAATATGGATCAATAAATACTATTCGATAGTATTTGATATCATTCTCTTTTGCTAAATTGTAGAGTACATTATCAAATTTTTCTCTTGTTTGAAATTCTGAGACAATAAATTCATCCCACCGTGGCTCTCTTATTTTTCCTTGCATTTGAGAAATCTTTTTGGCAGCAAAAACTATGGATCCTCTATGAGTAAGTAGCTCCATTCCACACCAAGATTCACGGTCTTGGTATTTCAAAAAAACCATAATTGTATTCGTTTCCATATTAATCACTATTGAATGTTGTTTTATGAACTTTCATTTAATGCATTTTTCATGGCTTTTAACAACCTCTCAACATTTTCAGCTCTGGCAGTGTGTCCCATCAATCCAATTCGCCATATTTTACCCGCAAGAGGCCCTAGGCCTCCCCCTATTTCGATTTTAAACTTATTTCTTAGAATTTGACGAAATTTTGAATCATCCACTCCATCAGGGATAGTAACTGCATTCAACATTGGTAATCGATAAGCTTCTTCAACGTACATTTCCAATCCTAGCCCTTCCAAACCCTCCTTTAGTAAAAGATGATTTTCTAAGTGGCGTTGAAAGACATTCTCAACTCCTTCTTCAAAAATTAACATGAGAGCCTGATATAATCCATATAGCATATTTATTGGTGCGGTGTGATGATATGTACGTTTCCTCTCTTTTTGCCAGTATTGACCGATCAAACTCATATCAAGGTACCAATTGGGAACTCTCGTTTTTCGATTTGAAATAACTGAATAAGCATGTTCTGAAAAAGAGATAGGTGCTAATCCTGGAGGACATGAAAGGCATTTTTGAGAACCGCTATAAAACGCATCTATCCCCCATTCATCCACTTTAACTTCTATTCCTCCTAAGCCAGTAACAGAGTCAACTAAGAAAAGCGAATTTGATCCTTTTAATATTTCTGATATTTTATTTACGGGATTTTTTACACCTGTAGAGGTTTCCGCATGAACCATTGCAATAATCTTATATGATTTACTGTATAGTTTTTCTTTAACTCTTTCTGGGATTACTGGTGTTCCCCATTCGAATTCAATAACATCAACTTCAGCTCCAAGCCTAGTCGCAACTTCTTCCATTCGAACTCCAAAAACTCCGTTTTTAAGAATTAAAACCGAATCTTTTGACTCGACTAAATTAACAAAACAGGCTTCCATACCAGCGGATCCTGTGCCTGATATTGGAAGTGTTAGATTATTTTTAGTATTCAATATCTTCTGTAAGAAGATCTGAATCTCATCCATTATCTTTATAAAATATGGATCCAGATGTCCCAAAGTTTTGCAACTTAAAGCTTTATATACTTCAGGGGGAACACATGAAGGTCCAGGTCCCATCAATAAGATTTCCTCAATATTTTCTAGCAGATTATTCATCATTATTTCCTTTTTGTTTTTTCTATTCTAAATATAAAGCAACATTTTAATTATGTATTATTTCTATTTTATGAGTGATAGTTACAAATGCCATAAATATTATGACATCTGATAACTCCTCCTATATAGATTATTTATAAATCTTTATGGAATTCGATTGAAACCAAATTTTGATTTGCTCAAATTGTTTTTAGCCTTGAGCGACGTCAAGGGTCGTTTGAAGTATTTCTCCTTGAGGTGGAGAGAACTCATAACCATTTTTATAGAGGAAAATAAAAGCCAATAATATACCTATTCTTTTATTTCCATCTGAAAAATAATGGAATTCTATAATTTCTTTATAAAGAATTGTTACTTGATCCCAGATAGTAGGAATATCTTGAAATGGAGTTCCCCACTTCACTTTATCTAAAATTGATAATAAACCTTGCCGATTCATAAGTTCTCCTGCTTTAATCTGATCTTTAAAGAGACTCTCTACGTACTCTATAGTAGGGATCCAAACCATTAATCTTCACCTAGTTTACGCCACTCTTCACCGTATTGTTTCATAAATTTTTTAATAAGTTTTCGGTCCTCTTCTAACTCATCTTTTGCTAATTTCTTTATTCCCTCTAAATGCTCTCGATAATAATTTTGGATCAAAAAACGAATAACTTCAGCGTCATTTTGGATTCCTAAAGTAGATTTAATTATATCAAAGCGAGATGATACACTTCCTTTAAGTTCGGTATGAACTATCTTGGGTTTTTCTTTTTCCATCATATAACCTTAATTATAAATTATAATAATTTATAATAGGCTATTATAGTTTATATGTTTCTGTATTTATATTGAATAAATGTCATTATCAAGTAAATAAGATTATCGAATTCTATTAAATCATGATTTCACTATCATTATTCATGCTAATTTGGATAATTCTGTTTAGTATTCTTGGAAGTTTAGGGGCTATAACTGCTGCTGGAGGATTCATGTTGTTGAGCGATAAGGCACAAAATCTTTTAACAGGTATTCTAATATCTTATGCGACAGGAACTCTATTAGCAGCGGCTTTACTTGGGCTAATACCTGAAGCAATCGAAATTGCAGGTAATGATCCCTATAGTATCATGTTATTTGTACTAGGTGGCATACTTTTTTTCTTCTTTTTGGAGAAGATAATAATTTGGCGAAATTGTCCCGACGAAGATTGTGATGTTCATTCGGAAGCTGGAGGAGCCCTCATATTACTTGGAGATGCCTTTCATAATTTCACTGATGGATTTGTGATTGCTGCTGCTTTTCTAACGGATTTTACAATTGGTATAGCTGTAAGTGTTGCTATAATAGCTCATGAAATTCCACAAGAAACCGGAGATTTTGGAATCCTACTTCATAGTGGCTATTCAAAAAAGAGGGCTTTTATCTCAAACGCATTATCCAGCTCCACCACTATCCCATCAGCAATTATATCATATTTCGTTTTAGGAGATCTTTCAGCTATAATTCCTTATGTTTTAGCAATTTCTGCCGCTAGCTTTCTCTATATTGCCCTATCAGATTTGACTCCTGAGCTTCATCGAAAGTTGGGATTTAAGTACAGCGTACGTCAACTATTATTAATTATATTAGGTATAATTACTATGATGATTGTATTTTCTCTCGGAGTACATAATCACTAAGGAAAAAGTGGTTTATTTTTTAAAAATCAGCACAAAGGAATGCGAGTAATTCTTTCGTATAAAGTTTTACATCACTCCATTTTATAAATTCATTCACTCCATGATTGTTCGAGCCTGCACCCGTCACTCCATGGATAATTACATCATATCCTGTTAGAACTCCCATATCTGTTGAGCCTGATCCCCCCATTGACCTAATTTCATTTTCAGGAATGTTTTGAACTAATGACATGACCTTTCTAAGTCGAAGACATGCTGGTGAATTGGGATCATTAGTAAAAGGAGGATAAATATGGATATATTGGGTTCTTACATCCAATGCTTTGCTTTTTGCTGTACCTCGGTCTATGGCATCTTGGATTTCCTGTTTTACATCTTCATATTTTTCATCAGGTAAGTAGCGACGATTTACTGCTATGGTGCATAAATCGGGAATTATATTCGATTTTTCCCCAGAGCGTATAACATCAGTATTAAATTTTGCCATCATATTGCGTTTCTCTCCAGTTTTAAAATTAGGAACTCCAGGAATATCTTTACTTTGTCGTTTTATCACTTCGGCTTTCAAGGCCATAAGTTCATTTAAAATGGGAATCATTGCCTCTAAAGCGTTCACACCCCATAAATCTAACCCAGAATGAGCACTCCTTCCTACGGTTTCCACAATAACATCTAGAGCTCCCGCGGCGCCTATAGCTAAAACAGGCATGATCCCCCCTTCAGTATTAAAGACAATGTCTTTGATATATCCTTGTTCCTCTAAATACTGAACTCCAGGATACACACCTATTTCTTCATCTGTACAATTTAACACCCTAATATTATATTTCGGCTTAATGTTTAGATTTTTGATTATTTGCAAAGCTAAAATCACGCATACCAGAGATCCTTTTCTATCGGATGCACCCCGACCGAAAATCTTTCCCCCTTTAGTCATCGTTGCTTCAAAGGGCGGATAACGCCATTTTTTCTCACCATCATTGGGTGCTGGGACGACATCCATGTGCCCGTAAAAATTTACAAATTTTTCTTGTCCGAAATCTTTTGTCACCACAAGATTAATCCTTGATCCCTCAATCGGATATGGGATTTGTTTAAGGAGTTCATCGGGCACAACGACTTCCTCTAATTCGTATCCTAATTCTTAATAGTAGGGAGATATAACATCCACAAATTCTCTATATGCATTTCCTGGTGGATTGCTCGTATTAACACCCACAAGAGCTCGCATGATCTCCATTACGTGTTCTTTTTCTAAATTATCCACTTCCTTAAATACTTGTTCAATATTAACCATTATGAAAAACTCCTATATTTTAGTTATATAATTCTTTTACCTTACACGCTAATGAAATTAAGAATTCTCTATTAGTAAAAATTAAATAAATTAATTAAAAAAGAATATTTGGAAATTCATCTTCTTCCAGCAACAACCTTTTTGGCTTCTTCTTCTCCTTCACTTACAGCGACACCACATACTTTCATACATAGTCCACAGGTACCCATCTCTATATGTTCTGTCTTGATTCGGAAATATTTGCATCTCATTGCATCTACTTCATAAAGCTTACCTGTATCATCGGGATGTTTGATAGCGTCCACCGGACATATGTCAATACAGCTATAACAATGTATGCAATATTCTTTCTCTTCATCCTTCACTGTAGGTTCTATTGGTGCTTCAGTGAGAAGAACTCCCATTCGTATCCTAGGACCTAATTCTGGTGTAATAAGAATACCATGGTGTCCAATAGTGCCTAACCCCGCCTCTAAAGCAACATGGACATAATCTAATATACATCTCCCACTACCCATCTCCATTGGTAGACCTCTACTTGGTAAGGCTATACTAGGATACCCATCTTTTCTTAATATAGAAGCTATCTCATTATTAACATTTTCGAGTTTACTAGTGACCCATACAAAATGGGGTATAAGAACTTCTCCCGTGGCAGGTTTTCCCAAATATTTACTTGGATGTTGAACCAATGCAAGCGTTTCTTTAGCAATTTCTACTGCAAATACTACAGCCGATTTTGCACCAGGCAATAGTGTTTTAATTCCTCTTTTAAACAACTTGTTATCACAGTCATCTACGGACAAAACACCGATCAAATCGATTCCAAACTTACTTTTCATCTCTTCAATAAATTCTTTTCCATACTTTTTACTACCTATTTCTGGTTTTTTATCTGCTACATCCATTTATATTATCCTCCTTATCTATTCCTATTATTTTACTACATTGGAAATAAAGATTTTTTAATTTTTTCTTCATCTACTTCAATTCCAAGACCAGGCTTATCACTAAGAATATATTTACCATCAACCATAACCATAGGCTCTTTTACAAGATCTTCTTTCATTTTAGCGGGACCAACAAATTCACCACCTTGGACAATTTGTTTATGAGAGCAAGCTAAATTAAGTTCTGCCGCTCCCATTATGCTCGTATTTATTCCATTGCCAACGACAACGGGAACACCAGCCGCCTCACATAAGTTGATGACTTGTTGAGCTTTATAAAATCCCCCAATTTTTGCAAATTTGATCTTGATGATATCCGCTACTTTATTTTTAACGATTCGATAAGCATCCCAAAGATTATGCACACTTTCATCTGCCATAATAGGGGTATCAATCTTTGCGGTTAATGCCGCCATTCCTTCATAATCCCAATCCGGTAGAGGTTGTTCGATATTGTCTAGATTATATTTTTCAATTCTCCTTATTACACGCATGGCATCTGCTCTTGAATACCATGCATTTGCATCTACTCGAATCTTAATTGAATCTCCAACAGCTTCACGAACAACACGTACTCTCTCAACGTCTTTGTCTAAACTTCCTTCTCCAATTTTTATTTTTAGTGTTTTGTGTCCCTGATTTACAAACTCAACAGCCTTTTCAGCCATTTTCTCAGGTTCAAAAATTCCCATACCCCCGACCATCTCAAATTCATTATGAAATCTTCCTCCAATCAAATCACAAACGGGTACGCCTAAAGATTTTCCCATCAAGTCGTATAAAGCCATATCGACCCCACTTTTCGCAAAGTTGTTGCCCATTCGTTCTTCATCTAATTTATATATAATGCGTTCTATGTCACATATCCGTTCTTTAATTAGTATCGGTCTAAACCATCTATTTATCATCATGAGTAAACCATCAGGTGATTCAGCTGAATACCAACCTGGAGTACCGAAAACCTCTCCATATCCGGTCAAACCTGTATCTGTTGTTATTCTAATGATGGCTGCCATGTAACTTCTGCGGCTTCCTCCTTTTGACATTTTGTATTTTACTTTAGTTGGGACTTTGACAAAAAAAGCTTCAACATCTTTAATTACGTCTTTAATTACCATATTTCATACCTATTTTTTGTTTTATTTTCTCTAATTTTTATATTATCCTTAAACTAAAAAAAATTATTATTATTTAAAATTTTACAGCTTGTTGTGTTTTTCTTACAGTCCTTTCTTCCTTAAAGCGGCCATCTGGGCTTCCTTTTTCTCTCCTTTTATATCATAAACTTTTAACAGTAAGAATCCCGCAATCCACGAAACGATTGCTGGTATTAATGCACTATGTATTCTTATCCCCAAGATTGCTAGGTCATTCTGTTGAGCCGCACCAGGTACATATCCAGTTGCAATATGTATTCCTGCTATTATAACTGCTGCCATAATATATGCACTACGAGTGAAAAAGTTTCTAACTCCAATAAGTCCTGCTTCTACATGCCTACCGGCTGCTAAATTAACTGAATCTACGGCATCTCCGGTAACAGACCACATTACACTTCCAAATGCGCCCATAGCTACCCCCCCAATGATATTTTTTATTATTATTTCGAGTAGTGTTGTTTGCCACATCCCAATAATACTTGAACAACCCATTAAAACAAAAGATATACCATAAACTTTCGAATGTTCAACTTTCTTTGCAACCTTAGACCATATAAACAATGAAGGAAGATAAGTTACAAGGAAAACGATTCCTATAATTGTTAGTACCGAAATATCAAATTTCATAACATCTTTAAGCATATAAAAAGAAGATATTTGGCCCAATACGTAAGAATAGGTCCAGAGTGCATGTACTGTTAAGTATATCATATAGCTTTTTGTTTTGAATGTAGTTTTAAGGAACTGAAAATAAGGCATTTTCTGTGTTTCTAAAAATTCATAGATTTTAAGATATCGACCTTTCACAAACTCGTTCTCATATATTCCAGGTAGTAAAAGTATTAAACAGATAGTAAGTATTACTACGGATACTAACGCAAATCTAAGAAATGAACTTGGATCTCCATAGATAATAAACGCTGGTATTAGAATGATTCTAACGGAAATACCGCCTAACAAACCAAATAACATCACTATAGTACTTCCTTTACGACGTTCTTCTTTTCCACGAAAAATATTAGCAAATCCCCCTGCATAATGTGTTGTATACACTGAAAAAAATGTATCAAAAATGCAAGTAGTGATTACCATATACCAAAATATTGGCCATGGATTAGACTTTATATCAACATCAGGCACTGCAAAAAGGAAATAGAAACTCAATATTGTTAAGGCACAACCAGAGATTATCCATGGAGTTCGTAGACCATACTTTTTCGACCAGCTCATCGGCTTATCAGTTAAAAAACCGGCAAGAGGATCATTAATCATATTCCATATTGCAAATATTGCAAATGAAAGCCCCACTAAAGCAGTAGCTAAACCAATTTCGACTTCATAATAATAAAAGACTAGTACATTGTAAGATGTCAAAAAAAAACTATTCATAAAAAAACCCATGGAATAGGATGCCATCTTCTTTCTGGATACTACATCTCGCTTTAATTCTGTTTTAGAACTATTTTCTGTACTCATACTCATATTATTATCATCTTATTTTTTTCTTAAATTCAATTGGTCTTTAATAATCTTTTTTTGAATTAAATAGTTTGTCACAAAAAAAATACAATAAAAAATAAATAGTATTAAAAATAGGCTAGAGCCCTTTTTTCCTTAAAGCCGCCATTTGAGCTTCTTTTTTCTCGCCTTTTAGGTCGTAGACAAAAAACATAAGGATAAATGCGGCCAAGAAGAAGAAAAAGGGTACTAATCCCGTGTGTATTCGAATTCCCAAAATGGCGAGGTCAGATTGTTGAGGAGCACCTGGTACATAACCCGTCGCAATATGTACCACTGCTATAACTCCTCCGGCAATAATATACGACATTCGCTGGAAAAAGCCTCTAACTCCCATGAGTGATGCTTCTACGTGTCTTCCAGCCGCTAAATTAACTGAATCCATAGCATCTGAATTAATTGACAGATTTACGCTTCCAATACCACCCATACCAATAGCATTAAAGATATACAGTATTAGAAGTCCAGATAAAGAAGTAATCCACATAGCTTGTATAGCCCCAATACCCATAAGGAGCACGCCTATACCCCAGATATACGAATGCTCGACTTTCTTAGCTATGTTAGTCCATATAAGCATTGATATAAGGTAAGTCAAAAGGAAGGTTAAAGCAAGAATTGTCAATACCTGAAGGTCTAATCCTAAAACGTCTTTAAGGATATAAAAATAAGATGCTTGTTGCAGAACGTATCCAGTTGTCCACAGTGTCCAGATTGCGATGGCTAACACATAATTTTTTTGTTTAAACGTGATTTTTATGAATTTCCAATACGGTAATTTTGTTGCATCAAGAAACTCATATATCTGAAGGTATCGCTTTTTCACAAATTCATTTTCATATATCCCAGGCAGTAAAATAATTAAAGCGATAGTGAGAATTACGCAACTCACAAATCCAAACCTAAGAAAAGAACTTGGATCTCCAGTTACAATAAACACTGGTATAACAAAGGCCTGACATAGCATACCTCCTGTTAATCCAACATACATAACGATAGTACTCCCTTTTCTCCGTTCTTCTTTAGTACGGAATATATTAGCGAAGCCACCAACATAATGAGAGCTATAGATGGTATAAAATGTATCAAAAAGGCAAGTTACAATTACCATATACCAGAAAAGAGGCCATGGATTTGTGGTCGAGCTAAGTTCTGAGGGGACAGCAAAGATAAAATAAAAACATATTATGAAAAATATACCCCCAAAAATAATCCAAGGAGTACGAAATCCATATTTCTTTGACCATCTCATGGGCTTGTCAGTCAAATATCCAAAAAGAGGGTCATTCACCATATTTCATATCGCAAATATTGC
>Ga0209976_10002650_pt1 | contig 10127 bp, 11 predicted proteins | sample SumtaG_FD_182806 | JGI IMG/M metagenome (GOLD analysis project Ga0209976, IMG submission 182806) | Deep subsurface microbial communities from Indian Ocean to uncover new lineages of life (NeLLi) - Sumatra_00157 metaG (SPAdes) (version 2) | ecosystem: Environmental > Aquatic > Marine > Oceanic >... | reverse complement strand
TTAGTGGGGGGGAGATGCGTTTTGAGATTTTTTTGAGGGTTTTTTGTAATACGCTATTTTTTGGTGGGCGTTTTTAAGGGTGTGATTCAAAGGTATTTCGTAGTACGATATTTGTGATGTGATGGAATATCGGCAGGAAGAAGAAGTATGATGAGGAATCTGCGATGGAATGCGTGCGAGTGCCGAAAAGTAAGCGAAAGGAATATAGAAAAGCAATTAAGCAATGTGTTGCGGAAAAATTTGTGAGAAATGGGTCTCGAGGTAAGGGCTCTTTTGAAAAATCTAAGCCGAAACTTTTTGGCAGTATTGTAATAAACAATCCCGAGAAATTTGCCGACATTGTGGAGTTTATCAAGAATTTACCCCGAAAAGAGAGCGATGAGGATGATAGGGATTAGACACGTCTGAATTGAGCACGACCACACCTTGCTCGGCTTCCCTCCTTTCAGGTCGGTCGCCTCCCTACGGGTTGGTCTGGTTTCGCTTCGCTCAACCGCGGATTCTTATATTTTTCTCTTTTTTTTTAACGCCCAGCACTTGCTCGCTTCGTTCCTTTCAGTTCACTTTGCTCCCGTCGTTCTGGTCTTATCATATAGCTCCAAAATGCCCATACTGTTTAGAGAATCTATTAAAAACAAGTTATAACCAGTTCTCAAAAAAAAGTAGAGAAGCATACGATTATAAAACTCAGAGGATTCATGTTGGTTGGTGGTGTAGAAATTGTGATGTTTTATTTACAACTGATTTGAAACAATGTCCATTAGAATTAGATTAATATAAAAAATAAAAACGATTTAGGTTCGTATTCCACATTCTTTACAGAAGTTTTCATTTGGTTCAATTATATTTCCACATGTCGAACAATATTTTATTACTGGAGTTTCTGAAGATTCACGTTTCCATTGGTCTTGTTCCATAAATCGTTGTTTTCTTAAATCGGTTGCGTATTGATCATCTTTTATACGTTGTCGTTGTTTTTCTATCTCTTCTTGTTTTTTCCGTTCTCTTTCTTTAACTTCTAATTGAAAACTTAAACGTATAACATAAATTCCAATTGGAATAAATATAACTCCAACTACTATCCCGATTCTAAATTCAGCAAAATACCAAGTATTAATAATACCAGTCATTAGACAAAGAACACCCCAAAAGAATAAACCGATTCCAATTAATAATATAAAAATTTTTACCATTTTTTTAATCAACTCCTTTTTATAATATTATTAATAATTAAACTATTACATAAAAAGAATTTGAGATTTCGACAAAATTGATAAAAATTTATATTCACGAGACATTATATTTATTTACATTATAAAGAAATCAATCTATAGATTTAATAGTTATAAATAGAAGAGTTAAAACATAGTGCCAACTCTTAGGTTTCATGGTTATTATCATAAGAAATGGCTGTATAATAGAAAGGATTTGCAAAACAAGAACGCTCATGGATACTATGTGTGCGCTCTACAAATAATCAGAAGGTTGTAAATTAAAATTATCATTATTGTTCCAACGGCTTGTTGTAACTTTAATATTATTAAAATTTTATAAAAAAGTTCCTCATATATTTAGTTCAGGAGAAAAAAAAAGTGATTTATAGAAAACTTTGCTTAATACTCCTATTTGTCATTAATTAAAAAGAAAATTGGTATACTCACTTGATTTAAACTGCAAATACTAAAATATTTAATAATAAATTATTATAATGTTATATATAACATCACTACAAGAGATCGATAAAAAGAGGTGCTTTTAAAAAATTTGAATGATAACACAAAAAAACAGAGGACAAGTCAAAAAAAATCAGAATTATTATTGGAGTTAAGTAAATGCGATGATATAATTTCAGAACTAAGGGCAGAGTTAAAAAATTCAAATAATAAAGAAACTGTATTAAATAGTGAAATTCGTAATCTTCAATCAGAAATTAAATATTTGGAAGCACATAAAAAAAATATTGATATCCTAAACGAGAATATTAAATCTTCAGAGAAAAACATAAAGGATTTGGAGAAAAAATTAGAACTGAAAGAGGAAAAGATTGAAAAACTACTTAATGATAAAGAATCTTTACTAAATGAAAAATCTGAGATTTTAGAGAGTAAAAATGACATTTTACAGAAATTAAAAGAAAAAGAATTGGAATTACAACAAAAAGATCAAAAAATTACTGAATTAAGGGTGAAATTCAAACAATCAAGTAGTGATCTCCTTAGTAAAAGTATGCAAATTGATAAGCTGGTCAAAAAAGATAAAAATTTAGGAGAACTTGAGGAAACCATTCAAAATTTAAAAAATATGATAGGAGAACAAGACATTTCAGAAATAGAGAAAGTGACCAAATTTGAAGAAAGAATTAGAAGTTTAGAAATTGAATTAGAAACATCTCAAAACGTAATAAAAGAATTAAAAGAGGCTAAAGGTGAAAAACCTGAGATTATTCAAGAGACTATAGAGGGCACCAAAATTATTTCTAATTTAAATAATATATTTAAGATTATAAAGGATCTTTTACCACAAGGGAAATCTAATATTCGTTTAGTTGTGCCGGAGATAGATTATATAAGTAAATTCGAGTTAGTAAACACAATTAAAGAAATACCAAACAAAGTCAGAATAAATATAGGGGCTAAAATTGAAGATCCAACGGGAAATATATGTGTACAAGATTTAAAAAATCATTGTCAATTGACTAATTACAGCGCCAAGAAATTCATCGCTTTAAATGTTGATTCATCAAAGTTTTTAATAGGACTTTTCATTGGAGAAAATGAAGTACTTGGTATCTACACAGAGGTCTTAGAAATTATTAACCTCTTTAAACCAGCAATTATGGAACCATTCATAAGAGGAGTAAAAATAAATTAAAACCCTTGATAAATAGGATTAATATTTAATAATCTATTTATATTATTTTAGAAATTTAATTTTTAAATCGATTACTACCAAATCAGATTTCGGTGAGTAAGATTTTACAATCTTAGAATTGATTACTTCTTCTATATACCAATTAAGCTTTTTCAATGAATTATTTACTTTATCCTTAGCTTTTTCAATTGGATTTGGCCTTTCACAAAACTGATAAATATGCAAAATTCCACCTGATTTTTTCATTAAAAAACATGCAACAACAATAAAATTCAATGATTTTTCTGGTAAATTCATTATAATCCTATTTGCTTTGTTTTTCAGCATAGAGCCAAGGCTACTAGTAGGGTCTAAAAGAGTATTAATATCAATATTATGAGGGATAACTCTTCCTTTTAATTTATTCAATCCGATATTTTCCTTTAAATAATTATAGGCAAAACGGTTAATGTCAAAAGAATGAATATTAACCTGAAGTTTTTTAGCGATTTGAATAGAGAAAGGCCCTACACCGGCAAATAAATCAATTATGAGTTCATTTTCTTTAATATTGCCAGAAGAAATTCTTTTTCGTTCATAAACTAATCTTGGCGTAAAAAATGTATTTCTTATATCAAGTTTAAAAAAACAGTTATTCTCCTTGTAAATAGTTTCATAATTTTTCTCTCCTAATAATAAATCTAATTCTCTTAATCTATAATTTCCCTTAATTTCACTTTTTTTCTCAAAAACCGTTTTAACACTTGAATTTAACTGTATTATACCTTTAGCAATTCTTTTTTTAATAGAAATTAAATCTTTATCATAAAGATCCTTGGATTTATCAAATTCAACTATTGCTATAGTTCCCAATATATCGTAGGATTTAGGAATTAACTCTAAGAACTCATATGGTATTTCATTTTTTAAAGTATTATGTAGCGTTTTATGTTTGAATTTAAAATTTAACTTCCCTTCCCTTGAGATTATTTGGAAGGCTATTTTATTTATTATTATTTTGATTAAACTCTCTACTAATGTTTTATCTTCTATTAAAGGAATTAAAATATAATTAGATTCCTGTTCTACTCTAAATTTTCGATTAATAATATTACGATTTTTAAAGTAATTCTTCAATAGTTTAAAAAATTCTTGACCATCTTTTTTTTCGATTTTTATAAAAGAAATTTTCCTATTCTTCATCTTCATCTATTTGTTCAAATTCAATTAAGAATTTCTTACCTTGATTTCTTAAGTGTTTAATAAGCATTCTATCTAACTCGCTAGACGATTTTGTACACTTAATTAAAACAGTTCTATCACATATAAATTCGCTTTTTCTAAAAACCATATCTTTTTCATTCGATAAAGATAAATTATAATGACCAAACCCATAAAAAAAATCTGTATGTTCTCCCACTTTTATTATAATTTTAAATTTATTTCCTTGTCTGATGAGGGCCTTTAAATTTGAATTTAGATCTATACAGGCTTTTGAGGCATTAATCCCTAAAATGCAATTTCCTTTTATAGTTAAATGCTTATCTTTTGTAATTTCAATGGTGGTATTATGAGTACACAGGATTTTTTTATGGCCAAATGCATGAATCGTCTCTAAAATCATTGCATGAATCGTCTCTAAGAAGTATATAAATCATTTTTTATGAAAAACTGAAGAATTTCAGTTATATTATCAGATTTAAGATAGTTCGATTTGAATTTGGAATTTAAAATTAAATCTAATCCATGAATTGGATTATTCTTAGGAAAATCAGTATTTTCTCCAAATTGATTTATATACTTCTTAGGTATTAATACACCACATCTTTCATACAACTTTGAAAAATGATTAATGAAAATTTGAGCTTTTTTTATAGATTCATTATATAATAAATCATAATTTTTTATTACATTAATTGATTCATATTGTCCCATAGGGAACGAGTTACTTAATCCTAAAGGAATAAATCCAAAAAACACGGATATAAACACAACATGTAAAGATTCTCTTAAAACTAAGCTGTTGTTATTTATTTCATTTAACCACATCTGAATTGTTAATGATGAGGCTCCTTTAACATCTAGCTCAGGTAAAATTACTAAGTATTTTACATTTTCAGGAACTCGATAATTTTTAATTATTTTTGATATGTAGCGATGAATCAGGGGACGATAAATGCTTTGTGATGAACCAAACAATCTTCCATGATTTTTATACAGCTTCTCTTGAGATTCAAAAGAGTCTAAATATTTTGTTAGGACCTTGAATGCATTAACAAGATAAGGATGACTTCTAATTCTTTGTTCTACGAGTTCCCATAAGTTTCCCTCTCTTATTGCTTGTCGAATGGTTCTTAATTCGGAAAATGAGAGATATAAATTATGTTTTGCCAGTAATTCAATACAAACTTTATTATCTAATTTTTTAATTTCTGTTGGTGAGTACTCACAGCATATAGGGCAATGACAAGGAAATTCTTTTAATTCGTCTAGAGTTTTTGTTCCAGTAGATAGCGTAAAATATCTGTTTTGTTTAGCAAATAAAATATATGCTGCGGAGTCCATCAAATCACATCCACAAGCAACAGCTAATGAAAAAAATTGTGGAAGACCTAAACCAAACATATGAATAGGCTTGTTAGGAATGAGAGATTTTTTTACAGTTAATAATATTTGAAGTGTTAAATCAAATCTATAATCTATAAAGGCTTTTACTAATCCTCCAATTGCATAAATATCATAATCTAATTTATTCATTTCTGATACACTTAAATTCAATAAATCCAAATATTTACCACCATGAATAGGGCCGAACCAATGGCAGTTTTCATTAGTTCTGCGTTTAATATTATCTTTTGCTCTTTCTATAGTACTAAACACCTTCTTTTTGGCTATTTCATGAGTATCATCAAGTTGAACTGGAATGTCTAAGATAACCGGAAAATCTGAATTAATGTCCTCTTGAAATCTTTCAATTTCCTCAGCATTAATATCAAATCGGTTATTATTGTACATATATTGTTGAAAAGCACCACTATCAGTTGCTATTAATCCATTAAATTTCAAATAACTATGAATTCCTCTTTTTATGATATTTTCTCTTAATTCTTTACTTTGGAATGTGATATATGCATTAGTGAAAATACCTTGAGCTCCAAATCTTTTTAATTCAAATGGGGGGATTACATTTTTTAAGGGATGAACCACTGGAAACAAATTGGGTGTTAACATCTCTTTATTATTCACAGTGATTTTTCCGATTCTTCCTAGCGCATCAACATCTAAAATTTCAAAAATCATTAAGAATCATCATCCTTTTCGAATTCCTAATCAAAATATTCTTTTAATCGATTATTCTGAGATAAATTTTCTAACCAATCTATTTTTCCTAAGATGTAATTTTCTAATCTATTTCCATTACTAATAAGGTCTATAATGATCTGAGCTATGTTATCAATACTTAGATTTGAAGTGTCAATTTCTAAAATGGGAGTTTTAATTTTTTTTTGTAACATATAATTTGCACAATTTCCTAAAATTTCTGCTTGAATGTTTTCAATAATTTTTCTGCGTTTATATCCTCTAATTAATAGTCTTTTATATAATATATCTGGATTACATCTTAAAATGATAGCAAAATCAATTAAATTATCGGGAACAATATCAGAAAAGTGTCCCTCTATTAGAAGAACATTTACATTCTCCTTTTTAAATATATCAATTTGTTCTATAATGTAAGGGGATAATCTTTCAAAATCAACAATATGCGTTTCTCTTTCCTTATCATATTTAAGTGTGAAATTTTTGGAGATCGCTAATTCATTTAGCGAAATTACTTCCGCATTAATGATTTCAGAAATTCTTTTTGAAACTGTAGTTTTACCAGTACCAGGTGTTCCAGATATAACAACTATTTTCATATATAATAAATATAGCGAGAGTCGATTAAAAATATAATGATAAATCCTAATAAATGCTTGATAAGAAGATAAATGGGGGAAAATGCGAAAGGGGGGCTGTTCGCAAATGGGAGAGCTTCCCTTTTTGTTTCGAACCCCCGACCTCACGGTTATCAGCCGTGCGCTATACCAGGCTAAGCCACTCTCGCGTTGATAGAATGTTTACTTTTTATATTATTATTAAAAATAGTCTTAACTGAATAATTCTAAGGATGAATGTTTAAAAAATTTTTTGACGAGCGCATACCTAAGTTTTAATATTCATAAGAATATAATTTTAATAGTAATTAAAAAGAGTGGTTCAATGCCCAATGTGTTAAATTATTCTATTATTGGATTAGAAGATTACTCGATAAGTTTCGAGAGTTATTGTCGGCAGTGTGAAATCCAAAAGCATTGTAAATATGGTAAAGAAAATCCCTTTACCATTGAAATTAATTGCAATGACCTCAACCAAGCAAAAGAAAGAATTAAATTCGAGCAACTTCAGAAATTACAGAAAACAGAGGATGTTTCGGTACCTTATGAAGAATTAGTTAAAAAAGTTAAAATTAATTTGCAAAATATATTCAGTCAATTATGGAAAGATAAAATTAAGACCCAAAAAGAAGAGATTAGATGTCTTGATTCTCGAAAGGTCGATTCGATGTTAGTTATTCAGCAAGGACAGGATTGGTGGCAAGATTTTAACCAAACTATTAAATTGGTTAATAATGAATGCGAAAAAATCATTTAATTTTCCTCAAAGATAATTTTAGATTGATTTTTTTGATAAGGTCTGGAGTTTTTGATAAGTAAGACCAATTTTATTTTAAGCTCATATCTATTATGAATTCCTTTAAATATTCTTAATTAAATTTGGATAATTTAATTACGATTATGGTGATTATTAGAAATTTATTTAATAAAAAGAAGTGAAATTATTGTTTCTCTAATTCTGTAGCGTAATATATCAACCATTTCGCCATAGCTTGAAATGATTCTTGTACATTAATATTTTTTTTGGATGAACTAAAAACACATTGATTACACTTTGCCTGTTCAGCATATACATTAGCGGTATCATAATCTGTTTCATGACTAGGTAAATCCCATTTCATTCCCATAAGAATTATTGGAATGAAGCCAGCTTTTTGACGAATAATTTTTAGCCATTCTGGAATTTGCCTAAAGGTATCATAATCTGTAATATCAAAACATACAAACGCACCACTGGCACCCTTACAATAATCTGGTAGTAGTTCACGAAATCTGCGCTCTCCTGCAAAATCCCAAATTTGCATCTTTACATCCTCTCCAGTGTCAAGAGTTTCTGATTTTGTATGGAAACCCGCCCCTATTGTCATTTTATATCCTTCTTCAAATTTTCCAGTACAATAACGGGTTATCATTGCAGTTTTTCCAACACCGCCGGCGCCCGCTACAATTACTTTAAAAATCCATGAACTCTGCATAATTTTTTAATACCCCTTTAAATCATATTATTTATTATATCTAAGAATTTGAATTTAAATCTTTTTTTTAGGTTAATTTTAAGAAGGGGATCTTTCGATTTTTAAATTGAAACCTATTGATAAATTTAACCTGGTAAATAGAATAGAACATTAGTCATACGCATAAGGTGTTACATGTTTTATAATAAGAAAAAATACAAATGTATTTGATCATTTAATTCAATAACAATGAGTGTTCCAATATATAAAGTTATTTTTAAAGGAATTAATGAATATGATGAAGGCAAATTAAATCTAATTTTTAAAGGTAATAAATCAGATAGCAAAATAAAAATCCCTTCTCATTTCATCTTAGAATTAAAGGAAATTAGTAAATCAAACCAAAACGTTATTTCTTATCAAAATATATCAGAAGTAATAAAAGTGGGAAAGGAATCTTCTTTACTTTCTTACACATACTATTTTATTATACTTTTTACAACAATAGATGGTAATAAAAAAGGATTTTTAATTGGTAATGAAAAAAAATACGGAGATATACTAATAGGAACTTGGCCATTTAACGAAGAATTCTCAACCGAAAAAATTCCCGACACAATTAGTAATTTAGTAAAAAATTTTAATGGATACAAAGAAATATGTCTTATTAATTAATTTGTAATTATATCAGAAAAGGAATGACTTTATTTTTTAAAATCTCATGTAAAACTTAGTATTTTTAATATCCTATTTTCAACTTCGGAAAATTTAAACCAATATTCCTTTTAGGTAAATTAATTAAAATTGGATAGTACTATCTAATATAAATATTGCTTAATTTATTGGTCTTTTTATATATTTAGGGATTTTTTTTATTAAATACCTATCTACTTTAGGTTAAAAAAATCTATTTAATGATAAATTTGATTTTAAATCGTGAATATTCATCTATAAAGTTATAAGTAGAGAATAAAATAATCAGATAATATTATCTAAATATAATATTTTTCTGTCGGTTTTATGTCGGCATCAAATTTCAGTTTTAATATAACTTTTTATTTTTTCATTTTTCACAGTATAAGAGCTATTTTAAATTGCCAAATAAAGATCATAGATTTATCCAATTTCATATATCATCACCTTCAGCTAAACATGGATCTTATCTTGAAATAATCATTTACAATTCTATATCTCTCTTTAAATCCAGAAAAGCGTTCTAGATTTCAGATTACTTTGAAAAAAGAGAAATTAAAAACTAATTTAGATGATTAACGCCATACGAAGAAGAGCAGAAAGAACATAACCCCCATCATTCCTAAAAGGAAGATCATTTGAATTTTTCCTTTTTGTTTTTTTTTCGTTTCATAACCGAGATATTTATCCCTACATGCTTGTGAGCAAAATTTTTTATCGGGGGGAACAGCTTTTCCACATATGCTACAGTGGGAATGTGGACCCCATTTTTTTTTAATTTGGTCTTTCCAAGAAGATTGAGACATTTTTTAAAACTTTTATTTTAAGTTTTTCTATTATAGTTAAATAACTAAAATTAAAATAACTTATCATATCTTCTTATGTTGATATGATTTAATAATTTTTAATTTAAACTTGAGATACTTTCAAAGAGAAATAATTGTTTTAAAATCTAGAAGATGAGTATCTTCTTTTTAATCTTAAAAAGATTAACATCTATTTTGCCTTTTTATTAAAACATTAAAATTAATTTGAATTGAACAATTTGATTTATTATTAGCAGAAAGGTAATAACAAAAATGAAATAATCAAATAAGTGATAAAAAAATGATCATTGCTGAACTTAAGTATAATCATCTGGATATGAAGAGAGGCTATACAAATCGAACTTTATATATTAACTTGGGTACAA
>Ga0209976_10002649_pt1 | contig 10127 bp, 16 predicted proteins | sample SumtaG_FD_182806 | JGI IMG/M metagenome (GOLD analysis project Ga0209976, IMG submission 182806) | Deep subsurface microbial communities from Indian Ocean to uncover new lineages of life (NeLLi) - Sumatra_00157 metaG (SPAdes) (version 2) | ecosystem: Environmental > Aquatic > Marine > Oceanic >... | reverse complement strand
GATGGCAGAACACATGTGCTACATCGACCCCTACGGAATAGTTAACGTAGAATTGGGCTACCACGTCACCACACACAACACCCCAACTATGCAAGTATGAGTATATTGTTACAGAATACAAACATAGTATGGACAAATCATATATAAAAAGTGTATAATTAGGGTATTGACCGATAGCAAAGGATACCCTCATGTTTAATAAATACCCCAAAGTGTACGAGATAACCATCATTGAGAGCGACATTCATCTGGATTGTGAACCGATCAAAACCGTGTTTAGAGTACCACACGGTGATATTGACCTATACCCCCGCAGATATTTGTGGCTAGAACCGATTATTAGCCGATCAAGTTTTAGTTCAATGGTCATCACGTTTCAATGTACTCAATTGAAAGTAGAAAAAATATTGGTTAAATTTCCAGAAACCCAACCTCCCAAACCAACCAATGAAACACCCCCACAACCCCTACCCGACAAAGTACCAGTTGATCTAGAACACCCTAAACCCACCAAAAATTTCACCCACAAGTTCACCACCAAACATCTAATCAAATCAATGCTCTTGGAAATTGGTGTAATAGGTGGACGTGAATACGATCACGTAACCTTTAGACATAATGGAATAAGGTGGGTATGCAATCATACAATTGGTTGTCAATCGGTTGTACGCTATTTCGGCATAGACTTACGAAAAACCCGCCAGATGTTACAATCAGAGTTAGATATGATGCGCACCGAACTATTCTAACCCTACCATACCCGAAAATCCCTGCCCTGTACCTAGCATCACTACAGGGATTTTCGGGTATAAGCTACAAGGGGAATTACCCTCATAGTAGCCATAACCAAACGGAGTATAACTAATCATGCCCGAACAAGACGAAATTCGCAAACGCATCACATTTGATAAGGATACCTATAAGCGTCTCAGTGAATTGTCACAAGATACTGGTATTTCCGAAGGTAGACTAATAGCAGTTGCATTAGACGCTATTGATCTACTCGGCTCAAATGTCATTGCAGACGAAATCATGAAAGCGGCTAAAACACGCGCCGCAAGGTTTCAGCCCAAAGGGAAGTAATCACCATGACAGTCATCAAACCGCAAACCAAAATAACATCCATCAGGGAACACGGGTTAAAAGTGTTGAACACCCTTGCAAACAATCATGGTGTGTCCAATGTGCATTTTCTGACTTGTGCTATTCTACACATCAATACACTAACTGTAGAAGAACAATTCGCCATGTTACAAGACGGTCACAGTCTTGATCTGATGATACGTATGGGCTGCGAACTTGATGATGATGGTAATCTCGATTTCACTCATATTCCAATCCGCAACCGCATACTAGCAAAGGAACTATAATGGCAAAGAATGAAGAAACAGTAAGACGCATCTCCGAAGTCGCCAGCGCAGAAGAAGTTATCAAACCTGTTTTCCGCGCACAAGATCACATGAATACAGACTTTCTTATCTCAGCTTTTGAGACAAGACGTGGAGAGGACGGTAAATTCTACATTATTGATGCTTTCCACGTAGAAAGTTCTACGCATTGCGTACTTTCTACAGGGTCATGGATGGTTGACAAGCAATTGCAAGCCCTTGACCAACGCGAAGATTTGCCCTTGCTTATCCAGTTTATCCAGAAAGATAGGTCATATTATATGGCTTGACCTTCCCCCACAATTGAATAGCTAACACAAACATAGACCGGGTAAAAAATAATTACCCGGTCTTATCCTGAAGGGATTTAATCATGCCTAAAAGACGTACAACCCGTGACAAGTTCAAACGCAAACTAGATCAGTTGGATGACCAGTATCAGCATATCATGGATGTATATTCAGAAATGTTTCAAGTATACCATGAGGGACATCCAGACTTGACCTTACAACTAGCTATGATGCTCGAAGCAGTATCAGAACTAAAGAAGGCTACTAAACAGTTCCGTAACTCATTCTAAAGGTATAAAACCTGATGGTTACTAATTTACCGGTATTAACTGGTACAATTCTATCTACAGAAGCCACAAGAGGGTTTATCCGTTTCACCATGCCCGGCATGTTAGAGGAAGGGTTGTCGGGTAACAAAATAATGGGAATTTATCGTGACGCTGGTTATAGATTTAGTGATAGTTGGTTTTGGGACACTAGACGTGATGTACTAGGTATACAGAAAGACGCTCATACCATCAAATTTGTAAACCCGGTAAACACGCCAGACCCTTCTAAATTTGCAATAGCAGATTGGGATTTGAATACAGATTATATGTTTACCGCCACATACACGGCTGTTGACATTGATACGGGCATACTTTCAAAGCATACCTATTCGATGAAAACAGACAACCTAAAAAGCCCGGAAAAGTTACAACTAGAAATGTTGAACTTATTATATTCTCAATATTTTGTATCAAATCTTCACTACTCAAACATGAGACTAAATGAGGCATTTAGAAATGGTTAGAAAACATAAACTCAAGCGTAGAGAACAACCCCTACCAAGAACTAGTCTAACGACTATTCCGAAACACCTAATCTTTTACGACACGGAAACGCACATTGTAGACGATGAGAATGGTGTCACTAGTTTCCCCTTGCGTTTAGGTGTGGCGATCTACATTAGACTTAACACCCAAAACCAAGTAATCAGAAGAGAGCAGACCATATTCTACACCAACAATGAGTTTATGGATTTTATGCTTGACCATTGTTATGCAAAACAAAAGTTATGGTGTTTTGCCCATAATTCGGGTTTTGATGTTCGGGTATTAGACTTACCTACCCTAGTACATGAATACGGTTTCACTTCAACACCACCTATCATCAATGATAGGGTATTCATCTGGGATATAAAGACAAATAAGAACACAGTAACCTTTTTAGACACAGCTAATTACGGTGTTCATTCCGTTGACCAACTAGGCAAGGACATGGGATACAGTAAACAGGTTGTTGACTTCGATACAGTGACCAATGACGAACTAATCACATACTGTATCCGGGATACTGAGATATTAGAGAAATTTGTTTTGTCTTATATAGATTTCATCTACTCTAATGATTTAGGCGCGGTCAAGGTAACAATAGCATCACAAGCATTCAACACCTATCGTTACCGTTTTATGTCTCGACAACCGGAGATACACACCAATACAGATGCCTTATCAGTAGAACGTAACGCCTATACAGGGGGACGTACTGAGTGTTTCTTTATAGGTGAATTACAACCAGACAACTACTATTATGTGGATTTTAATTCGATGTATCCTTATGTGATGCGTAACAAAAAAGTGCCTTACAGATTACGAGGGTACACTGAAAATGTAAACCCTAATCTACTAAAGGCTAGAATGAAAAATCATTACGTAATTGCTGAAGTGCTAATTAGAACAGAGGAAATAGCCTACCCTCTCAAGTTTAACAAGCGTCTTTTATTCCCTGTAGGCACATACCGCACAACACTACACCATAGCGAACTGCAAAGGGCAGTAGAAAACCGCGAAATTATCCACGTCTATAAATGTTGCGTCTATGAACAGGGTTACATATTCAAACAATACGTTGATTTCTTCTATAAAGCTAAAGTAAACTACACAAAAACAGCTAACAAGACATGGCGCTACATGACAAAATTATTTCTCAATTCCTTGTATGGAAAATTCGGTCAAGTACAACCTCAAAGAGATTTGCTCAAAGAGGGTGACAGTAAACTGGTATGGCGCACTTGCGGTTATGACGAAAGTATAGACAGATTTTACCAACATCTAATGTGGTATGGTAATCTCTATGAAGAATACAAGGACGGTGAAACACTCTACTCATCACCTGCGATAGCGGGTTCAATAACAGCATACGCTCGTACACATCTATACGAAACATTACTAAAGATAGGCAAAGAAAACGTCTATTATATGGACACCGATAGCTATATAATAAACCAACAAGGTTACGACAATATTAAAGATCAATTGCACCCTACTGAGTTAGGTAAGTTATCCTTAGAAGATGCGTCCAACAACGTTACTATCTATGGGAACAAAGATTATATCTTTGGGGACACTGTACGACATAAAGGTATTCCAAAGAACGCTAAACCAATAGCAAAAGATACCTGGCAGTACCTCCAATTTCAGGGGTTTATAACATGGCTTAACTCATACGGCAAAACAGGGATGATAGCCCACACTAGAACCAAGCGTAGGCTACATAACTATGAGAAGGGTATAAAGGATGCGGAAACCGGGCTAATTAGCCCTATTCGCTTTGTGGTGTCTCGTCTACCCCTTCCTTGAGAGTACCACGTTTGATTATTGGGAACTTTATACTTACAAATTTTCCTTGCACTTGTTTTTCGGGTGTATTTTCTGGTTTCTTATACACGTCAAGTATCTTGCCAACGTTGTCTCGTATTATAGCCAGTTGTCCTCTTACCTTAGACATGATTTACTCCAATGGTATAGCATCGTCAAGTTTCAATATTACTTCTATATATTTATCTGGATACCCTAAACCAGCTAGTTCTTTAGCATAACCAGCTACATCATAAATGCCTCTCTCATAAGCCTTCCTAAAGTCTGTTCTACTGGGCTTTCTACCTCTCAAAAATTTGAATACACTAAGTTCTCCAATTAACATGTCAATTTCATCGGGCACGAAATTGTTAGCTTCTAAAATAATTCTCAATTCTAGTATATCAAGTGTTTCATCAAAATATAACTGTTTTACTTGGCTAACAAGTTCCGCTTTGAAATCTAGGTCATGTTCTAAATCAGCCGTAGTCAATAGAGCTTCTATTTCTACTCCACTATAACCACTTTCTAATAATGTATCAGTAGCTTCAATTTTACTTATAGCTCTATTGGTATACGCTTTGATAGTCAATGAGTTTAACTTTGCTGTGATTTGTTTTCTTTCATCAGGTAACAAGTTCAACTGTTCTTCATAGTCTAGCAAGTCAAGCAATAATTGGCTATCTGGTATTCCATAACCTAATTCCTGTAATCTAGCTAGTGCATCTTCTTTAGCTATTACACCCTTTTTATAAGCTGATTGTATCACACTTCGAGTTAATTCTTTTAGTTTACCACCTGTTCCCTCGCTATCGTCGGCATTATACCTAACGGTAAATTCTGTCATCCGCTCGGCATTCTCAGGATTAAAACCAACGTCCAAATACGAGCTATAAACCTCGGCACGTGATAATACACCTGTGTCGTGCATACGGCGCACGTCAACCCTTGTAAGCGGGTTATAGGATATATCTACAAGTTTATCTCTCCAGAATGGCATTACATCCTGTGCTTTGAGTAACATCTGTAATTCATCTTGTGTTATCACTCTTCTATGCATCATGAAAAACCCTTGCATGATGCTTGGTAGTGTCCAGTGTGCTGCCCAATAGTTTTTAGACCATTCCTCACTTAATCCAATCTTTGCTGCGTTCTCTGCGAATGCTGGTGGGTAGTCCTCAAACAACCCGAATGTTTCCGCTATTTCAGGTGAAAACACTTCCCTAACCGCCATTAACACCAAATCTTGCACACTTGGTAACACATTGTAAAGTTCTTTTAATAACCCCACATCTCTTTGTTCGTACCCTAACGCTTTTAATCTATCATCATTTTCCTGTTCTCCAATGTGACCTCTTAAAAACAATTGACTAATTTCACCAACCCCAAATAATTGCCTAACAAGCAATAACAATATCCTTATTCTTTCCTCTTGATAGCCTAACAAACCCATTTGCTCAATAATGGTATTTGTCTCAATATCACCGCGTTTATAACTTTCGAGTAATTCGGCGCTACTTAGTAGCGCTACACCCGCTTTCTCTTGTGCCAGTAATTCAAGGTTTGCAACCGTAGGAAACATTAATAACTGTGATAACTTCCACCAAAACGGAATTGCTTGCAATAACCCCAATGAGAAACCAATACCGTCTATTTCGGTTGTACCGCCCCTGAAATCTTCTAACATTTCATCCCATGAATGAAAATCGCCTGATAGTAACTTTTCCCGAATGTCACCCCAACGGTCAAATTCATCCTTTATTCCCTTGACTATTCCACTAATCATTTGTTCCCAAAAACTCTTTATATCATCTATTATTCTAAAGGGTATCGCCAAAACTTCAGTAACAACCGCCTCCAACGCCTCCGTAATCCGCCTGATTAAATCCAATAACGGGTTTAAGATACTATCAATTATACCGGTAAAAATACCCTCAAACCCCGCCGTAACATCGCCTAACCCGGTTTCAATTTGTGCCGATAATCCGTCTAATACATCGGTAACGCCTGCTAACTGTACACCAAAAACACCCGCCACACTATCAACAATACCATCAATAGCTGACCTATTTTCTCTAACGTTGTTATTTACTACATTTCCCACGCTAAATAGTGCGCTGTTTATTTCGTCTCTAGTTATATCATTATCCGCTTGGATATTCCAACGGATAGAATTAGCCTGATTTAATAGGTCTGTTTCCATAGCCGTTGTCGCTGCAATTAACGCAGCTTGAATACCTATTTCAGCGTTGTTTATTTGTGACGCGGTAACATTATTGTATTGCTCCATACCAAACAATACAGTACCGGTTGAATTGCTTATTGAGCTAGTTAGCTGAGTTTGAGCCGATTGTATACGCGAAAGAATAGAACCTTCTATATCAGGTATACCGCTAATTGTACATTCAAGTAATCTTTGCGGTAATAAACCATTGATATACGGTTCTATTTCTATGGTCATTCCCAACCGCACCATTAGCGCATGAGTGAATTCCCCATAGTTTTGTTGTGAGAATACAGGATAGTGGTTTGACGGTAAATCATTGTCAAAATAAACATCCCAATCCAGATATTGATTTGCCTTAATAACGCGCCACAAATAGGGAGTATTACAACTCACATCTACCCCCTAAAACTAGGGTCATAAACACTGAGTATTTTCTTCAGTCTATCCTCATTGTGGTCTGTATCGGCTTCCAAAACAGCCGTATCTATACCAGCTTTACGAGCCTTTACGATACCTTTTCTCACTGTTTTCAAACCGTCAAGGCTATCACGCAAACCCTGTAGTTCTTCAGCACTCAAAGGGTTTAGAACATCGTTTGCATCTGTTGTCATTTCTATTTTTCCTCTCTTATTCTAGGGTATACCAGATATGTACACTAAAGGTTGTAGCTGTCGCTGTGAGATTTTGTAAGTATAGGTCACTATCAACAGTTTTTAGCTGTATGGTACTATAACCTAAATCTAAAAACAAATAGCTATGGAAGGAACTATCTGGCGGTAGGATGCTATTCTTTCCGCTATCCTGTAAAATATATTGAATATCCTGACCACAAGACACTATTATTTTGTGTATACAGACGGTTTTGCCTTTTGGGTTAATACCCAATGGATTTGTGCCATAACCATGAGGTCTAGTTATGGTCTTATAGTATAGCAAATCAACATGATTAAATTGACCACTATCCCCATCCTTGAAAACTCCCATATAAGTACCCCCATTCTTTATGGTGGATCAATCAAACGATACCAGAGTGTAACCGTTGTTGTGGTGGCAGCACCATAATTAGTTACATAAGGGTTTTCTCCCTCTTCTGGTAATATCAATGGCGTTTCGCCAAAATCCATATAAATAGCTGATGTAGCACTCTTATTAAGAGTGACATAGATCAAACCGTTTGCTTGCCCAAAAACGGAGTTACCCGTAGAACTAATTGAGGTGAGCAGCAATTTGTATACTTCGATTATTTTATTACCGCTAGTGATAGGTAATTGTACTTCCCCCGTTGCATTTATCTCGGCACTATATTGAGTAATATCGGGTGTTGTATCTTCTGCAAGTATGGCAACAGTTAGAGCCATAACAACCCCTAACTCAATTCTAGTATACGAACATCTGCTGTACTACTGGCGGTTATCATGGAAACCCACTTAAACCATACGTTATTCTCGTAGGCTACTCCAGGGTTTAACAACATACCTGTAGCTACAGTTGCAAGTTTCGACAGCGTGAAATATACAGGTACAACATCGTTATTAAAAAGCAACAACCCTTTTCTGGTTGGGCTATCTAAAATTACGGTTTGACTAGTTGTGGTTACTGTAGCTTGACTATGAGTGGCGGTTGTTACTTTTGCCTGATCGCTTGCAACATGTAGTCTACCTTCAGTATCCATTGTAAGGAAATCAAATCTTTGTTCATTTTCATTCCAAGCAAGCAACCTACTTAGCGCTTGCATGTAACCTTCTACAACTTCCTTACTGCTTAGGGGTGGATCAATTACCACCCCTAAATTGTTGAAGTTTGGAACTTTAATCGCTGGTTTTCCCTTTGGCGGCATGATTAGTTATTCCCCTAACTTGGAAATGTTCTCCGGCAAGGTATAATCAAACGAATAACGTTACCAGATGAACTGGTATCTTCAACATCGAAGTAAATTGTACTTCCTCCAGAAACCTTGATAGGTACTGGGAACTTACCTAGATGGTTGTATTCATTTGCACCCTGGGCGATTAAAGTAGACGGTATAGGGTTGTTTGCACTAGCATTGGTATAATGAAAGCCAACACTATCACGAATGTCATTGATTTGAAATACTCCGGTAGCAGCATGAAACATCTCTACCAATTCAAATTCCTCATCTTGTGAGACGGTATAGGTTAGTGTACCAGTACCGTCAGCAACAACCGTTACATCCAAAACGAGATCAAAAGTATATGTTCTAGCCATGAGTTTAATCTCCCGTTTTATCCGCGCTCAAGGATGCCATTAAGCACACACTTGACGTTCATACTTGCGGCTGTGGCTATAGATTGGAATATTTCTACCTTGAATTGAGTACCGCCCTTCACCTCAATAGGTATGGGCAGTTTTCGCCCCAACCCCAATTTACCGATAGCAGCAGCGTCAGCAGCACTAGCTTGAGTATAATGCCCGCCCCAACCTCCATATTTAGCGAATACAGACAACGGCGATAACAACATGGTTGTATTCGTCACAGTCAATTCGAGATATGAAGCACGCCACATGCTCTCTAAATCAGCTAGGATGAAATCAGCGTCGGGATAAATCCCAATGCTCTCAATTGTGAACATTTCCTCCGAAGGGAATTGACCAGCACCGCGAGTGTTGGTAAATCCCTTATTATGAGTTGCGTCTTGACCCTGCACAATCTGGAATAGAGTGTGTAAAGTATCAGCAACCGCGCCGAAGACGGCTGTGTCGTACATGTCATAGATTATTCGTCCCATAATGGTTTTCCTCTCTATGGGTATAAGTGACTTGACAGAAAAGCCCTAATAACGGTTATGGACGGGTGAATTCAGCCGCACGACGCATCCAATGAGCTGCGCGTGCTATACTGTCTTCGATGGTCAAGTCTGGCATTCCTTCGATTTCGTTCTGCACAGTGGTAACGTGCGGTAGGAAATCGGTCATAAAGGCTTGCATTTTTGGTTTAGCTGCCGTAGCGCCCGCAGCAATCCTTTGCACACCTTTAGTGAGCATATCATTCTTCCAGCTAGAAAGAGTAACCCGACCTAAGCCAGCCGCCCACTTACCATCATTGACGGCAGCATTCCAATTGTTGACCATTTTGTCTTGAGCTTCTAAAGCCTTTTCTGCCGGGTTGACAGTAACCCGGTTTACGCCAGCCGTAATAGCTGGTGTAGACTGCGCTAATCTAGCTGCCCATTTGTCAGCAACTTCCTGCGGTGTTTTTAGCGTCATAATATGACCTCTCTTAGATATACGAACATATGAGGGCATATTAAACTTTGTAGGAATGAGAGTATACAAAACCTGTCTACGGTAGTTTTGTATACCCTCATGATTGGTTATCTCTACACTACCCCGCAATCAGGGGGAACGATAACGGCGCGATAACTAATCATACCCTCACTACCATTATCTCATACATTCAGTAATCTTGTCTACTAAGGAAAAACATATATAACCAGCACAAGTCAAGAGAAACATAAACCAGACCATCACCGCCCATTGGATTGTCTAGCATAGACTATAGGTATTAAGTTCTAGAAAAGTAGAACATCGTATAGTTAACTACGGGTTAATACTGTTTGGAAAATAAGAGCATATTACTTTTTTC
>Ga0209976_10002648_pt1 | contig 10131 bp, 14 predicted proteins | sample SumtaG_FD_182806 | JGI IMG/M metagenome (GOLD analysis project Ga0209976, IMG submission 182806) | Deep subsurface microbial communities from Indian Ocean to uncover new lineages of life (NeLLi) - Sumatra_00157 metaG (SPAdes) (version 2) | ecosystem: Environmental > Aquatic > Marine > Oceanic >... | reverse complement strand
AGGGACAAGCGGAAGGAAGCCCTGATCAATCGTCTGAATAACAAAGTTCTCCAGTATCGCTTGGGTGTTGCTGAGTTGAATGCAACCTCGCGAAAGGAGAAGGACGATGATCACGTAATCTAAAGGAGTTGTAACATGAGTGTGTGTTTCCAGAACAAAGGCGAGATCGACATCCGCGGGCTCTTTACCTTCGGAGCGTCAGCCAAGCTGAACGAGAACGCAATCGGCTACTTCGGCACCGGCCTCAAGTATGCGATGGCCGTGCTGTTGCGCGAGGGGTGTGAGATCGATATCTACTCCGGCACAAGACGCATCAAGATCACCTCCAAGCCGGTGATGATGCGCGACGTGGAATTCAACATGGTGCACTTCAACGACAAAGAAGCGTCATTCACTGTTGACCTCGGTAAAAACTGGGAGCTGTGGATGGCATACCGCGAGCTCTACGCCAATGCAATGGATGAGGAAGACTGGCACGTCGGCCGCAACTTAGCCGCTCGGGTTGGATACACCACCGTTGTTGTCAGAGGTAACAAGTTCGCCAGCTTACATGATCAGCAAGATGGCGACGGTGTGTTCCTGACTACAGAACCAACGTGGGTCCTCGGAGACTTGGAAGCTCATCCGAGCGCGACACAAAGCAAGTGGTTGTACTGCAACGGCATACGCGCGTTCAAGCTGGACAAGCCAGCGATGTACAACTACAACGTCACCAGCAAATTAACGCTGACCGAAGACAGAACCATAGCATCGATACCGGCTTTCTTCAGGGTGTATGCGAAAGCGATGGGGGAGTGCGACTACCCGTCCTTGATTCGTCAGGTGCTCGAAGCTGACCAGCGTTACTTCGAGAGCACCATCGACTACCACTGGTGGAACTATCAGCCGGGTGAAGTGTTCAACAAGATCGTCTCGACCTACATCAGCAGCGGCACATCGTGCAACTGCTCGGCCAGGTCGAAGTACCGCGAGAAGAATCCGCAAGAAGAGGCACCTGGCGCCGTGCAGTGGGAGTCTATCCCAATAGTCAACCGCCGCAAGCTGTGGGCAGCAGTCCGCTTCTGGCAGAAACTCGGCTTCAATATAACCCGGGAAGACATCATCGTCACGGATCAGCTTAAGAAAATACGCGGCAAAGCGCTGCGTAAGAAAGTGTACCTCTCACTGTTCGTACTCGATGGCGACATGCGTACCGTCACAGGACTGGTGTACAAGTACTGGTCGATGACCAAACCAAAGGTTGGCGACGTGAAATCCGAAGACCTGCTGATCGACACGGTCGTCGACTTCGGGGAGAGGATCCTGAGACTCACATGATCGCGAAAAAACTGACTATAATCATAGCAGTACTCGAAGCTACAGTTCTGCTGACCATGAAACTCATGGACTGGAAGGAGTCCAAATCGGAGAAGCCGGCCGCTGGGAAAGCACCACGAGCCGCGGGTCACCGAGTTGTGAACCCGGCCGCAAAAGAGTATTATGGTGAGGAACCCCAAGGAGAAAAGAATGCAGCTTACCTTCCTGCAGGCAGCAGTGCCCCTGACGAAAAAGTACACAAAAAGAAGCGACGGTGGCTATGACAAAACCTCCTACCCCAATATCTCCAAGGTCACCTCGCATGTCGAAGACGTGGACACACCAGAAGGGTTTGCTGCTGCGCTTCGGTATCACGCAACCAAAGGCAACTGTCTTCATACCGGAAGCGTCGTTAAACCTCTGCAGGATGAATCTCGTAAAGGCAGTCACGACAAGGATGAGAAGAGAGGCTGGATTGTCCTTGATCTCGATGGACTGGACTACCCGAATGTTGAGGCCTTCATCAAAGAGCTCCCCGACGAATTCCACAAAGTTTCATACGTAGCACAGCACTCTCCAAGTTCCGGCTTGAAGCCTGGACTTAACATGCATCTGTTCTTTTTGCTGGATAGAGCCGAGTCGATGATAGTGGCCAGCGACACGATCAGGCATCTGAACTTCGTCACTAAGTCACTGCGCGACAGAGTCGCGTTGACGACAAGCAACAAGATACTCAGTCTCCCGCTAGACTGGGTAGCGAACAAGAACGGACGAGTGGTCTACATCACTGCGCCGGAATGCGTGGGGTTTGAGGATCCACTAAAGGATCGGATCGAAGTCGTGTCCAAAGACTACAACGAGCTGCGATTCAACTTCTATGCGGTCACGCCCGACGAAATGAAGATGCAGAACCGCGGGCTCATCGACGAACTACGAGCCGCCGCCGGTTTACCAAAGATCCGCGGTGAAATGTACACTATAACAAAGTCTGGTGAAGTCCTGCGAAAGCGACACACCGACAAAGGACGAATTCATGACTGCTCCCTCGATTCTGACACCATCATGCGCTGCAACATTGATGGCGGCGACTCTGATGCGTACTTCTATTACGTCAAGGCTCCAGCGCTCATACGGAACCACAAAGGTGAACCGGCCATTTTTATGGAGGCCTTTGATCCTACCTATTACAACGATGTCGCACTTCCAGCAGCGCGAGCTCTGTGGGAAAAAGAAACCCAGCCTTTCGTTTTCCGAAATCTCTACGACGATAAGTATTACGTCGGACTTCGAATTGGAGACGATGTCACACAGCAGCCGGCGCTCATTGGATCTGAGTCTAAAATCGAAGATTACTTCACTCAACACGGCGGTCATGGAGTCCCTGACCCAATCGATACTTGGCGGATGGAGTTCAATCCCACCCTCGATGGACAGTGGAATCCTAGCGAGAAAATTTTCAATACATGGCGGAAGACTGATCTGCAGAAATCTGCGATGTTTCGATCTCTACCACCCAACGTCATAACGAAGATCATCACCCACGTTGTTGGTGGAGACGAGAAAGCATACAACCGGTTTATCAATTGGCTGGCGTTCGTCTACCAGAAGCGTACCAAGACCGGCACGGCTTGGATCTTCCACGGCGTGCAAGGCACCGGTAAGGGTCTGCTCGTCGATCACATCCTCAGCCCGATCTTTGGCTTCGAGTACGTCGCGAAGCAACAGACTAGAGGCTTGAGAGACGCGTTTAATATCTGGATGGAGAAGTCACTCATCATCAACCTTGATGAGTTCGATGTCACAGATATAGGTACAGATGCGAACGGGGTCATGCAGAACATCAAGATGTGGATCACAGATACGTTTGTGTCAATCCGCGGCATGCACCAGCCGGCCCGCAAAGCCAAAAACTTCAGTAACTTCATCCTGACGACAAATGCGCGGAGCGCGATGCCAGTCGATGAAGGCGACCGACGCATTAGCTTCGGGGCGCGCCAAGAGAAGCGACTGGATATTACCCCCGACGAGTTTGATGTCATAGAGAGCGAGCTTGAACAGTTCGCTGGTTATCTCTCGGGCTACAATGTCGACGCACAGCTGGCGCGCACCTGTCTTGAGAACTCAGCGAAGGAAGCTGCTCGCGAGCTCGGCAAGACATCCATCGAAGAGTTTGCAGACGCCGTGAAAAATGGCGACCTGCAGTTCTTTGTCGACGGCGTCGATCAAGAGACCGACACACCCGGGCTGCGAATAGAGTTTGAAAAACTCCTCGGCACATGGATCGACGACGTGAAGCATAGCCGTGCCACCGGCGTCACTGTAGGAGAAATGCATCTTGCGTATCGCATGTTCTGCAACGAAGACAAAAAGCTGAAACAAGGTAAGTTCTTGAAAATTATGTCATTCAAAGCAGTAGCCGCCACCCGGCCGCGCGTCAACGGTAAACAGATACGAGGCTGGAAGATTGATTGGAAGGTCGACCAAAAGACTCTGGTGAACATCGGCGCGCATATTAAGGCCGCGTCGACACAAGAAGAACTAGAAAAATCCTTGCGAGCGGAAGTGCTTGCAAGCCCCGAGACACCACAATAATATGAAGGTATGGACCCCGTGAAACTCACTATCGACATCTACATTCCCGAGCCGCTTAGCAACGACATCGACGAGCTTACTGATCTTGTCATGGACGCGATGAGCGAGGTAGTCGGTAAGGTTGACTACGCCGTAGCAGACATTGGGTTATCGTTCGAAATTGACGACGAATAGGGGCACTTTGTGCTCCAGTTCACCCCCAGTGGGTGTGTCGTTACCCCTTCTCTTATTGCAGCCCTCGTAAAAGACAACGGAAGTTGGGCAGACGCTGTCCTCGGACAGTGCTTTGCTATGCCTCCAAAAATACGAAAAGCATTACTCTCAGGAGCAGCAGAATGGACGATCCCGAACGAGAAGGTTCTTACTATCACCCTGGCGGAGTCCCGATAACACCACAGGCTCACCGCTTCGGCTACGAGTTCCCAGTGTACGTCAGCAACATCATCTGGGGGGATATGTGCATCGCTGTAGGCATCCCACAGCGCCACGACACTGGCCTCGAAAAGAGAATCTGGCACTTGCTGCAGTATTGCTACGACGGCATGGCGAAGAAGCTCGCGGCCGAAGATGACTTCCTGTTCTACGAGTTCAAAGCCTACTACTGGGACCGTGATCGCCCCACCGCCAAGAAGATGACCAAGGTAAAACTGGGCGCACGGCTCTTTCTGGATCCGTCGACAGACGGGCCTTGGCTGTACATATTCATAATAGGTGTCGATGGCATCGACGCATTGAAAAAGGGAGAACCCAATGAGCAACCCGGACAAGGACCGAGCGAAGCTGGAGAAGAGACTCCGGCAAGCGAAGGACTTAGCGGAGGAGCTGGAGCAGTTTCACCTAGCTCCCCACCTAGCGCAACAGTACCGGCGGATGAGGATGGACCTGTCGGCGATGATCAACGAGGTACTTGACTGATGGACAACGTATTCGCGGGTGAGAGAACCCACGCAAAGATCTGGACCCCCGAAGTAGAGGGCGCCGCTATGGTGCAGATCGAAAACCTCTGCAAGCTGCCGTTCATCCACAAGCACGTGGCAGTCATGCCCGACGTCCACTGTGGGTACGGGTCGACCGTAGGGTCGGTGATCCCAACCAAGGGAGTGATCATCCCAGCTGCCGTTGGCGTCGACATAGGCTGTGGCATGATGGCCGTCCGGCTGGAGTCAGCCCGCGGTGGCCCGCTAACCCCCAACCTTCCGGACAATCTGGAAAAGATTCGCACAGCGATCGAAGCAGCAATACCTCACGGCCGCACAAATCATGGTGGCCCCGGTGACGTAGGCGCTTGGAGTGAGTGGGATAACTTACCGGGTGACGCCCAAGTAATTTGGGAGACGCTGAGCCGTAAGCTGGACTGGGCATTCATCAAAGAGAAGTATCCCAAGCTGCTCGGCGATCGCGCACAGAATACATTCCGCCACTTGGGAACACTTGGCGGCGGCAATCACTTCATAGAGGTGTGTCTCGATGAGAACTCGGATACCTGGATCATGCTGCATAGTGGAAGTCGTGGTATTGGTAACCGCATTGGTACGTTTTTTATCGCGCTGGCGAAAGAAGAAATGAAACGGTGGCACTGCAACGTGCCCGACCAAGACCTAGCGTACCTGCCGGAAGGCACGGAGCACTTCGAAGGTTACAGGAAAGCCGTCCACTGGGCGCAAGAGTTCGCTCGCCTCAACCGCGAGATCATGATGAACCAAGCGATCAACGCGCTGATCAGCGTAACACCCGGCGGCGTCTTCGTCACCAAGGAAGCAGTCAACTGTCACCACAACTACGTGGAGAAGGAAAATCATTATGGCGCCAATATTTGGGTCACGCGCAAAGGCGCAGTACGAGCCCGTAAGGGAGATCTGGGCATTATTCCGGGATCGATGGGAACTCGTAGCTACATTGTCGAAGGACTCGGTAACCCGGAATCGTTCAATTCTTGTTCTCACGGAGCAGGGCGAACAATGTCTCGCACAAAGGCCCGCAATACATTCACCTTGGATGACTTTGTTGCACAGACTAAAGGCGTCGAGTGTCGAAAGGATCTGGATGTCATCGACGAAATCCCGGGTGCCTACAAAGACATCGACGAAGTGATGGCGAACCAAGCCGACCTCGTCAAGCCGGTTCACACGCTGCGACAAATCGTCTGCGTAAAGGGGTGACATGAAATTCAAAATCAAATACTTCTGCGGCAAAGTGAAATGGGCGCTGCAGTACCGCTGGTACGATGAGGGCGGTGGTGGCTGGCAAACCATCGTGAGTTGTCGCTGGAAATTTTTCATGCGCGCCTACGCCCACGTTTGGATCTTCTTCCGTAACCGTGAGATCGCACGCATGGGTCAGACTGAGACATTTACGTTATGAAAGACATCACAGCATGGTCGTTCAGCCGACTCAAAGATTTCGAGCAGTGCCCGCTCAAGGCGTACAAGAAGTACGTTGAGAAAGCATCGCAAGAACACATGGACATGACTGCGGCAGACCGCGGGTCGAGGGTCCACAAAGACTGCGAGCTCTTCGTACAGGGCAAAGGTCAGTTCACCAAAGAAATGTCCAAGTTCCGCGACTACTTCGCTGTCGTACTCGAAGAGTATGAAGCCGGCGACGTGATCGTCGAGCAGGACTGGGGCTTCGACAAAGATTGGGGCGTCACCGGCTGGTGGGACTCAGACGTCTGGTGCCGCATGAAGCTCGACAACTTTCGAACTGTAACCCGCAATGACGACGGCGATCCAGTTCATGCGAAACCCACTGACTATAAGACAGGAAAGAAGTATGGAAACGAAGTCAGTCACGGCCAACAAGGACAAATCTACGCAGTCGGCTCCTTTCTCCGCTATCCTACATTGGAAGTGGCTGATGTGGAGCTCGTCTATCTGGACCAAGGACAAACCACCAAGCGTACTTACACCCGGGAGAAAGCGATGAAGTTTCTCCCGACGTGGACATCGCGCGGTCGCAAGATGACCGAAGCAACTGATTATCCCCCGAGGGCGAACAAGATGACATGTATGTGGTGTCCGTTCGGCCCGCAGCACGGCGACGGTTCGTGCGAGTGGGGAGTATGAACTATGCCGGCGTGTGTTGCTCAAGAGGTGAAGACCTTGCGAAGAGCAGGGCGCTGGAAGTCGTTCCTCGAGAACTGTTATCGATACGGTGATAAAAGGGCGCCAGGGCGAGCGAATTTGTTTCGCCTTGTTTGAATTCGCAGAGGACACCCAATAGGAAGGGTATCGGGCTGTAACCCCGACGTCGGTTCATCCGTGGGGGTTCGACTCCCTCTCTCTGCACCATTGGGACATAGCTCAGTCTGGCTCAGAGCGCTCGTCTGATACGCGAGAGGTCAGGGGTTCAAATCCTCTTGTCCCTACCAAATGAAACACCCCGATGAAATCTAGACATGATCGGGAAACGTAGGTGGGGCGACATGGGGTGGTGAATCCACCCTAAATGAAATAGTGCCGTACCCGTAATCCACGCTCGGCAGGGCGCCGAAATGCCGAGCAGCTATTTCCAAAGAACCCTAGTGTGGGCTCTCAATTCAACGTAAATGAGGTATAGAAAGATGGCTAAAATGATGATGGGTCAGATCGACCATGCACGGGCACGCGTCCGTAATATCAAGACCGAACTGGTCGGCAAAGCGCCAGAACAACCGAAAAGTTTCTCAACGTGCGACCTCGTAGTTGGCCTTCGCGACGGTACAGTCGTGTTCACAGGACCGCAGCTGCAGAAGTTTGCACAGGCATGGGCAGATCAGTACCACCTGAGTCGGTCGAGTTACAACCGGATCAACTTCGAACAGGTCGTTCTCGACGCAGCCTTCGCACAAGAGCGTGCCGAAGACAAGAAGCGTTACGACGCTGAGAAGCTGGTGTACGACAACTTGTCACGTCGGGTCAACGACGAAGGAACGAAGGTCGAAGACGCAATCGTCCTCGGCGACAACGCGGCCGCACTCGCAGCCCTGACAGCTTTCGCGGCCTTCAAGCCGTGAAATTCATAGTCCAAGGTCGCCACTTCAACAAAAGATTGCATGCAGTCACGTTCGCACAAGGACTGGCATGTGAGACGGGGAGCTCTGTGGACGTCAAGATCGAAACGCGCGATGCTTTTAGCCGCGTGCGTCGGTCTTGGGCGTGCCGGATGCATCCACCGGACGTGCATCGCACGTTGTTGAAGCCAACCCCTATACCGCAGGTACGAGCAGTTGCGGTATAATGGACAGCCCCCTCCAGAGCTTGATCTTTCTCAGTGGAGTGAGGTCGGGCTTTGGAGCGAAGGGGATCGGGTCATCACGCCGCTACATGGTGCCGGCACAGTTTTAGGTCCTGAGTTTTATCGAGAGGCCGCAATAACGCAAGAAGGAAACGACCGCTGGATCTGGCTGCAACGATGGGCCGTCAAGCTTGACGACGACCATCACTACAAAAACAGCACTGCGTATTACTGGCACCGCAACCTAACGAAGGAATCCTAATGAGCATCAGCTTCTGCAATCGATGTCAAATCTCTGTCGAGGGGCGCACTCACCAAGTGCGTGATGAAGAGGGTGATCTATATTGGGCGTGCGACTTCTGCGATGAAGAGACTGAAGAACTACCTGAGGAAGAGTCGTGAGTGAATGGAGATCTGCGCTGATGGGTTATACCGAAGAGCAGGTCGCAGCTATGCGCAAGGAGTTCAACGAACGAGTACGCGACTGTAATAAGTGGATCCAACAGATTCACATCGAACGCGCACGCGAAGCAGCTGAGGAGAAAGAAAAATGATGTACAACGTGTTCTATTACATGACTTTCCATACAAAGATCGAAAACATCGAGGCCGACTCCATGGAAGAAGCCGTGCAGAAGGGCCTCGACGAAGCATGGGTGGCTGCGCACGACAGCACCTACTACGAGTTTGAATTCGCAGAGGAGTGTACCGGTGCGCTGGTTGACCTACAAGGCGACGACAACTATTTACAATCAACGGCTTTTTCACAGAAGGAGATCTATGATGCCGAATCACGTGACGAACCAACTTGTGATCTACACCGAGAAAGAGGGTGAACTGGACCGCATCCTCACGGAGATCAAAGGCGAGAACGAGGTAATCGACTTCGCCACAATCATTCCGGAACCCGGCAACCTGTTCAAAGACGGTCTCGATCAGGTAGCTCGCAACGAATGCAAGCGCAAGGGCATCCCCAACTGGTACGACTGGAACATCGAGAACTGGGGCACGAAGTGGAACGCATACTGCGACCGCATCGAAGAGCAGGATGGAGAGCACGTGCTCTTGATATTCGAGACAGCTTGGACAGCCCCTCTCCCAATAGTCGCCGCGCTCAAGGCAAAGTATCCTGACGCCGAGATCCGCGGGTCGTGGCTCGAAGAAGGCCATCAATCAGCAGGAGTATTCTAATGAACATCGCAGAACTGTTACTGATCCTCTTGTCTTGGGCGGCAAGCATATCAGGCTACCCCGAAGGTGAGCCGCCCACGATCGAACTCCAAGACCACGCATTCTTCGTCGAGAACGTCTGCGCCGGAGTGGAGTGCAAAGTGATCGGCTGGTACAACGACGACAACGTGGTGTACCTCGACAGAGATATACCCCTAGATCTGGTGGATCAAATGCTGGTCCACGAGCTGGTACATCACTTGCAATTCCAAAGCGGGAAGTTCGACTCCGACTCATGCGAAGACTCGCTGTTTCGAGAGCGCGAAGCCTACCAAATACAGGGCACCTATATGCTCGCTAACGGACGCCGCGCTCGGCCGATGCCTATGAAAGTATCGTGTGCGAAGCCGCCCCAGTCAGTAGTGTTCTTCTGATGTCTAGCAAAATGGAGTGGTGCGAGCACGGCCAAATCACCGAGGAATGTAGTCGGTGCCCTGCCACGAGCACTGCTGACGCCCTGCACGCCCTCAAGGAACAGTTCTATGAGGCGTACAGTGGTCTAGTCAATCGGTTCTTAAGGATGATGGACCCAGTCGATGACGACGCCCTTGCAGAGATAATGTTGCAAGAAATGAGCAACGTCTACAGCCGCGACGAAGATGTCTGCTGCGAAGACGAAGGCCGTGGATGGAATGGCGCATGCACAAACTGTGGAGACCCGGGAATATGAAGATCCATCCCATGGCCGCCATGGACAAGAGCACCAACATGTACGGCATGACGCGCTGCCCACAATGTGGGGACAACCACCGGATCACGCTGGCCATAGAACCGGACGTCGTTATTTGCGACAACTGCA
>Ga0209976_10002647_pt1 | contig 10131 bp, 9 predicted proteins | sample SumtaG_FD_182806 | JGI IMG/M metagenome (GOLD analysis project Ga0209976, IMG submission 182806) | Deep subsurface microbial communities from Indian Ocean to uncover new lineages of life (NeLLi) - Sumatra_00157 metaG (SPAdes) (version 2) | ecosystem: Environmental > Aquatic > Marine > Oceanic >... | reverse complement strand
TCAAGAGAAATTCCTCCATTAGATGACGTTTTTAAGGTTTTTCTCTATTGTCCAAAAAATTTTCGGTATAGTTGCGATATTGGAAACAAATATGACGGAATAGAATTAATAAATCTAGTTAATAAATACGATATTTTTGATCAAGTTGAGATAACTGATACGCGTATAAGAATATTGAAAAATCTAAGAGATAATAGTAAATTAATAAAACTGATTAATACAGTACCATATCACTTCAAAGATATAAGTGATTATATAAAAAAATATCTCAATATACTTACTTTAAATAATATCAAGGTTTTAAATATAAAGTCTGAACGAGCAAATGAAAGAAATTTTAAATCAATAATAGATAACGGATTTAAATGCAATGTATGGGATGTAAACACAAGAGTAAGATGTAAAAAAGTTTTAAGGCTCAGATATAGAAATGAATTTGTAAGAGCAATTTACTCAAATTATCCAGATGTAATTAAAAAGCTAAGGGATAGTGTATATAATTAGATTTTAATCCAAAAATTAACTCGTTATTAAAAATTTTAATATTCAAGATTCAATAATTTATATATATTTCATATTTATTGAAGAACAGTGAAAATAATGAACTTGAGAGAACATATAAAAGAATTATATATTGGTGTGATTATTTGTTGGATAGTATTAGCGATAATCTTTGGTTTAACTGATTTAGAGATTTCAATAGCATTGGTAAATAGAGCATCTATTTGGGCTAATATTGGAAAATATTATGGAGAAGGGCCAGGATATGGTATAATTGCTATAGCAATAGCGATTTTTATAGGAAGCTATAATAAAGATATAAAAAAGCAAAAAATCCCTGGCTATGTAATAATGTTGATAGGGGTATTTTTTTTCATCTTAGGATTAATAATAGTTGATCTATGGTATGTTGTTTTTGGAGGATCTATCATGTTCAGCTTATTAGTATTTATAATTTTAACATTAAATAGAGATTGGACAGAATTCAAAACCATTAGCATGGTTATCATATTACTAGCAATTATTAATCCTTTATTAGTAGTACAAACTACAAAAATCTTAAGTGGAAGAGTTCGATTTAATAATTTGGCATCTGATTATTCAAACTATACGCCATGGTTTTTACCACCGGGACCACTTAGTGGGATTAAAGGGAATGCCTCATTTCCCTCAGGCCATACCGCAATCGGATGGATGTTTTTACCGCTATTGATCCAAGTTAGGGAGAGAAAATGGAGTGATCCAATAAGAATATTGATTACTCTTTTTGTAATTGGATTTGGTTTATTTTTGGGCATTTCTAGAATTGTAACGGGTGATCACTTTGCATCAGACATTTTATTTTCTACTGGTGTCGCAATTATTGCTACGATCTGGCTTTATAAGCGATATTATATAGATAAGAATAATTAATTCTTAATCTAGTCTAGAATGTAATGGTACTTGTAATTTAAAAGAGGAAATCCTGAATTAGCAGCGATATTTTCAAAAAAAAATAGCAGATGATGATTATAATTTATCTCTTGGATAAAAATTTGCTTTAGATGAAGATGATAATAGTCTAGGTCATATAAACCGTTTTTAAAATTCAAAATGAAAAGAAAAAGAATTGAAACTAAAGCTCTTCTTGAATTTATAAATGCATGATTCCTAAATCCTTTCATTTCAAATTCATCATTGTCAGTCAAAAGATATCTTTTAAATTTACATCATATATGATTTTTAATTCTGTACTCCAAACTTAAATGTTTATATAGTGCTGTGATTAGTTAATCGCTGTATTTTAATCCTAAGAGTTTTCTATTAGTTTACAAAAAATTTTATTAGTATAAACGAATAAATATATCATGAGTGAAAAAGAGGCTACATGTGCAATATAAATCTTCCTAAAGATTAATACCTCCTTTTCACTCTATCATTATTCTAATTTCCACTCTTGAATTTGCTGAAAAAATGATACAAACTTCTTCCTGTTTAGTTAAATTATGTTCTGTTTTATCGTTGTAATAAATCCATTTATCTAAACTTATTTGACTTTTTTCGTTGTGAATTTTCATTCTTTTACCTCAAGTTTTAAGTTGCTGCCATTGTAGCTATAGTGCGTCGTGCACTTTTTTTGTTTAACATTTTTTCTTAATTATTATTTAAATGATATATCTCTAATATTTAAATTAAAATTTATTAATAGTAGGTTAATAACTTTTAAAATTGATTCTACCGAATCTTAAATAACATTATATCCTTTTTTTTTGTTAAACAATATGTAAAACATCCAGATTTTTTATTTAACATAATAATCGTAACTAAACTTATGTTATTCATGTTATTCATGAGATATTATAGTCCTCTTTTTAAAATGAGTAGAATTAGAATTCTCTAAAAAAAAATTAAATTAAAATAAAGAATATAATTGGGTTTCAAATTGGAATACTTAAAGATTTTCTAAATTTCTTAATTCCTTATCAGATTTAAGTAAAGTATGCTCTATTTTTACGAGATCATAAATGTCAAATTCTTTTTTCATCAATTTAATACATTTTTTTAATTCGGTGATCGAATCATTCATAGTGTTAAACTTTTCCATAAAGAAATCGACGTTTATATCTCCGACATATTTCTTTAGATGATTAATATGGGAAAATACAGCTTCTCGAATGAAATCTGTTAAAGTTAAATTTCTATTCTCTGCTAGAGATTTAATGACTGCTTTTTCCTTTTTCGTAAATCGGATTCCGATTAACTGATCTCTATTTTCTATCATCTATTATAAATTAGTCTAAATGATAATATTAATATTAAGAAATATAGTTATTAATAGATTTGGCTATCTTTAAATAGCTTTAATATGCCCTAGGAGCGAAATGTTAACACATTAACATTTTGAAGAAAATTTTTTTTATCAAATAAATATAAATTTTTACTCTATAACAAGAGAAAAAATTTCTTTCGAATTAGGTTTTGAAGATAAAATTCTTGCAATATTATAAAAAGCTCTCAACGTTTAAAAAAATTTTCTGATTTTTTATATCTCTTTTTCGAAGTTTTTGGTAAAATTTCGTAATCTTTAAAACTCTCGTTGCTTGAATTATTTTGACTGGCTGACTTATTAGTTGTTAGTTGGTCTTTTTTGCCAAGATTTAAACCAGAAAATACAACAATTCCAATCAAAATTACAAGTACAAAAAGATAATTTCGCCTTCGCAAATTCATAACTTTTTTTTTTAATTAAAATTGTTTTCTTGATCACTTGGATATATATAAAGAAAAAAGTGAAAAACTACAGAATTGTAAAATTTTACAACATCTTTGTTTTTTTGTTTAAATAATCCTAGATAGAATGGGAGTTAGGAACTTTATCTTAATCAGATGAAAAAAGATGAGCGAAAATAATTCGAAGAGTACTCATAATGATTACTGTAAATTTTGTGGTAATAAAATTTCTCCGGAATTAAGTAAGAAAATTAAAGCAAATAAGGAAAATGTAGTTTGTGAATTATGTGGTTGTCAACTGCTCTTAATCACTAATATTAGTAAAGGAGAGAATAGAGGAACTGAATTAATAACAGATATTAAAAAAGAACACCATGATGAAATAACGGAGGATTTAAAAGAAATTTACAGACTTAACATATACAATGCTGATAGAGAAAAGTTCGGATATTATTTAACAATATTTACATCCCGAACCATTTATAACATAATAAAACAATCTAATTTAGGATTAAACATTACAGATAGACAGATTGAGATGATTTCTAATTCAATAATGTTGGAAATTATTAATAATAGAGTAGATAAAGAATGGTTATCTGAATTTAAACCAATAAAAAAGAATTTTAAAAAGTTTTACAAAAAATTACAATCAGAGTTAAGTTCAAATCAAGCGTTACAAGAAGTATTTTTGGAATTCTTCCGATTATTAGTTAAAATCATTATTACACTAATAAATAAAAAGGATTATAGTGAGCTTCAAGAAATCGAATACGATATAGCTGAATATTTAGTAAAAGGAGATCTTTTTGTATCCCATCTCAGATTTACTGTACCATTCCGATATAATCTTAAAATCTGTCTCTCTCGTCTCATTTTTCTGAAAATAAAAGATATAGCCTGTAAGAGTAATTTAAAATTTTGTCAGCTAAAATTGTCTAATATAGAAAAACGTAATATATCAGATGAAATTATAACATATTTAACCAGCCATAATGAGATAATAAACAAATTCTTAGGTGAGTTATATAAAATCAAGCCATCTGATTTAATGAATTTTATAAATACCTATGTCTTGAATTAAAATCAGATAATCTTTTTGCTGAAAGTTTTAATTACTACATACGGTGGTTAATAGGACATGTCCATAATATAGTTTGCGGCAAATATAAATGGAAAGAGCTTTCTCATTTTGATCGTATTATAGGCACCAAATTGGCAGAGTTAATCGATATGGAAGTGGATTTTGAAAAAATTAGGGAATTAAGAAAAAATTGTCAAAATACCGTTGAAATAAGTCAAAATAATCTTGTCAATCCTGAAGTTAACGAACTATCAGCAGAGATAAAAAAGGATAATATTGAATTACTTAAGGAGAGATATAAACAAGAAACAGGTGGAAGGGCACTATATGCGGGTAAAGAAACTAAAGGATTCAAAATCTGGAAAGAATCTTTAAGCCAAACTCAAGCAGATATAAATGAGGAACTCTCAGAAGTTTCTCACACAATAAAAGATGAAAGGGTGGATGCTCAAAAATCCACTGATGATTTTATAAAACTATACGATTATAATAAAAGAGTTAAAATTGAACCACTTGTATTAAGAAAATTCCTTGAACAATTGAAAAATAAAGAGATTGGTCTTATTACGAGACTTAGTAAACATATCGGTTCTGATATTTATCAACATATTAACCAAGAACACACATTTTCAATTATAGCATATACTAAATTAAAGGAGTTTATCAGGGATCATTTGGGAAAGCAAATTCTATCTAAATTTCCTCAAGATGAAATACCCCACGAGATTTTTATTGGTTCCGAAAAAGAAATAAATTTAGAAGATAGCAAAAAAGTATCAGAACTTCTTTCAATTTATGAAGGAGATGGTTATATAAATGAAAAAACTTACGAAAATTATATAACTCTTAACAATATCGACGAACCCGCTTATGTAAATTATGTCCAAAAACTTTTAGATGATCTTTTCCCTGGGATATTCCAACTTTATGATTTAAAGGGAACGAAAGCTATAAGATTACGGTCTGGTTCGAAAAGCGTTCATCACTATCTTAATAGCAAGGGTTTGGTTCCCGGTAATAAAGTTAAGCATCAGATTGGTGTGCATCCACTAGCTTTCAGAAATAAAGAATTTGCTGTTGGTGCACTTAAAGGATTATTTGATACCGATGGCAGCATAAGTTTAGAAAGAAATTTTAATAAAATTAGTTTGTCCTATGTTAGTTCATCAAAACCATTAGTTGAGGACTTTAAAAAGTTAAGTGAATTTATTGGCGTTAAAACAGGGAATGTAAATGGTCCCTACATTGCTAAAAAAGGGGAACCTTATTATACTATTAGAATTGCTGGTAAATCCGAAATGGACAAATTTATTAAAATTGTGGGCCCTGAAAAATTTAAGGAACCTCTACGTCGTGTGTATTATGGAACCTCCTTAATCATTGCCAATTTTGACCATAATGACATTATCATTAAAGATATTGAGGATCAGATTTTAAAGGATTATCCAAAGAAATGGGATAGAAGGTATTCGAATGAATTTTCGTTATATTTAAAGGATTTAACTGAAAGAATGTTGATTAAACATGGATGTTTGAATATTTATGGAATTCCTTTTGATGGAAAGATTAGTGATGATATGATTAAGGTTGCGCTTGAAAGGGCCATATCTAAAACACATGTAGCTTTTACTAAAGATAACACTAAGGTTCAATTTATTAATAAAAAATTAAAATTGGAAATTTGTGAGTTAATCATTGAGTTCTTAAAAGAAAATAAACATGATTTATCTAATGATGCTATATATACCTTATTAAAAGAACATTTTTACAAAAAAAAGAATTTTGAACTAATGGGAATATTTTCAAATAATTTTAAAGATAAACAATTATCAGATTATTTAGATAAATATTTAACGTTCATAAGTGCATTCTTTAAAGCCACTCAAGATAAAAAGAATATAACCTATAGACAAGCAAAGAAGCAGTATAAAATTTACGATCAAGAACATGCTTCAATTAGAAGATTTCTAAAAGGGAAGTTCCCAAAGGAGTTCGATTTCTAAAACAGAGATTTATAAATAAAAACTTAATATTTTTATATTAAAGACAATCTTTTTTTATTAAAAAGTGAGATATTATTTGAAAGAAATTTTTAAGAATGTATATCATGTGGGCGATTCTGGATGCTCAGTGTATCTAATTGATACAAAAAGTGATGATGGCTTAGTCTTAATTGATTGTGGAATGAATTTAAATCTGATTAAAAGAATTAGTAAAGCTAATCTAGATCCAATGAATATAAAACAATGCATTTTGACGCACTATCATTTCGATCACATATCTTTATGTTATGATTTAAAAAATTATAATAGCAAGGTTAAATTTTATGCAAATGATTTAGATGCAGATGCGATTGAAGAGGAGGGGCATGATAGAGAAACTGGAGCAGCTTGGGCAGGAAGCACTTATAAACCAGTTAAACTTGAGAAAAGACTTAAAGGAGATGAGACTTTAAAATTTGGACCTTACGAATTTCAATGTCTTCATACTCCAGGGCATACTCCTGGATCTATATCTATATTTCTTGAAGTGGATAATACGAAGATTTTATTTGGACAAGACCTTCATGGTCCAATTATTCCAGGAGTTAGCAATTTTGAAGATTATCAAAAGTCTCTGAAAAGGCTTTTGGATTTAAACGCCGATATACTATGTGAGGGGCATTTTGGTATTTTTTCGCCTGCAGATCAAGTATGTAATTACATAAAACGATATATTGAACTCAAAGGAGATGAGACCTTAAAAATGGGGTCGTATGAATTGTGAAGATTATAAAAATTTATTTATTTATCTATTAGATTTAAAACGATATATTGAATAGAACATATCAGAGAAATGTTAGAATAAATGTTATTTGAGAGTATATTTATTGTAAGAGGGGGATTCTGGGGAGAAGAATATGACTTCAAAGTACTTTTTGCGTTAATAGCTGTATGTATAACCATCTTAGATTGGAAATTAAAAGGTCGAAAAGATTATCTCTGGGTTTTTTTAACCGGTTTTATTTTTTGGAGTTTAGTTGAATTAATACTCCTTCTTTTAAACATTAGAGATATGCCAAATAGGCATCTTTTTGGGATGCAAATTCCAATCTGGCTTTCTATTCCATTGCAGGGGTTATCAGAAGGTGTATCTGTGGGAATTATGGGGCTATTCATTACTGATTTATACTTAGATCGAGAAAAGAGAAAGTATAGCTTCATTACATTTATAATTGTGGTCGTTGGGATGGCTTTAGTCATGTTTAGTCATGGAATTTATATTCCGAATGTGGGTGGAGATGTACCTTCTCGAAGGGAAGTTTTTCCCCTATGGTCCTTACTTATACCTATTCTAATAGCACCGGCTATTTATTGGTTTTTGACTACCGATAAAATCTCGCAAAAAAGAGGATCGTGTATGTTTATTACAATGTTTATTCTTGGAAGCATTTGGTATGTATTTTATTGGTTATCAGGACAACGATGGGTGGAAATTGGCACGAAAAATCCAGATGGAACATATTCTAATTTAAGGCGGGCTGAACCAATAGTAGAATTTAGTGTCATTATTTACAACGCAATAGTTGAGATAGCTTTAATATATATGCCCTTTTTAGCAATTCCATATTTGTTAGGATTAATTAAATCTGAGAATAATTAATAATAATAAAATATTATTAGCTTCTGAATAGTTTACTAATCTAGAGCGTTTTTAATTATCTATTTGAAAGATTATTTTACTTTAAATATTTGATTTTAAATTCAATATAAAAGCCTCATTAATATTATAAAGAATTAAATTTTATCTTATTTTAAGGAGAAGTAAATCTAATTTTAATTAAAATATCATTAGTGACATATTTATTGCTAAAATTGAAAAATTTGGGTAATCCTCCAGAATTTTGGGAATATTTCGAAAAGATATCGAAAATCCCTCATTGTTCTGGATATGAAGGACTAATTAGAAATTATATTAAGGATGAAGCAGAAAAATTCAATTTTGAGACAAAAATTGATAAAGTTGGAAATTTATTAGTTAGAATTCCCTCTAAAAGCAATATAAAATCAAAAGTGATTTTGCAAAGCCATTTGGATATGGTATGTGAAAAAAATGACAATACTACTCATGAATTTTCAACGGATTCATTGAAGCTAAAAGTTATTGAAATAGACGGAAAAAAATGGGTAACTGCTGATGGAACTACTTTGGGTGCTGATAATGGCACAGGAATAGCAAGTCAATTAGCAATAATGAAAAAAAATCATTCTGGAGAATTAGAATTCGGTCACTTGGGAATAGATTTGCTATTTACAATTGATGAAGAATCTGGAATGACAGGAGCTTATCAAATCGATGAATATATGATTAACGGGAATCAGTTAGTAAATCTTGATGGGATTCAAGATAATGTTATTACAATTGGTAGTGTTGGGATGATTCATTCTTCCCTTGAAGTAAAATTAGAAAGAATTAATATAAATAAAGAAGAAGAACTTGAAGTTGTAAAAATTATTATTTCTGGATTATTAGGTGGGCATTCTGGAGGAGATATTAATAGAGGTCGAGCAAATGCTATAAAATTGATAGCAAGAATTTTATTGAAATTAAGTGGTAAATATTCAATTTACATTAATTCCATAAATGGAGGTAAAGCAGATAATGCTATACCAAGAGAAGCTAATTCTATAGTTTATGTCAAAAAAAAGGAAGTAGCTGAAATATCTAATTATGTAAATACTCTTTCAACAGAATTAAAAAATGAATTTAGTAGTACCGATAATGAAATAGAAATCTCAATTCAAAAATTAGATAATTTCAATAATTTCAATGAAGTTTTTTCAAAAGAAATCCAAAATAAAATTCTTAATGTGCTCTATATAATGCCAAATGGTCCAATTTCTATGCACCCTGATATAGCAGATTTAGTATTTACATCTTCAAATTTGGCATCAATAACAACTAAAAAAAATCGAATGATAATTATAACAAGTCAAAGAAGCTTTGAGGAATATTCATATAAAGTAGTACATGAAAAGATTACTGCATTGTTCTCATTAGCAGAATTAGATTTTAAATTTAAAAATACAGGCAGTGTTGGAAGCTGGAATCCGGACATTTCATCAAATTTATTGAAAGTATCTAAGGATACTTATAAAGAATTATTTAATGAAGACATTAAAGTGCAAGTAATTCACGCAACTTTAGAGACAGGTTTATTGAAATTAAAGTTTCCTAAAATAGATATCGTTTCCTTTTCTCCTAAAATCGAAGGAGCACATTCCCCAAGCGAGCGTTTAGATGTAAAAAGTGTTGAAAAGACGTGGAAATTTTTATTAGGAGTGTTAAATAATCTTAGTTCTTAATTTATCTCTTTACTTTAGAACACGTTTGCTAATATAAAAAACTGGATAAATATAAGAATTAAACCTAGCAAAACTACCTTTCTTTTTTTTTGAAATAGTAAAATACTTGAGAATATAATACCAATTGGCATTAGAACTTGAGATGAAAAAGAAATGCCTATTATAAATATTGTTAAGTAAATAATTTTTTTTTTATTAGATTTTTTTGCTAAAATCTCTTTATCCTTGGAAAATAAGGAAGAATTTGAATCATTATTATTATTCTCAATTAATTCATTGGTTAGATGTATATCTCGAGAATCATTCATTTATTTAGTTTCATCTCTTAATTATATAAATGTTTTTATTTTAAATGCGAATGAAATATATCAATTTTAAGAAAGAAATATTTAAATAACTTATCGTTGATTTAAAACCATATAAAATATTTCAGATAAATAGATTATATCTTGATTCCGAGTTATTATCTATTTATCTGAAATATTTTATATG
>Ga0209976_10002646_pt1 | contig 10134 bp, 7 predicted proteins | sample SumtaG_FD_182806 | JGI IMG/M metagenome (GOLD analysis project Ga0209976, IMG submission 182806) | Deep subsurface microbial communities from Indian Ocean to uncover new lineages of life (NeLLi) - Sumatra_00157 metaG (SPAdes) (version 2) | ecosystem: Environmental > Aquatic > Marine > Oceanic >... | reverse complement strand
CCCCCTCATGGAAAAAGCCTCGGGATGATCAGGTGCCGGAGAGAGTTCTTTGGTTTTAGCCTGTTCCCCGTGTCTCCCCCTCCCCCCGTCTCCCCTTATTCCCCTCACAATAAATTGACGCGGTGACGCGGTGACGCGTAGCGAAAAGAGAATCGTATTAAGATATGGGCGAGCACCTGGATGCGTAAATAGTTCGGGCTTTTCCATCGCCAAAAATAAAACGGCCGCGGTAAGAGCACATATCGGAGTGTCGGTGTATCGGTGTAACGGAATGTTGGAGTTGGAACTCGTGTGTTTGCCTTTTCTCCCCCTCTCCCCCTCCCCCCGTCTCCCCCTCATGGAAAAAGCCTCGGAGAGCTTCTCTCCGAGGCTTTTTAGAGTTGGCGTCCCCAAGGGGATTTGAACCCCTGTCGCCGGCGTGAAAGGCCGGTGTCCTGGGCCAGGCTAGACGATGGGGACATAAATTTTACTTCGTAAAATTTATATAAGTTTTCCTGGCGGAAAACAATACATCCTAAGAATGAACCAGATTCACTGCTGTTGGTAAAACCAGCTTTATTTTTCTATAAGAAAAATAAAGTGGCGAGCCAGGAAGGATTCCCCTCGTTTACATACATCCACACTCGGGGCAAGCTCACTATGGCCTTACGGCCTGTTCTCATCCTTCCTGAACCTAAATTGTAAAAGAACTGGTGAGCCAGGAAGGATTCCCCTCGTCCGCATACACCTGCACTCGGGGCAAGCTCACTCTGGCCTTACGACCTGTTCTCATCCTTCCTGAACCTAAATTGTAAAAGAACTGGTGAGCCAGGAAGGATTCCCCTCGTTTACATACATCCACACTCGGGGCAAGCTCACTATGGCCTGACGGCCAGTTCTCATCCTTCCTGAACTTAAATTGTAAAAGAACTGGTGAGCCAGGAAGGATTCGAACCTTCGACCGACGGATTAAAAGTCCGCTGCTCTACCGGGCTGAGCTACTGGCTCGGGAAACGGTAATTTGTAATAAATAAACAACAAGATGTCAAGATGATCAAGTACCTGGTTTCAAATTTCAAAGTAAATGCCGTGACTCAAGTCCACATTTTTTCGACAAGTCGCTCAGCCTGTCCTGCCTGCCCGCCATAGCTTCATGCGAAGGGGGGAGCTCGTCGAAGGGTCGCCAAGTCGATTTTTTGCCGCGTCAGGTGGTATCCCCAGACACCAGACCCTGCTTTTCCTTCGCACTTCGCACCTGACGAGACAGGCGAGTCGCACTCCGCACTGCTCTTTCCCCCTATCCCTTCCAGGGATCGATTAGCTCGATGTATTCTGTCCGCTCCTGACCGGTGGAGATCACCGCGACCGGAACTTCGGTCAGTTCCTCTATCCGGCGAATATATGCCTGGGCCTGGCCGGGGAGGTCATCCCAGTTCCTGCAGCCGGCTGTAGGGGAACTCCAGCCAGGGTGATCCTCATAGATAGGCTTGCAACGCTCCAACTCCTCCAGCCCCGATGGCATAACATCGTACTCACCACCACCGGCACATGTATATCCCACGCAGATCCTTATGGGGTCTATGCCGTCAAGGACATCGAGTTTGGTGACCACCAGGCCTGTAATACCGTTCATCCTCGCGCTCTGTCTCAGCACGACCGCGTCGAACCACCCGCATCGCCTGGGTCGACCCGTAGTAGCTCCGAACTCTTTGCCCTTTTCACGAATTGTTTCGCCCATTTCGTTGTCCAATTCCGTGGGGAAAGGCCCTCCCCCGACGCGAGTAGTGTAGGCCTTGGTGATCCCTATGACAGCGTCGATGCTGCCCGGACCTGTGCCGGAACCGGTGCAGGCGCCACCTGCTACCGTGGAGGAGGAGGTCACATATGGATAGGTTCCGTGATCGATATCCAGATGGCTGCCCTGCGCTCCTTCGAAAAGCACCCTCTCCCCGGACCTCAGCGCATTCTGAAGCAGGTTCGAAGTGTTGACCACGTGCTGTTTGAACTTCTCCACCAGTGCGAGAGTGGAATCAAAAACTTCCTGCTCAACGAAGGGTTCCTTGCCGAAATATTTGGTGAGAATAAAATTCTTATAATCCAGGGCGCTATGCAACCTGTCCCTGAAAACCTCCGGGTTCAACAGATCGCCCACTCTGATACCGGAACGGGCCACCTTGTCCTCGTAGGCGGGACCGATCCCCCGCCCAGTGGTTCCGATGGCCTTATCGCCTTTTTTCTCTTCCCTGGCAAGGTCCAGTGCCACATGATAGGGCATGATAACGTGGGCCTGTTCACTGATGAAAAGCCTCCCGGTGACGTCAATGCCCTTGGCCCCGAGGTTTTCCATCTCCTTGACAAGAGCCTCCGGTGAGACCACGACACCGTTACCTATGAAACACCTTTTTCCCTTGTGGAGGATCCCTGAAGGGATCAGGTGCAGTATGAACGTCTCATCACCGATCACCACCGTGTGGCCGGCGTTATGCCCACCCTGAAAGCGCACGACCAGATCCGCCCTTTCTGTATAGACATCGACAATCTTGCCTTTGCCTTCGTCCCCCCATTGAGCTCCGACCACTACGACGTTGAACATTGTTTTTCCTCCAGGGCCGTTCAGATCCTGTGAATAGTGAACCGTGAACTGTGAACAGAACAATCCACTTTTGATAGGGTCGCAAAAAGTCCATTCGTGGCTTTTTGCTCCACTTAAAAGCGAAAAGCGTGGTTTTCGCTTTCCTTACAAATCAATGACTTACAGTGCCCGTCATTGGCCGGTCATTGATTTGGGCGCCCCACCCGGGGCGCATTGATGACTTCTTGCGAAGTCATCACTTTTCACTGTTCACGAATTACGTGTCACAGCCACTTTAACTCGCTTATCTTCATGAGATTACTTACTTTTTGCTCAGGTTACAGGGCCTTACAACTCTTCAATTTTACAAGGTTTTTTATTGTTATTCACCGTGTCCAGGGTTGACAGCCCGTCTTCATCAAGGATGAGCACCTGCCCGATGCGATGGGCTTCTACATAGGCGCCAAGTTCCTCATCGGGAATGTTCCTAATCAGACATAGAACTTTTCTGCTTAAATTGCGAAGTTCAACCGATATCCTCAGACCCTTTTCCCGGTCTTTGGACCGGTTGACCATCAGGTAGTCAATGGCAGTTCCCACTGTACCATGTCCGGATACGATCTCCACAGCCTCGAGCAGGTCAATGGCAAAACCTGTCGCCGGCGCCTGTCTGCCGTATTCCCCGACCAGGTTGTCGTACCGTCCCCCTTTGAGCACGGCCCGACCAGCACCGGAAACAAAACCGGTAAAGACGGGGCCGGTATGGTACCGAAAAGCCGCTAGTTCACCCAGGTCCACGGACAGGCTATCGGATGCCACACCATAGGAAACAGCCAGAGCGAGGACATCCCTGAGGTTGTCGATGGCGGACCGGCAGATATCGTTGGGCGCCGCCCGATAGGCACGGTCAAGGACATCCACCGTTCCGGTAAGCTCTGTAAGGGCCAGGATTCCCTCCCTGATCCCGGCGGAAGTGTCCGTCTGCCCGAGTATCCTTTCCATCTCGCTGCGATCCTTCCGGCATGCCGCCTCAACGATGAGATCCTCAGTCGATTTATCAAGTGCAGCCTCTTCAAAAAGCCCCCTTGCGTACTGAACCTGACCAACGCTCATACGGACACCGGACAACCCCATCTTTTGGAGGGCCTTAACTCCTATCGCAAGAACCTCGGCATCGGCCTGGGGATCATCGAGCCCCAGAAGTTCGACGCCCGCCTGGATCATTTCGCGCCTTGGATGGCTGGGATCATCCGGATGCCTGTATACGTCGGCCATGTAGCATAGTCTTAATGGCAACGGGGTCCGAGAAAGGGCCACTGAGGCCATCCTGGCGACCTGAGGAGTAACGTCCGACCGGAGCAGCATCATCTTCCCCGTTCCCCGGTCCACCAGTTTAAAGGCCATGTCCAGCTCTTCGCCGGCGAGCCCTCGCGCCATAGTATCGACGAATTCCAGGGATGGGGTCCTTACTTCCTGGTATCCCCACAGCCGAAAAACTTCCAGAACAACATCTTCAACATGGCGCACAAAAGCCGCCCTTGCCGGAGTCATCTCAAAAACTCCGGCAGGAAGAATCAGGATATTGTCTGAATTTCCCTTGCTCATTTTTTTCTCTAAATCGTGCCGCAAAACCTTGGCACGATACTCAAATGAGACAAAAAATACTACGGGCGAAAGCCCGTAGTATATATGAGGTGATCCGAAAGATCAGGTTTTTCCTCATCTTGGAGCCTGAGAAGGCTTTCCAACAGGCTCCTAGAATTTGACCTTGGTGACCGACTTGATGTGTGGCAGCTTTGAGAGTTCCTCGAGGACCTCTTCACCGGGTTCATCATCGATCTGCAGGAAGGAGAGGGCCTCACCACCCGGTTTGTCCCTGCCGATCTGCATGCTCGCTATGTTGATGCCATGCGCACCCAGCGTGCTCCCCAGGTTGCCGATGACACCGGGACGATCCTCGTTGGAGAGGACCAGAACGTTGCCAACCGGGATCGCCTCCATGGAAAACGGCCCGATGCGAATGATCCTGGGCTCACGACCCTCGAAAATGAACCCGGCCGCGGACATTTCCTTGCCGTTGGCTGCAAGAGTCACCTCAATAAGGTTGCTGTAATCCTCTTTTTTGGAACTTTTGACCTCATTGTACTTAAGCCCCCGGTTCTCAGCCAGGACCGAAGCGTTGACGAAGTTGACGGCTCCGACTCCCAGTACCGGTTCCATGACACCTTTCAGAACACTGATGGTCATGGACTCGGATGGCAGGTCCCTGACCGTCCCCGCATATCTGATCTGGACCGACTTGGGAGCGAAATCAGCCAACTGGGATGTCAGAGAGCCCAGTTTTTCAGCAAGCTCCAGATAGGGCCGGACCTTGGGGAGCATATCTATGCTCACGGATGGAACGTTGACCGCGTTGGTGATGGTTCCGGCCACCAGGTAATCCGCTATCTGATTCGCCACGGCAATGGCCACGTTCTCCTGGGCTTCCCCCGTTGAGGCGCCGAGATGTGGTGTCAGGATGACGTTGTCCAGGCCGATGAGGGGATTGTCCGCCTCTATGGGCTCTTTGGAGAACACGTCAAAGGCAGCTCCTGCCACCAGTCCCTTCTTGAGAGCCTCGGCCATATCGGCTTCGTTGACGATCCCCCCTCGAGCGCAGTTGATGATCCTGACGCCCGGTTTCATCTTTTTGAACGCCTCCATGTTCAGGATGTTCTGGGTCTCATCGGTCCTGGGTACATGAATACTTATGAAATCCGACCGTTTGTAAAGCTCGTCGAGATCGACAAGTTCAACACCAAGGTTGGATGCCGCTTTTTCGCTTATGTAGGGGTCGAAGGCGATAACCTGCATTTTGAGGCCCTGCGCGCGGTCGGCAACAATGGTGCCGATGTTACCGATACCCACAATACCGAGGGTCTTGTTTAATAGCTCGACGCCCATGTAGAGTTTCTTTTCCCACCGGCCCTCTTTCATGGTGGCGTTGGCCTGCGGGATCTGCCTGGCCAAGGCGCACATCATGGAGATGGCGTGCTCAGCTGTAGTAACGGTATTGCCGCCGGGGGTATTCATGACGACGATACCCCTTTGGGTGGCGGCTGGTATATCCACGTTATCCACGCCGATACCAGCCCTTCCAACAACCTTGAGTCTGGAGGCCGCTTCGATGATCTCGGCGGTAACCTTGGTGGCGCTCCGGATCACGAGGCCGTCGTAATTGCCGATTATCTTCTTGAGCTCTTCAGGAGCCAGACCGGTATTGACATCAACGGAAAGCCCAGGAGCTCGCTCGAGGATCTCGACACCGGCTTCGGATAGTTTGTCGCTTACTAGTACCTTCATAAATTCCCCTCCTAACGCGGAACGCTCGAACAAAAAAGCTCGACGTTCCGCGTGTGGTATGGCTGGGCAAAAGGCTATTTACAGCCACTACCTTCAACCCTTAAACGCCTATCCCCCTCAAATCATTGACACTCCCACATCACGATCATGACATGGCTATTCTTGATAAAGGATTTCGTCGAAATCCTTTATTTTGTGACCAGGACCTCCTGGGCCGCTTTGACACCCACTCCCAACTCTACCGACTGTCCAAGCTCTTTCAAGGTCATCTCGACAGCCGCCACAACCGTGATCATGTCCAGGGCATCCAGGTAACCCATGTGGGAAACGCGGAAGATTTTGCCCTTGGCGTCGTCCTGGCCGCCGGCGATGGTGATTCCGTACTTCGCCGCCAGATGCTTGACGATTAGGCCGGTGTCCAATCCTTCCGGCCCCAGGACCGCGGTGATGGAATCGGACGGTGAATCAGGGGCGAAAAGATTGAGCCCCAGCGCCTTCATGCCCGCACGAAACGCTTCAGCATAGGAAGCGGACCTTGCGAAAAGCGCCTCAAGGCCTTCTTCACGGATCTCTGAAAGGACCTGCCTCAGGCCGATGAGAAGTGAAACTGCCGGTGTATAGGCCGTGGTGTTCTTGCCCAGACTCTTTCTCTCCTTGTTCCAATCGAAATAGTACCTCGGCTGGGTGCACTTATCCACGAACCCCCACGCCTTGTCACTGACCGACGCAAAGGCCAGACCGGGCGGCAGGCGCCACGCCTTCTGGGAGCCTCCCACAACTATGTCCAAGCCCCACTCATCCATCGGAAGGTTCATGACCCCGACAGCTGTAATGCCGTCCACCACGAGAAGTGTATCGTCGTATTTCTTTACGATATCAGCCACCTCCTTGATGGGGCTCGCCACACCTGTGGAGGTTTCGCTGGCCTGCATATAGACAGCCTTTATGGACGGGTCCGCCTTAAGTTTGTCGGCGATGATGGAAGGATCCACTGCCTGGCCCCACTGGACGTCTATATCTATGGGCTCTCCGCCGAACTTGGCCACCAATTGGGACCAACGTTCACCGAACTTCCCGCCCCGCACACAGATAGCCTTATCACCGGGGTTCAAAATGTTGACGACGGCCCCCTCCATGGCGCCCGTTCCGGAGGAGGCGAATATAAGCACATCCCCCTTTGTCTGAAAGACATACTTTAGACCCTCCACGACCTCCGACACAATGGCCTCAAACTCCTTCGTCCTGTGGTGAAGGATGGGGCGAGCCATCTCCAGAGAGGTATAGGGAGAAACATCGACCGGACCGGGTGAATAGATCCTTTTCTTTATCATCGTCACTCTCCTGTAAAGGGGGTTAAAAGTTCAAAATAGAGCGACCACTTCGTCCGTAGTCGACCCAGAGGTTATCAGAACGTGAAGGTCAACTTGCCCAGGGCTGCGAAGTCAGCCGAAAAGTCGTTCAGGCCGAACCCGAGGGCCACGCCGAAGTTGAGGGCAGAGCCCATATCGAACGTGGCGCCGCCTGCAAACAGATCTCCAACAAGATCGTTGTCCATCAGTTCCAGGCTGAAATCTGTAGTGTCCGAATAGGGGATCTGGAGGCCGACAACATAGTTGACCTGGTTTTCAGCGTTTCCACCCGGCATGAGATACTCCACGTTGAGCATAGCCGTGACGCTCTTCATGGCCATTTCCATGGCCGCGAATATGGCGAAGTCGGTCTCCTCAGTTCCCAGTGGATCGTCAGCCATGGGCAGTTTCAGTCGAAGACCCAAAGCGGTCGCGGGATAATCGGCATTCGCCTCCAGAATGGCGTACTTGGCGCTGAGGAACAGATCTCCCGTGCCTGTATCGTCCTGAGCCCCGTTGTCGAAACTTTTGTAGACCTCGAAAGCCGCGGCGACCTCGATATCGCTGCTTGCTCCGTAAGTAAAGGAGACGGGCACAGTGGTGCCATCCACGTTATCGTCGGAGACAATCAGCACGGAGGAACTCACAAGCATTGTACCCGCGGGAATGACCTTTCCGGAGGTCGCAATGAAAAGACCATCCAGGCCGAACAGGTTGGTCTTCAATGGAGCTGCCATGGCGGATCCGGCGCCCACAACAAGAACCGCAATCATTAGCGTAATACTTAACCCGATCCTCAGCTTACCCATATGATCCTCCTTAGTCACGCTCACGGCGTGAATGTGAATTTTCGCAAGTTTCAGAATTGCGAAGCTTTTAATTGTATCGCGGTGCCGGAGTAAATATCCTTTTTGCGATGATGAGTCCCCCAATGCTCTACCCCATTCAAAACCAGTTGCTGGTTCTAATTTATGGATTATTTCTCGTACTGAATCTCAGCACTCCATTAGTGAAGTTGTTAACATTCGGCAGGTTGAAACTATGGGAAAGGAGGTCTGATGTCAAACTAGAAATTCCCCCATGAAAACCCATGGCGAATTTCGCGTATATATATCCGGAATCCGCTTTATCCAAAAAGAGACAGTGAACGTATTCCGGGTATTTGGGAGAGCACAAGCGTATGCCGCAAAAATGCAAAATTGATTCACTACGGAGACAGATTGATTAATTGCTTTTTAGGGGGAAACAGGTTTTCGAGTCAAACCATATTTAAAATTGAGGAATTCTTTTTTTGTATCCTCAATTTTTTAAAAAAAAAGTCCCGGTTGCCGGCAGGGTTAAGGAGGGGAGAAAGGGTTTGCCGCTGCCGGCCACCGGGGATGAGAAAGGAGCCTTCGTTGTTAGTATTAGCAACCTCCGTGCCAACTTTTAAAATCAAGGATAACCCTTTGATTTTAAAAACTAAATCCAACAAAACCCTAATACAGGTACACTGCGAGAATGTGCAGATTATGCGCCCGTAATTTCTCAAATAAATCGTGGTGCGCATAATTTACACACCAGACCCTCTCCCTTGGGGACGGTCCTCAAAAGTTAAATATCTTAGTGGCACTGATTTTGAATAGCCCAGGGGGAACATAATTAAAACAACAAGGGAGATCACCATGCCAAGGCAGCCCAGGCTCGATACGCGAAACGGCCTCTACCACGTAATAACCAAAGGCAACGACAATTGTGATCTTTTCAGGGAGTCGGTCGATTTCTTGAAATTCATTCACTTACTAGGTGATGCCAAGTTAAAAGACCCTCACATTCTACTTTCTTACTGCCTGATGCCTTCACACATCCATCTGCTGATAGAAACAACTGAAGTTCCCTTATCGAGGATCATGCACCGATTGCTTCTCAGGTACTCCCTATATTTCAATAAGAAGCACCAAAGAACGGGCCATCTATACCAGAACCGATTCAAGGCCAAACCCTGCAAAAATGAAAATTATCTTCTTCAATTGCTCGTCTATATCCATGACAACCCCCGCAAAGCAGGTTTGTTAAATGATGATGGGATCTACCCCTTCAGCAGTGAAAGAGTCTACCAGCGAAAAGTGGCTACTTCAGCACCTGTGGATAACATGAGAGCGCTCGAATTGATCGGCCCTTCTCCCAAAGCAGCCTTGAGAGCTTATCACTCTCATCTTTCTTATACACGCAGTGAAAAGAATAAGCCCTGGGAGCCGATAATTACCCAAATTGAATCAGAAACGCCATTCTTCCCTGATCAAATTGTGTACATGGACACAAAGCCCATAACATTTCAAGAACATCCATTAGGTAATTTTGATTTTTTGAAAAACGTCCCCCTGGATCAAATATGTGAATGGGTAGCAGATATGATGGGGGTAGGAGAAACTGCGATAAAAGGGAGAGGGAGGGGAAGAGATATTAGTAAGGCCAGAGGGATGCTCATATACATCGCAAGGGAGGCTGGGTGGCGCTCTGTTGACCTTAAGAATGAATTCGGATTCAACCCGGGAACTATTGCTTACCACTCTTGCCGTTATACTGAAGGTTTAAATTCAAAGGAAATGAGAAGAATGCCTGGAAAACTTCGTCATCTATTCGAAGTGAAAAACCAAGTGACCAGGAGCCGAATTTGAAGAACAAACCATCTATTCTTGACTTTTGAGGACCGTCCCTCAGGGATCTACCATTAAGAAAAGGGCCTCCCAAACGGGAGGCCCTTAATCATTTTGCTGTTCAGTTCTAATGGTATCTTATCTTACCACTTGAACTCAATTCGGTGCCACAGCTCGGTGTAATCCGTGTCATCACCCGCAACAGCATCGCCTTCGCTATAGCTGCCGTAGGCAGCGGCGTAGGTGATGTTGTCGG
>Ga0209976_10002644_pt1 | contig 10136 bp, 8 predicted proteins | sample SumtaG_FD_182806 | JGI IMG/M metagenome (GOLD analysis project Ga0209976, IMG submission 182806) | Deep subsurface microbial communities from Indian Ocean to uncover new lineages of life (NeLLi) - Sumatra_00157 metaG (SPAdes) (version 2) | ecosystem: Environmental > Aquatic > Marine > Oceanic >... | reverse complement strand
TAAATGCTGGATTCCGGGTCTTCGCCCGGAATGACAGGCTTTTTAACCCCTGCTTAGGTTTTCTCTGTGTCCTTCTGTGAGAGACAGCATTTATCGCTTTTATAGCAACCGTACTTTTTCCCAGATTGAAGCTTTCCTCTGCGTCCCTCAGCGTCCTCCGCGGTTAACCCCGTCGCTTTTACAGAAACTGCTCATCCCCAAGAGCTAAGGTTTTAACAGCGGCTCTCTGCGAATCGGCCGGGAATGGCCGACCTGCGGCCCTCTGCGTTGAAGCTTTACCCGTTTTTAAATGCTGGATTCCGGGTCTTCGCCCGGAATGACAGGCTTTTTAACCCCTGCTTAGGTTTTCTCTGTGTCCTTCTGTGAGAGACAGCATTTATCGCTTTTATAGCAACCGTACTTTTCCCCAGATTGAAGCCTTCCTCTGTAACCTCAGTGGTGAAAAACATAGCCTCTATAATAATTGCGCCTTTCCCCAGGTTAATGCCTTCCTCCGCGTCCCCTACGTCCCCTGCGTCCTCTGCGTTAAAAAATATCGCCTTTATAGCAACCGTACCTTTCCCAAATTTAAGGTTCCCAATGAAATTATAACTTCTCCAAAACCCGGTTAATATCTTCCACAAAAACATCGTAGTATTTTTCGCCCCTGAACGACAGATCATCTCTCAACGGTTGGCCCATTCCGGCATCACCAAGAAGAGGCGTCATCTCTCTAGCCAGCCTTCGCCACTCTGAGGCCAACATTAATTTATTGAGTTCCTGGCGTTTTGGATCCGACAATCCAAGCCAGAGAATTTCAATAGCACGGAATAATGGAACTGAGTTCACCCATGGGGTAGGGCCGTTTGGCCGTAATAATTTATCGAGGGTATCCGGGGAAAGGGAGTACAATTTCTCGCGAGCACTGGTCCGGACCTGCACTGCTCCGGAGCGAACCATTCCAGACAACAGGTTTTGGGTTGTGCGTGGAGCTTGCCCGATCAGTTTGGCAATGAGCGAGGGGTGTATTTCCTCCACTGACCCAAGCAGGCAGAGGATCTCACAACGGAGATTAACGCCAAATAGAGCACGTAAACGTAAAAGCAACGAAGGCATCCCTTGCCTTGGGAAAGGTTGGGCAACGCCTCGTTTTGTGAAGACCGGGCGAAGTAACCCATGATTACGGAAAGCCTCATCGGTATCATCTGGTGTGGCCATGGGATGACCATCTTTCATGAAAAATAAAGGGGTATTCTCATCCAGGAGATGCTCTGAAGCCAAGTTTTTCCATTTGAGAGTGAAAGATGATTTCCTTCCAAGCATTTGGGCAACAGCGCTTATTTGAGACTTGGCCTGAAAATCGTATTGATTCACAAGATTCTGCAGCCGCTGGACATTCACAAAAGCCCCGTTTACATCAAGCCATTCCAGGACTTCATCAAACAGGCGTGCATCGTGCCGGGCGATCGTTAAGGTGAGCATTAAGAGCGCTTCCGGATCAACGACCTTCGACTCCTCTGAACTGCTGTATCCAGAGACCCCAAGTGCAGTCCATTGACGCCAAAGCAGACCGAGCAGCCGGTCCAATACTGTTTTTTTAAACTCGCTGGGCGAGATGCTCATAACCAAATTTCCTGAAAAACATTTTGAGGCTTTCTCTGAAGCCATCAGACGGATCGTGTGTCCTGGACCAGGCCGCTGCCGTCACAAGCTCATTATCTGTAGGCTCTAATGCCTGAAGGTCAGTCGCATGGTAACTGCCGAACAAGTCAACGGCCGCATATAACTTGAAATGGATCTGATCAATTCGGCTGATGAAAGCAACGGTCAACTTCTCCCCGACCCTCGTCCAACTCAGTCGATCAGAGAATCCTTGTGGAAGGCCAAGACGGTAGATCCCTCCGTCACCACTGCTGGGACCGTTGTTTAGCCATTCTGTCGGAAGCCCAAGGTCTTCCGCCACCTCCTGCGCCGCTTTAACCAGGGCTGCAGGAAGCGGAGCGGGATCAATCATGTTGCCCTCATTGTCTGCCATGGCCACGATGTCAACATCTCTGGTGGCGCGCTGTACTAATCCGGTCTCTATCAAGGCCGTTCCACCACATATCACCAGGTTATAATTTGGAGCATCGGCAATTGCCAGACGACCGTCCAGTAACTGTAGGGCATAATCTAACTGTTCATATTGGTATGACATTGCATAACCTCGTTCGTATTAAGCGCACTATATGCAACATTTACAAAGAAATCAAGACCAAAATGGTTTTCTCCGTCTGTCTCCGCGACTTGTAAAAAACGCCGCCTCTATAGTAATCACGCCTTTCCCCCGTGTCACCGCGTCTCCGTGTCCCCGTGTCAGGCGTTCTCCCCCTCACCCACTCGCCCACTCTCCCCCTCGCCCCCTCCAGATTTTTTCCAGCTGTCCTCCGTGTCCTCTGTGCCCTCATCTGCCTGCCCTGAGCAAGTGAAACGCGTCGAAGGGTGGTAAATATCACCGCTTTTTACAGGAATCTCGTGGGAAATTTTTCACTTGACTGGGTCGACTCAATTTGCTATTTGCTCAATCGTTCATATGAACAACCGTTCATTTGTTTGGGTTGAGTTGATAACCTGCTGGGAGGAAGCGATGAACACGAAAAAAGGAAAAGACCCTTTTGAGACGATACGGAAGAGCAAGGATTTCGAAGAGGCTCTTTATGACCTGGCCGAGACCTTTCGTGTTCTCGGGGATCTGACAAGGGTGCGCATCCTGATGGCTCTGGTCGGTTCAGAATCTCGTGTTCGAGACCTGGCTGAGGATCTTGATCTTACTGACTCTGCTGTCTCCCATCAACTCCGCATACTTCGAAACAGCCGCCTTGTGAAGTTCAGGAAGGACGGCAAGAACGCTTTGTACTCCATTAGCGACGAGCACGTGGCCTCCATCTTCAGAGAAGGTCTCGAGCACGTAGAGGGCCTGTGATGCACGAATGCAAAACAAGCTTCGGCCGCTGCCGCCAACATCATGACGATGAATCGGAAAAAAAGCGTGGATTTTTCTCCAGGCGCCATCGCCACCGGGGAGGCGCCATGAGAGAGGACAGAGCCGGCAAAATCGGTCGACGCATTCTCATGGTGGGAAACCCCAACGTCGGGAAAAGCGCCCTGTTCAACAGGCTGACCGGCAGCTACGTGATCGTATCCAACTATCCTGGTACCACTGTCGCTCTTTCCCAGGGTCGGATGCGATACGGCGGCCAGGAATACACAGTCGTCGACACACCCGGCATGTACACTGTGTTTCCCATCACAGAGGAGGAGAGGGTTACCAGACGTATGCTCATGGAGGATCCCCAGGATGTGATCCTTCACGTAGTGGACGCCAAGAACCTTCCCCGAATGCTTTCCTTCACCCTGCAGCTCATGGAAGCGGGTTTGCCGGTCATTCTTGTCCTGAACATCATGGACGAGGCGCAGCAGATGGGTCTGACCATCGATGTCGAGAAACTTCAGGAGAAACTGGGCATCCCGGTATTCGCGACTATCAGCATCTCGGGTAAAGGAGTGAGATCCCTGAAAGAGGCCATCGCCTCATATTCGGGGAGAGGCGATGAGATAAGCACAGGGATTAATATCGACTACGGTCTCGCCGTCGAGAGGGCTGCGAGGGAGATCTCCAGGGTCATGCCCGATACTACTTTTTCCCACAGGGCCACGGCCCTCCTCGCGCTGCAGGAAGACAAGGATGTGCTGCGGCTCCTGTCTACTCACCGTTCGGACAGGGCACAAAAGGTTTTTTCCGTACTGAACCGTCTGAAAAAGGGAATCCATCATCCCGTCGGCTACTACCTTACCTTAAGCCGTCAGCGCAGATCCGAACAGATCCTTGAGGGCGTTATAATAGAGGGTGAGGTAATCGGCGGGCAAGCGGTCGAGCGGTTGGACCGTTTGCTGATCTCCCCGTGGACCGGCATTCCCATCTTACTATTGGTCCTGTATTTCGGATTCTATCGTTTCGTGGGAGGTTTTGGAGCCGGAACCGTAGTGGATTTTCTGGAGGGGCACATCTTTGAGGAGTATTTTGTTCCCTTCATCAACGGCTGGACCGAGAGACTGATCCCGTGGAAGGCTATCCAGGATCTGATAGCCATGGAATATGGGGTCCTGACCCTGGGAGTACGTTATGCCGTTGCGCTCGTGATGCCTATTGTGGGCGCTTTCTTCCTCGTTTTTTCGGTGGTGGAGGACAGCGGTTACCTTCCGAGACTATCGCTGCTCATAGACCGGTTGTTCAAGAAGATCGGTCTTTCCGGACGCGCTGTCATTCCCATGACTCTCGGTTTCGGGTGCGGGACCATGGCCACAATGGTAACAAGGACTTTGGAGTCCGTCAGGGAGCGCGTCATCGCGACCGTACTCCTGGCTCTGGCGATCCCCTGTTCAGCTCAACTGGGTGTCATTTTCGGGCTCGCAGCTGATTCACCGGGGGTGATAATCACCTGGCTCGGCACGGTGAGCCTCATCTTCCTCCTCATCGGCTATCTGACGGCCAGGATCCTGCCCGGGGAGACTCCTGACTTTTTCATGGAATTGCCCCCCCTGAGGCTGCCCAGGATCGCCAACGTCTGGATAAAAACCTCCAGCAGGATGATTTGGTACTTCAAGGAGATCCTGCCCCTGTTCCTTCTCGCCTCAGTTCTCATCTGGGCTGGTAAGATTACCGGCCTTTTCGAAAAGGCTCTGTGGCTGCTAAGCTTTCCCACCAACTGGATCGGACTTCCGGACGAGGCGGCGCAGGCGTTCCTCTATGGCTTCTTTAGAAGGGATTACGGGGTAGCGGGACTTTACGATGTCCATCAGACAGGGGCTCTTTCAGGGAATCAGTTGGCTGTGGCCACCATAACACTGACCCTGTTCCTCCCATGCATCGCCCAGTTCATGGTCATGCTCAAGGAGCGGGGATGGCGAATGGCGACGACAGTGGCAGTGTTCGTATTTCCCTTCGCCTTTGTTGTGGGGGGCGCGGTGAACTGGACGCTGAATGTGTTGGGGATAAAGCTTTGACAAACACTATTCAAGATTCAAAATTCAAGATTCGAGAAAAGAGCCAGATAAGCTCTTCGATATTGATACTCTGAATTTTAGAACCCCTATCAAGTGTTGATAAATGTTAAAATCTGATGCAGAAAGTTTGTAAGACCGAAAAACACGTTTTATTCAAGGTTTAAGGTTCTTCCTTCTTGAATCTTGAATATTGAACCTTGAATTTTGAATTAATCAGGAGGTCCCATGATTGAACTTAGTAATTTAGCGGCAGAATTCCTTGACGAGATCCTGGAGATCCTGTGGGTCAAACTGGAGGAGGGCGGCATCGAGTCCGTGTCCAGGGACGAGATCATTGTGGGATCAACGCCGGTCTTTGAAGAACCCATCATGGTCCTGGAGAAAAAGGGCCTGGTAAAGGTAGATGGGGATCAGATCCAGTTAACGGATTCGGGCTTCGAGGAGGCCAGGCGGACCATAAGGCGGCACCGCCTCAGCGAGAGGATGTTTCTGGACATCTTTGAAATAAAAGAAGAGGAGATCGAGGAGGTGGCCTGCCGCTTCGAGCATATGCTCATCAAGCCCGAGTTGGAAGAGAAGATCTGTGAACTCCTTGGCCATCCCAAAAGCTGCCCCCACGAACGATCCATTCCCATCGGGGACTGCTGCCATCGCGCCCAGACCCAGGTGGATCAGATGGTTGTTCCCATGAGCAACCTGCGCCAGGGGGAGAGTGGGGCTATCGCCTATGTACACACTGGTGACTCAGAGAAGCTGAAAAAACTCATGGCCCTCGGCATTCTGCCCGGTGAGTCGGTGACTCTTCAGCGCCGCTATCCCTCTTTCGTGTTCACAGTCGGCCAGAGCCGCTACGCTGTGGACGAGGGAATGGCTGGGGCGATCTACGTTAAAAGGGTCGACCCTGAAGAGGGTGTAAAACCCTGAGCAGCGTATCGTGCCTTTTGGACTGGGATCGTATTCCGTACCCAGGCGCCGTGACAACAGACAATTACGTATGAGATAATTATGTATGTGAATTAACGCACTTTTGTGTAAATATATTTCTTCCACAGCGAATTAGAAGGATAACTTTACCCGAAATTCTGATTGGCATATTGTATTGACTGGATTTCGGGCCCTAGGAGCCTAAATGGATAGTCCGACAGGCTCCCAGGTTGAGGTAGAAAAGCGTTGATATTAAAGTTGATGACTTCGCAAAAAGTCATCAACGCGCCCCGGGTGGGGCGCCCGAATCAATGACCGACAATGTAAGTCATTGATTTGTAAGGAAAACGAAAATGACACTTTTCGCTTTCCGTTGAGCAAAAAGCCACGAATGGACTTTTTGCGACCCTATCTAAAGATACCACGAGTTAACCGGGCATGTATCTTTGGTCAACCAGGAGGAGCGGCATTATACTTGTGGGGTATTCAAATCCGGTTTTCGCACGGATCAAATTGCCGCTCCTTACCCTGTCCCTCGCCTTATCTTTTTTGATCTTTTTTCTAACCTCCTGTAACAAGACACCCTCAAAACCGCTTGAACTGAGAGTGGGCGTATTTTTGTACTGCACCCAAGAGACTCAGCCGCTCTGCGATGACCCCACACAAAATGTGGTCGAAATGGTGAAAAGAGAGGTTGAGAGTGCGGGCGGTATCAGCATAGGGGAAAGAAAAGCGACGCTGAAGGTGTTCACCGAGGTGATCAGTAACAACCAGGAGGAGACGGTCGGTGCGGCGAGCCGCCTCATAAACCAGGCAGGTGTTCAGGTTCTCATCGGCCCGCAGCGCAGCCGCGATGCCATCCCCGTGGGGGAATTGGCCCGGAAATCAGGAACTCTGATGATCTCCCCCATGTCCACCAGCCCCGAAACAACTGCGGGAAGGCATTGTGTTTTCCGGATCGGTTTCATGGACGATTTTCAGAGTGAGGTCCTGGCGCGATTCGCGATCGAGGACCTCCACCTCAGCAAGGCCGCGGTTCTTTATAACGTGGCCAACCCGTATGGACGCAGTATGTCTGACGAGTTCGAGGCAAGGTTCAATAGCCTGGGCGGGGAAGTCGTCGCCTCCAGTTCCTATGTTACGGGAAACAGGGACTTTTCGCAGCAGCTGGCTTTAATCAAGTCCCGGTCACCTCAACTCCTCCTCCTGCCCAATCATAGCGACGATGTTCTCCTCCAGGCCGCCCAGATTAAAAGTTCGGGTATCTCCGCCATACTCCTCGGTACCGATTCATGGAGGGAACTGGTCCTCGCCTCGCGACCCGAACTGGACGGTGCCTACAAAGTGGCCCACTGGTCCGAGTCGATCAGCTCTGATGTCAACCGGTCATTCGTCAGCAGCTACCGAAATCTGTTCGGCACCACCCCCAACAGCAGCATGGCTGCTTTGACCTACGACGCTTTCCACATCCTTTTTGCCGCCATAAACAGTGCCGGATCTGTCAAATCCGATGAGCTGTGTGATGCGCTCTACGCCCTGCCGTCCTTTGATGGAGTTTCAGGAGCTATCGACTATCTGGACACCGGCGATCCTGTAAAAAGTGCGGTGATACTCAAATTCCTTGAGGGCGAAGCTTCCTTTATCAAGATGATCCATCCCCAGGAGTCTGCCCGAGAATCCATTCAGACTCCTAGCAGTTTGTCGGACTTTAATTTGGCTAGATGTTAGAATATCGGCAGTTTTAAAAGCAAGAAAAACCTTCCTGACAAAGGCGCTATAGAAATGAGTGACACGTTCCGTGATGTTGATCGAGATACGCTATATCTTCTTCCACCTTCCATAGATGATTGGTTGCCCAAAGAGCATCTTGCCCGTTTCATTGTAGATATTGTGGGTCAGCTTGATCTAACTGATCTCAAGGTTTCCTATGCTGGTCGTGGTTCAAAAGCCTATCATCCGGAGACGTTGTTGTCCTTGCTGTTTTACGGCTATGCCACCGGTGTATTTTCCAGTCGCAAGCTGGAACGGGCGACATATGATTCTTTGGCTTTTCGTTATATTACCGCCAACGATCATCCAGACCACGATACGATCGCCACTTTTCGCAGGCGTTTTCTTCCTGAGTTAAGATCACTATTCGTTCAGATTTTGCATATTGCCAAAGAGGTTGGGGTTTTAAATGTCGGCAAAGTCAGTCTCGATGGGACCAAGGTAAAAGCCAACGCCTCCAGGCACCGAGCCTTAAGCTTCAAGCATGCGCGCAAACTTGAAGATCAACTCAAGGCTGAGGTCGAAGACCTCTTGAAACAGGCCGAGGAAGCTGATCAAACAGACATCCCCGATGGTCTTGATATCCCTGCCGAATTAGAGCGCCGGGAAGAACGACTGTCCGCTATCGCAAGAGCCAAGACCGAAATCGAACATCGGGCTACCACTCGATACGCAGAGGAGCAAGCCGAGTACGAGAAGAAGCTTACCGCGCGAAAAGCTAAAGAGAAAAAAACCGGTAAGAAAACCAGCGGCAAAAAGCCCAAGGCACCCGTTGCCGGTCCCCGTGACAAGGATCAGGTCAACCTTACCGATGAAGAGTCACGGATCATGCCCATTTCCGGCGGCGGCTTTGACCAGTGCTATAATGTTCAGGCCAGTGTCGATATCGAAACCATGCTGATTCTTGGTAGCCACCTTACTCAAAACCCCAACGACAAACAGGAAATGAAACCAGCGCTTGAAGCTTTAAGCTCACTGCCGGAGAGCCTTGGTGCTGTTGATACCGTGCTGGCCGACGCTGGTTACTATAGTGAAGCCAATGTCGACCATTGTCTTGAACACAAAATCGCCCCGCATATCAGCGTCGGACGCGAGACACACAATCAGTCGCTCAAAGAACGATTCGGTGATCCTGATCCTTTGCCCGAGGATCCTGATGAAGTCACAAAGATGAAGCACCGTTTGAAGACCAGAGACGGCCGCGTTCTATACGCCAAGCGAAAATGCACCGTAGAACCGGTCTTTGGGATTATCAAAGCAGTTATGGGCTTCCGCCAATTTAGCCTCCGTGGCGTAGAACTCGTCAGTGGAGAATGGGATCTGGTCTGTATGGCCTGGAATCTGAAACGTTTACACAAACTGGCAACGTAAACCCAACAAATAGCTCTTTTTATATCTCAAAATAACAGAGCGAAAACCAATATCGGCAATAAAACGAGAACTACTCGAAAAATCCAAAACTCTCCAACAAACTGCTAGGAGCCTGTGTCGATACTCCGACAGGCTCCTAGATGAAATTTCCGAAGTGTCATTTAGCCTGAAAAGAGAATAAATACGGGATGGGAAAATACCTGTTTAAAAAACTGACTACCCGCCTGGTGGTCACCTTCGCTCTACTGGTTGTCCCTGGAGCCCTTCTGGTTGGCTATAGTTCGTACTATCTCGCCCGAAATACACTGGAAGCAGGTATTTATGACAAGCTCGAGAGCATCGCCTCGATAAAGGAAGATAACCTCAGACGGTGGATCGCGGAGCTGAAAAGGGATGTCGAAGGCATCGCCGGTGCTGAGTACCTTCGCCGGCCTCTGCGGGTTTTCATGTCGTCTGGGGAAAATAGTGACGATATCGTGGATGCTTATGTAAGCCTGTCTGAAACCCTCACCTGGTTCAAGGGTAGCGAGGAGGACATCCAGGAAGTTTTCCTCCTCACCAGGGATGAGGGCAGGGTCTTCCTCTCGACCGAGAAGTCCCACGAGGGCGATTATCGGATTAACGACGGATATTTCATCCAGGGCCTGAAGAACACCTATGTCCAGAAGGTTTTGACGTCGCCGGTGATCAACCAACCGAGCATAGTCGTTTCCACCCCCCTTCTCTCTCTATATGGCGAGAAGTTCGGTGTCCTCGCCGCGAGACTTGACCTGGACAGGATGGATGAGATCTTTCTTAAAAAAGCCGGCCTGGGTCTGTCGGGTGAGGCTTACCTTGTGGACAAGTTCAACAATTTTGTGTCGGCAAAGAGGTTTGGCCGGGAGAACTACCCGAAGGGCGTCCATTCACAAGGGATCGACGCAGGGGTAAGGGGAACCGATGGAAAAGGCTTGTACCGGAACTACCTGGGTATAAGGGTCATAGGGGTCTATCACTGGCTTGAGGACCTCGATCTGCTGCTCATTACGGAGATCCACCAGAGTGAGGCG
>Ga0209976_10002643_pt1 | contig 10136 bp, 7 predicted proteins | sample SumtaG_FD_182806 | JGI IMG/M metagenome (GOLD analysis project Ga0209976, IMG submission 182806) | Deep subsurface microbial communities from Indian Ocean to uncover new lineages of life (NeLLi) - Sumatra_00157 metaG (SPAdes) (version 2) | ecosystem: Environmental > Aquatic > Marine > Oceanic >... | reverse complement strand
ATGTGAAAACTCATTTCCATTCTTTCTACTTTTATTAAATCATCTGGACATGAGTTTTCACATGCTCCACAATAAAAACACTCATCTTCATTACACGCAATCTTACCATATTTTTTAACATCTTCTGCTTTTTCTGGAATAAAAAAAGAATCAGTAGGGCAAATATTAACACATCCTTTGCACCCCTGTGGATCACATTTATGGAGCATACTTTTTTTGAGGATAACTTCACCTTTTAGAGGAGAAGTAATAGAAAAACAGTTAGTTGGGCACTCTTTTTGAATTTTAAAGTAATCTTTAATATTATTTCGTTCTCTTACAGTTAAACATAATTGACATATTTCTTTAGTAGAATCTTCTACACAATTATTCATGTCAATTTTAAAAAATTTCCCAATAGATGGAAATTCAGCTAAATCAATTTGTTCTTCAGGAAAAATATTTTCATGAAATGCATCATTTGGACAAACTACAGCACATAGCATACAATAACAACATTTGTTATGGTCAATTAAGATTTTAGGAGTATCTTCACTTAATTTTCCTTGAGCTATATCTGAAATTGGACCAAGCTCGATTGCTTCCACAGGACATATAAGTTTACATAATGAACAACCGATACATTTCTTTATATCATATGTGAGCTTTTTATCAACATTTTGGTATTTCCATTGTAGTACTAATTGATTTGAATCAACTTCTATATCCTTTTTTATTATTTCTTTTTCTTCCTCAATGTTTTTATCTTTCTTTCTAGCTTGCGTAATCTTAATCCTCCATTTTGAAAAAGTACTAATATCAACTTGATTGATTTCCTATATCTTGTAAATTTAACGTAAAAATAAAATTTTCGAAAATAAAAAATAATTTTGTGTGAAGAGAGATAGAATTTCAAAGTTAGAAAATTTAAGATTTAGCCTAGAGATATAATTCAAGTTTAAAAATTAAACATCATCACGCTTATTTGCATAAACGCAAAAGCATAAATATAATAATTTCTGTTTTAGTTTCATACGGTTGATATGGTAAATTAACATATTTTTTTATAAAAATCAAGTTCAAGCTTGAAAAAGTATAATAGGGGTTAAAAAACTAAGTAAGTTTAAATTGTACTTATAGCTTTTTAAAATATCTCTCGGAGGAGAAATAAAGTAATTAAGATTTTTATAGCTGAGGATGACAGAGATCTACAAAGGCTTTATGAATTGCTTCTGGAAATGTCAGGATATGACGTAGTGGGGATTGCAAGTAATGGGGATGAAGCAATAAAAATGTACAAAGAATTCACTGAAAAGCCTGATATTATTATACTAGATTATAGAATGCCAATAAAAAATGGTATTGATGCGTTAAAAGAAATTTTACAAATTGATAAAGAATCGAAAGTTATATTTGCAAGTGCTGATAGAAGTATAAAACAAGAAGTATATAGTTGTGGAGCATTAGGCTTTTTAGATAAACCATTTTCTCAACAAAAGCTAGTTAATACTGTTAATAAGTGTTTGAATATGGAAGATGTGAAGTCCTGAAAACTACTTAACGCTTTGCTTAAAAAACCTTATTTTTTAAAATTAGATTTTAGGAATAATAATCATAACTTTGATTATCAAATTCATATACATATTCAATAGGAATACCCTCAGGTTTTAGATCTGGCGGAGTATAAATAAGATTTAGATTAGGAAAATAAGTACCAATTCCATTTTTTGCGAGGTTAATAGCTGGGTGATTTGAATCCATGAAAATTTCTTCACTTATCTTAAGGGTTACAATTCTACATTGTCGTTCATCGATAATTCCTAAGGAATGAATATATTCATGCAATAGTATATGATAAGTATAAGCCCATACAATTTCTGAAGGTTGTTCTTTTAGAATTATTTTTAATGGTGTCTTATTCATTACAATATCTGTCCCCGGATGAAAATGCATTCCACCTATGAAACCTCCTCTATTCATACCCATCTCAACTAATCCGAGACTTAAGCCTGCTCGATGGCGCCCATATACTTTCTTCACATCTTCCTTAATTTTTTCGAATATTTCTGGCATAAGTTTCTTCAATTCTCGCAGATTCATTTGCCCACCTCATCTAAAAACAAAATTAATGTAAAAATTAGCTAATTGAAGATTAGATATCAAAAAACCAGTCATCTTTTTCTTCACGTAAAAAACCTATCATATCTGATAAATCTCGGAGTAAGTGTCGAATAGAAACTCTATGTTGATCTCTCCTAATAGGACCCATCTCTGAGAAGAACATATCATCAAGTAATTTATCGATGTTTATTTTCTTATAATATCTAATTGGGTTATAAAACAGAGTATAAAATATCTCCTTTTCTAAATTGGGTTGTTCTTTTTTCCTTTTATCTGAATCAAATTGACCTGTCATTAAATTCTTTAATTCTACAATGAAACATTCTTTTTCATGTAGTAATATATTTCTTTCCTCCTCTTTACTCCTAATACTTTGCTCTCTTTCTTTAATTTTTTCTCCCAAAAATCTCAGTTTCTTATTGGGGCTAGTTATTTTTTGATAGGCTATGTGAGAGCCAGTATACTTTAGTTCAAGGTTTTCTCTAAACTCTCCTACTTTAGACATATTGTAATGAACATTGTAATAATCAGGAGTGATATCAATTCTTAAAGAAAGGTTACTTTTAATACGATACTTAATATTTCGTGGATCATCTCCAAAACTCTCAATAATTTCAGACTCCGAGAGCATTTTAAGCTGACTATGAATCGCTTGTCTTGAGATTCTTTTTCCAAATGAAGCTGCTAATTCTGAAGCACCTAAAGGGACCTTAGTTAATTTTGATAAAATTATTCGTCTCGTAGAATTACCTAATATCTCAAGTAAATGATCTAAACTTAGAAATTTCTTAATTTCTTCTTGCTCTTCTAATTCCATTCGGTCACTCCATATTATTTTACATTTATCTTTATTTTTTAATTATCTATACAATTCTTCTGAAGGTTCTTTGGAATATTTAGCATGTGAAATTTTAGCTCTATCCGCAGAGTTTAAAATCTTTTCAATTGCATTATCAAATTCAGATTTTGAGATTTTTACTCCTTTCACAGAATCTGCATTTTGAGTGTTGATATTAGAATCTAAAATTGCCTTGCGAATAGTCAAAAGTGTAGCCTCTTCACAGATAGCTTCAATATCTGCTCCGGTATAACCTTCCATTCCTTGAGCCAATTGACTAATATCAACATTAGATGCCAATGGTTTGTTTTTAAGGTGAATTTTAAATATCTCTGCTCGTGCATCCTTGTCTGGCATAGGAAATTCAATATGCCTACCGAATCTGCCACTTCTCAACAACGCTGGATCAAGCATATCTGGCCTATTTGTAGCCGCAATCAGTATTACATTTTTTAACCCTTCCAGACCATCCATTTCTGTCAGTAGCTGTGAAACTACTTGTTCTGTTACTTGAGAGCCAGAGGATCTACCTCTCATTCCCGCAATAGCATCAATCTCATCAAAAAATATTATACAAGGTGATGCTGCTCGTGCTTTCCTAAAAGTCTCTCTTACTGCTTTTTCACTCTCACCAACCCATTTAGAGAGAAATTCTGGTCCTTTGACAGATATAAAATTAACTTCACTTTCATGTGCTAAAGCTTTTGCTAATAATGTTTTTCCCGTACCGGGAGGTCCGAATAATAAAATCCCATTCGGGGGATTTGAATTTAAATGAGTAAAAAGTTCTGGATACTTCAAAGGCCACTCAATAACTTCTTGTAATTGTAGCTTCGCTTCTTCTAATCCTCCAACATCATCCCATCCTTCAGTCGGTTGAATAATTAATACTTCTCTTAGAGCTGAAGGTTCGATACCCATTAGGGCTGTTTGAAAATTTTCCATTTTTATTTGGAGATTCATTAATATTTCCTGAGGAATTAGCTTATCTAAATCAATTTGTGGTAGTAAATCTCTTATCGCCAGCATAGCAGCTTCCTTAGCTAATGCTTCTACATCTGCCCCCACAAACCCATGAGTTTTCTCAGCCATCAAACGTAGATTAACATCACTATATAACGGCATTCCACGAGTATGGATCAACAATATATCATACCTTCCATCTGTATCTGGAACACCGATCTCTATCTCACGATCAAACCTTCCAGGTCGTCGAAGAGCAGGATCGATATCATTTACTCTATTAGTGGCTCCAATTACAATAGTTTCACCTCTCCCTTCTAATCCATCTAATAAAGAAAGTAATTGAGCTACAACTCTTCTTTCTACTTCACCAGTGACTTCTCCTCTTTTTGGTGCAATTGAATCCAATTCATCAATAAATATTATAGAGGGTGCCATTTCTTTAGCTTCTTCAAATACTTTCCGGAGATTTTCTTCACTTTGACCATAAAATTTGCTCATGATCTCTGGACCACTAATTGTTATAAAATGTGCTTCTGTCTCATAAGCAACGGCTCTAGCAAGTAATGTTTTTCCTGTTCCAGGAGGACCATGAAGTAACACTCCTTTAGGTGGATCTATTCCTATTCTTTTAAACAATTCTGGATGTCGAATAGGCAATTCAATCATTTCACGGATTTTCTGAATCTCCTCTTCTAAACCCCCAATATCCTCATAGGTTACTCTTCTTGCTTCAAGCTCCTCCAGCTCTTTATGAGTCTTTTCTGAAATGGAAATTTTTGTTTCTAAGTGAATTCTCACGGCATCTGCTTTGGGAGAATAGTCTATAACTATAAAATCAATTCTGCGTCCCATCGCGTTAAAACTTAAAATATCACCCTTGGTAATCACACGATTTTCCAACATCCTTACCAATTGATCAGATCGCCGAATAATTACCGATTCTTCCAAGCCCGCAAAAGTTATTCTTCCTGCTAAACTCGCTTCTATCTTACGTATCCCTACAATATCATCTAAAGCAGCACCAATGTTTCTCCTTAGTGAAGAATCTATTCTGATTGTATTTTTACCTTTATCTTCTAATTTACCAGGATATAATAAGGCAGCAGTTTTTTTGAAAACCACTGGATGGGAGATTTCTATGACATCTCCTGTTTTGAGGTTAAGCTCTTTGATTAGATCTGGATCAATTCTAATTCTACCTCTTCCTGCGTCTCCTTTATACGCGTCTTTTACTCTTACTTTTGTATCCTTCCCTTTATATTCTCGAGTTATATCACTCATTCCGATTTCCTCGCTTTTAAAATTACGATTCCATTATTAACTTCTAATTCACAATCCTTCTTAGATGATTTAAACGGTAAAGATATAGTTTTTGAGTATCTTCTTCCTCCATTTTCTGCTGAAAAAATTAATTGATTACTATCTTCATTAAATTCAATATGCACATTATTTTCTTCTATTCCTGGAGTTTCTAAAACGATTTCGGTGCTATCATTGTTATCTATAATTTCCGCATATGGGACTAAGATATTAGTATCAGCTTCCTCGATAAAAGAATCCATCGAAAGACTAGTCGCATCTATTTCCGTAACAAATTTAGATTCTAATACATTCTTCAAATTAGGATGACCATTTAAATCAACACCTTCTAATTGTTCACGTATTTTTTTCTCATCAATTATACCTTCAATTTTTATCTCAGGTTTTTCCATGCCTGTCTCAAAATGAAATGATATCTTAAATCCTTTCACATCTTTTTCAACATGGCCGGAGTTTAAATCAAGACCAGATTCAGGAATAAATAAAAAATCAACTTCAAATGTGTCTGAATCTACATTAAACATTTTTTTAAATTCATCAATAATTTCATCAAAATCATCTGATATGCTTACCACCTTTAATTTTTAATTTAAAATTATGTCAATCCACAATTTACAAATTGTAATTTACACTTAAAAAGTTGTTGTTTTTACTTAATAACCGTGAAAGGCGGAAAAATTAAAAAAAGTATAGTTTGAAATTACAAGATTTTAAAATTTATATTCTGGATGAAAACAATCAATTTGATACTTACTGAAAATTTAGTAAATTATCCTTAAATCAAATTTTTTAACTCATTTTAGATTCTCATATAATAATGAGATATGATGAGAGAAAAACATCAAGATAAGTGTTTTTATTTAATAAAAGGGATAATTAAATAAAATAATACAAATTTTTTCATTAAAAAAAAAATTTAGATATTTAATTGATTAAAAATATCTAATTTATTGTATATCTAACCACATTTCGGCGGTTTTTCGTAAGTTAAATGCTCTTAAAACATCTCTCATTCCTGATTTTTCGGCGAAAGCATTGACTTGGCTCATAACATTTAAGTCCCCGACTAATTGGGCAACTTTTCTACAGCCTTGTTGCATAATCCAGCCTTGAACTTTTTGATTAAGAGTTTCTACATCAGGGGGGAGTTGTTCACACTTACTTAAATCACCAATAATAGTGAAACCAGAAGATACTTCGCCAACTGTAGTATGCCAATCTGATTCAAATTTGTCGATGGCGTCTACATTAGGGATATTCCCTTGCATGGTGAATTTTACTCTGTTTTTTTCGTTATCTGCTTCTACACTATAATAAGAATTTCCACGTTCCATTTTTATCACATTAATTCCTTTTTATAAATAATAGATCTTTTTGTATAAAAGTTTATCTATTTACATAATTTGTGCAGAAAGTGTGTAAATTCTAAAAAGAGTTTTAGTAAAACTTTTGAATTAAACTATCAATCTCTTCTTCTTTTAGTGAGAACAAATCAAAAAACAATATATCTATAGCTCGTAAAATCAGTTTTTGATTCTGATTTTTTAAAACTCTATAAATGTATGTGTTAAATTTATCACCTTCTTTGAAAAACTGAGAATTACTTTCTAGTAATTTTTTTCTCAACTCTTTGAGATTGAATTGATAATCTGAGTTGTTAAACTTAATTACATAAAAACTCAGAAGTTTAATTAATTCTATTATTGACTGCTCTCTTTTTGATTTAAACGTTATTAAATTCGGTATTGGTAAACCGTGCTCAAGCTTGGTCTTACTTCTTTTAATAGAAATATTTTTAGCTGTAAATATGAAATTTACGAGGCTTGAATTTAGGTAGGCAAGGATGAACGTGTAATCCAATTTTTTATTGGGAAATCTGGGCCAGAGGAAATATGTATCAGAAGTAGCGTAATAGGGTTCATTAGAAAATCCAAAAATATTGATACTAGAGATGAATTTCAGGAAGATTTTTTCACTCTTTTCATAAAAGGGTTCGAGATCAGTTAAGTTTTCATCATGACTTCTTCTGATAAATGTTCCTCTTCTTGGAAAGTAAAGATCAAATGGATTTTCTTTTGCATTAATAAGAATATCTTGTAGTTCTGTTTCATATTGGTTTAGGTATCGAATTAAGTTAGGATAATTCTCTTTGAACAACTGATTTCTCTTCTGTGCATTGGCGTTATTAAATTCATTCTTATTAAAATATATTGCATATCCGATATGATCTCCTTTAGCATAGTTATAAGGTCTTATGGATTTGCTTTTATATATCTTTTTTAATCTATCCTTCTCTTTTTCGTTTAACTTAACGAAATTTTGATTAATTTTTATATAAAAATCGTGGTCCTCTATTTTTAGATTTTTTTCTTCAATTAAAATAAAAATCTGGTCTTTTATGAAGATAAGCCCATTTCGAATGATAAAATAATCTTTAAGGTAAGAGATTTTCCCGTTAATGTGACAATTCTTTTCGATCTTATCAACTATTTCTTTAATTTCTTCTGGATATTTCAGGTTCCAGCTTTTATCTGGCTGTAATTCATTATTTGTTATCGCAGATGTATATTTTGTTATATTTTCATTATTAATGCCATTGATTAAATCTTTAAAAATTGAATTATTGAACGCATCATCGGTTTGGGGCAAGATTTTGTTTCTTTTTATTTGAATTATATCAATCTTTTCATTCCTTTTTTGTAGTTTTTCTTGTTCAGACTTCTTTTTTAACACAAGAATGCAGTTATGTTGACCCTCAGCACCTTTAAATAAGGTTAAGCTTGATAAATCAATATATTGTAATAAAAAACACTCTTCTAATATATGAGGTTTTAAGAATTTTATTCCTGTTTTTTTAGACTTTGTAATCCAGTAATTAGTTGTGATAAAAGAAAGTAAACCTCTAGGATTTAATTTTTCAACGGCCATATGTATGAAATAATAGAAGAGATCCATATTACCTACAAAGAATTTCTCACAAATGGGATATTTCTTCATATAATCTTGGAATATTTGAGCATTATAATTTTGGCCTAAATAGGGAGGATTCCCTATAATAACATCATAATGTTCATTCATACTCGAACCTAAGAAGTTATCAAATCTGAATTTTACATCGGGATACTTTTCTAAGAGATTCTTTTTTAAACTTCTATCCATTTCGTAAGCCGTTATATCTGAGAAATAGTTTTGAATATATTCTATGAAAACACCTTCTCCTACAGAGGGTTCCAGAATTTTCAAACTATTTGGAGTCCTATTTGAATCATGTATAAAATTAATTAAGTTATTAACCATAAATTCGGCGATATGGCTAGGAGTAAAGATTTGGCCTATAGATTTTATATTAGTATCTTGATTCTTTTGAAAAACCATCTAGTCTTAATACTAGCTAATAAAATCTAAATAGTTACTGGTTACTTGAGAATATTAACTATTAAATGGAAAAAAAAGGAAAACTGAACTTAATGATGATGACTTTGTCCTTTAATATTAACAGGTCTCAAATTTCCAATTGCCCAACCAGTAACTTCGTTTAGTGATGGGTGAATAACCATTGATTTGTAAATGGGCATAAATGATCCAGATTCCGGGCATGCTTTAGACATCTTCGTAAAGTCTTCCTCTTTCGGTATATCAGGTACAGTACAAGTATATCCCGAATTCATTAAGTAGACAAAGGGTTGAACCAATATGGCTGCGTGAGGGCCTACGATATGTGCGCCTAAAATTCTATAAGATTTATCGACAATCAGTTTTACAAAACCGTCGTCATCGTCATTTTTTTCAAACCCCATAGCACTTCCTTTCGCTACAGAAGAATAGTGCTTGATAGCAACGTAGATCTCATGCCCTTTTTCGATTGCTTCAGCTTCCGTCATGCCAACATGACCAACTTGTGGGTAAGTGAAAATTGCCCATGGTACGGTTGAATAATCGACCGATTTTTTATCTTCTAGAGATCCGAAAATATTGGTAGTACAAATTTCTGCTTCATAATTAGCTTTATGTCGAAATTGATATAATCCATTAGCATCTCCGAAACACCAGATATTCTTTTTATTTGTCTCTAAATATTTATTGGTTTTAATCCATCCCCGACTATCAGTTTCAATACCAGTATTTTCAACTTTTAACAAATCAGCATTAGATTTCCTCCCGGCGGCAATAAAAATCTCTTCTGCGCTTATTTCGGTTTGTTTACCAGTTTGAGAGTTTTCAAGTACTACTACTTTTAAATGTTTCTTACTATAAACCTTAATAGCTTTATGATTAACGAAAACAGTCATAAATTTCTTAAAATTTTGTTCTATAAATGAACTTATTTCAGGTTCTTCAGTTGCAACTAACCTAGGAAGCATTTCTACTATAGTAACTTCAGTTCCCATCGCAGAAAAGATATGAGCAAATTCGGCAGCAATTACTCCACCCCCGATAATAATTAAGCTCTTCCAAGGTTGGTCAGGGAACTTCTCCCCAAAAAAACTTCGATTAGTAACATACCCTACCTCTTCTATTCCTTCAATTGGGGGAATAAATGGTCGAGCTCCAGAAGTAATTACGAATCTTTCACCTCTGAACTTTCCAAGGCCTTTTTTTCCATCCGTAGATTTTACCTCCATTTCATACTCTCCAGTAAATTCGCCGATACCCCTGTATAATTTAACATTTGGGATACTGGATATACCCTTTTCCATCTGTTTACTCTCATCAATCTGCGCCCACATTCGCTTTCCAATCAATCCCCAATCGATTTTTTCTAATTTAAATTGTAAACCTAACTTACTTGCGTGTTCAGCTTCTCGGATTAAATCCGCGGGATGGACTAAAATTTTCGAAGGAATGCAACCACGTGTTAAACATGTACCCCCGATTTTCGTGTCTTCTACGAGAGCGACTTTCATACCGGCTT
>Ga0209976_10002642_pt1 | contig 10139 bp, 5 predicted proteins | sample SumtaG_FD_182806 | JGI IMG/M metagenome (GOLD analysis project Ga0209976, IMG submission 182806) | Deep subsurface microbial communities from Indian Ocean to uncover new lineages of life (NeLLi) - Sumatra_00157 metaG (SPAdes) (version 2) | ecosystem: Environmental > Aquatic > Marine > Oceanic >... | reverse complement strand
CAATTAACATAAGTGGGAAAAAAATCGTAGCTTCTACGACCATCGTCATCGCGGCAAAAATAAACGCATCAATAATCATCGGTCTTGCATTGGCAACAACCGGCTGAAGCCCTATTAAGAACGCGCCAAAAATGCCGAAAATTATACCTTTCTTTAAGTTTTTATTTTCCACGATACTAAAAAGGAAAGTGATTAGAAATTTAAACTATTTTAATTCTTCTTTCTTCATAGGATTAACTATAATAATGATTGAAGTAATTATCAATATTGTACCAATCAAATGAAAAATGGTAAATACTTCTCCAAGCAGGAACGTAGCGAATATTGCTGTGAATATGAGATTACCTGAGATTATGATCGTTGCTATACTCACATCAATATTTTCAAGAACTTTGTACCATAAGTAAAGACCAATGCCATAAACAGTACCCATTAAAATTCCCCAAAATATAACTATAGGGTTCAATAAAAGATTCACATTTTTTAAAGGGAAAAATAAAAAGTAAGTGGAAGCTAAAAAGATGGCTGAGATGGTATTTCTAATGCATGCCAACTGGAGTGATGTTGTTTCTTTTTTATCTAACATGGGTTTAGAAATACAATGAGCAAACATCCATATACCCGATATGGAAAGTAAAATCAAAACACCAATATTTAATTCAATTAAATTAAATGCACCTTGCGTTACTGCTAAAAATAATCCAATAAACAAGACTATTGAAAAAATTATTTGTCTAATTGAGATTTTCTCACCTAAAATAATCCAACCAAAAAATAGAGAAAAAAATATGGTCGTTTTCAACACTAAATTTCCGTTGATGGCTCCCGCTAATTGATAACCAATAAAAAATAAAATCATACATGCTCCAAAGATGATCCCTAAAAAGATTAATAATAGTTTATTTCTCTTATAACCATTAAGAAAAGAATCCATCTCTTCATACGTAATATTATTATTTTTAAAATCTGATTTTAACTTGTTTCTTTCAACCATCATCAATGGAAAGAAAATAATAGCTTGTACGATAACCGTCATAGCTGCAAATAGGTAAGCATCAATTATTTCCGGCCTGGAATTTGCAATTATCGGATTGAGGCCGCCTATGACAGTTCCGAAAATTCCAAAAATAAGTCCTTTCTTTAAATTCTGCTTTTCCAAGATAGATTTAAAAAAGTAGAGAGAGATATAACCTTACTTATTTTTTGGAATTCTTAACCATTTCCCTTTAATCATGTTTTTTGTGACGATATCACCTGTTGTTTGCCGCCATTTTGCTAATCTTGTTTTCATATCCTTAATTACGTTTGCATATTCAGTAGAACTAATTAGATTCTTAAGTTCAAAGGGATCTTCCTTTAAATCATAAAGTTCATCCATATCACCGTCATTCCAGACATATTTATATCTATCTGTTACAACTAACCGACCTAAATGATTAATATAATGCCCATGGGTTTCACACATTAAATCTTCGCGCCATTCTAAGTCTTGTTGTCTGCATAAGGGTAATAAACTCTGACCATCAATTGCTTCATTAAAGGTGGTTCCAGCAGCATCTAAAATTGTAGGAGCTAGATCGATATTACTCACAAGTTTATCGCAAACCTGTCCAGCTGGAATTACGTCTGGATATCGAATTGCCATAGGAACATGTACCATTACCTCAGGCATGAAAGCGTCCTTGTCAAAATGACCCCCATAACTGCCGACAGAGTCCCCATGATCTAACGACCAAATAATCATCGTATCTTCCGTTAATCCAACCTCATCTAAAGTGTCAAGAACCATTCCCCCGGCTGCATCAACTAATGTTTGTTGAGCATAATTTAAGGCTAAAACTTTTTGCCATACATCCTTCCACGGCAATGGATTTGGATATATTAGCTGACCGTTCTTACTTATGGGATAATCATGATTTGATTTATAGATATTTGGCTTACTTTCTAAGTTATCATTAAAACTGGGAAGTTCAGGAATATCTTTATAGTCATATAAATCTAAATATTCTTGAGTCGCATAGTATGGCTGGTGCGGCCCCCAGAAATCAACTCGCATGTGAAAAGGTTTTGAATTTCCTCCTTCTGCTATTTCTCTTAACTTACTACAGGCAAGACTTGCAAGGAAAAAAGCTTCATGGGTTTCTTTAGGAGTAGTCATGACTCCCGTAGTATGTGTTGATAATGCAGCGAATTTGGGGCTGTGCAGGTGCCCTTTTTTTATTCCCAGTGCTTTAGCATAATTGCTTTCAGGTTCCATAAAACTGTGCTGTATTTTTACTTGAAAATTTGGAAGACTATGCTTCGTTATGTATCCTTTATATTCTGGTGTAATATATGGATTTCCATAACCTGGACAGCTAAAACCTTCACATTGAAAATTGAGAGCAGTTCCTCTTCCAGCATGCCATTTTCCATAATAATAGTTTTTATAACCTGCGTTCGCAAGAGTTGTTAAATAAAGTTCCTTATCATATTTGTGATTTGTTTCGTTCTTGATTTCTCCGTGATTATGAGGATATAATCCCGTAAGCATAGTACGTCTTGCAGGACCGCATAATGGACATGCAGTATAGGCTCGAGTAAATTGAATTCCTTCATTTGCAAGTCGATTAATATTCGGTCTATGAATTTTTGGTCCTCCAGCTATATCTCCATGACCATAGAATGCTTGATGGTCATTTAAGATATAAATAATATTTGGTTGTTTTTTCAAGATAATTCCTTTTTTGATATCTTTAGTTCCTAATATAATTATAAAAAAGTTGAAATACATAAAAATTATTTGAGCCTAATAAATAGGAAAAGAATATTTTGCCCTCCCTCCCGATTTAGAAAAGTATAAGAATAAGATTTTGAAAGCTAAAAACCCTTTCAAATGAATTAATTATGTTCTTGTGCTTTGAATAAATTGAACGTCGTTCTTTTGTTCTTTTTCCCATTTTTTCCTTTCTGATCTTAGCTTGAAGATGTCTATGTCCTTATAAATTATGCCCTCTTCTTTTGAAGGTATCGTTCTTTCAATGCGTTCTTTTTCAGGAGTATATATCAGGGAGTCACCGAATTCACCTACGTTAGCGAAAAAACAGTAGGCATAGATGGATCTGCGGGCGTCAAAATGAGTTGCTTTAAAATCAGCCGTGACTGGAGTGAATGCTGGATTTATTATAATATCTATAGGTGGTTCAAAATTTTTAAGCTCCACCCTTAGGTCCATGTCTAGAAAATCTCGGCAAATGACAATTGCAATCCTTCCATATTCAGTGTTACAGACGATGGTATTTCGAGGAATTGGTCCCACTTCTATTGCCTCTTTGAATCTTTTCTTTCCGAAGTGTATTATAGCAGGGATGTGTTTCTCCTGCTCCCAGAGAATTCCATCAGGACCCATAACTCTGCTCAAATTTCGCTTAGTTTCTTGATCGTGATATGATCCTGGAATGATATACATATTGTATAATTTGGCAAGGTCAGATATATCTTTTATAAGTTCACTATAATTGAGATCAATAGTCATTTCCGGAAATATTAAGATGTTGACTCCATTTTCGGCGGCATTCTCAATCATAGTTTTAACTTTTGTTCTAATCATATCGATTTTATCCTCTCGAAATCCGAGGAGGCCTGAAACCTTCATTTCGTAGAATTCATTTATGATATTGCCTGATTTTGATACACCTATTTGGGCAATGGCAACTCTACATTCTCTTTTCTGTACTCTTGGGTATTCTTTCAATAAGTCCCTATAAACAATTTCATACTTTCTTCTTAATGATTTTTCTAATCTTTTTCCCAAGACCCTCCTTGATTCTTCCGTGATCTGGTGGATTTCGCTCATTCTTGGAGTTTGGCTTGTTTCTAAGGGACATGTAGGTGCGACTATACCCGTGGTGCTTCTGGAGATAGTAGGTTTTGTTATGGTACCTAACGCTGAAACCAGTATCTTCTCTTCTTTTTCCAGCCTATTTAATCTGTTTTGAATTTCTTTTTCCTTATCTTTATAACCAGCTTTGCTAAATAATTCTGCTGCTGACTTCAAATATCTAGATCCGATTCCTAGGAGTTTTCCCTTCTCATCAAACTCCAATTCTTCGTCAGCTCTAATTAAATTCCATGTTCCATCAAAATATGTTGAAGTAGCCAGAGCCCAATCTGCTCCGTTTTCATACCCTCCTTTCCCATACAATGAAGCTGCTTTTCTGAGCATTGACTTGACTTTTGGATATAATTGTGCTTTTAGTTCTATCTCAGTGGACTCATCAAATCTACATCCATATTCTAGAGCCTGGCAAAAGACAGAATTACCTGAAGCTAACAACTTTAAGTTAGTATCGGTGAAGAAATTGCTGGCCGTTGTAAACAAACCTGATGCTTCTAAGAACCTTTCGGGGTTTTCGTATTTTTCTGCAAATTCCATAGTTTCCCAAGCTCTGCATAGGTAGTATATGGCTTCAAGTTCTCTTCGTTCTCGCTCATTTTTAAATGCCGTGCAAACATCCCTAAATTGGGAAGCCGCAGAGGCAAATTTTTCGGCAGCCTCAAGATGTTCACCTTGTTTTCCTAGAATTCTTGCTTTTTCTAAATTGATCCTAGCGGAGCAGTAATTTACCCTTAATTTAGCTACTTTTTCGAGTTTCTCAAGTCTCTCTCTTTCCTTTTTCTCTTTAGTCCGTTTCGAAACTTTCTCAAGAATCTTAATAGTTTCATTAAACTTCGTTTTGGTCGCTTTGTATTGCTCTATTGCATCATCTTGTCTTTCTTCCTTACTGAGATGTTCTGCTTTTTCCAATAACGCCCAAGCCGAGTAGTACGCGGTTTCATAATTATATTTCGGCAAATTTTTTAAAATTTCGCTAGCATTTTCATAATTCATTTTAGCATTTAGATGTTTTTCCCTTTTATGATGTGCCTTAGCTTTTTCTATTTGATTCCATGCGCCGGAATAATCTATTTTTTCTTTAACTAGATCTTTTAGCGGTTTATATTCAATATTTTTCAGTGCTTCTCTGTGGGCATTTTGAGCATTCAAATAGTTTTCTGCGGAAGTAATATGATTACCTAATCGAGTTTCTATGCGAGCATTGGACTCGTAAGCGGCGGCCGTGATGAAATAGTATCTTAATTCCATAGTTTCTTTGATTAGATGGAGAAACAATTCCCGCGCTTGTATTAAGGGTTTTTTTTCATTAGAAAGTATACCCAACTCCTCATAAAGTTGTCCTAAACGTAAACGATATGTTAAAATTGCCAGCTTAGTTTCGACAGAATACTCAATACTCTTTTCCGAAGCATCTATGGCGTTAGATAGCATTTTAATTTTTTCCTCTTTATTTTCAGTAATATTTGTGTAAGTTCTATAGGCATTATATAATGAATTATAACCAGCAGCTCGAGCCATTCCTCCTTCATATTTTACAGCAAATTTTTCAGCTTCTTTCGCATGTTGAAACATTTTATCTAGATATTTTTCCTGATCAACTTTATCGGTGGTGAAAGTCGCAAGATTTGAATATGCTACGGTTAAACCTAAATACTCCATTGGAGCAAAGGGTATAAAGGCGAGATGTTTTAAGGATTTGTTATGATATTCTATTGACTTTTCAGAATAAATCTTCCTCTGAGCGTGAGAGAAAAAACTCCTACGAGCAATAACGCTGTAATAAAATGCAGGTAAACCCATTGTATAGTAATACCATAAATGATTCAACCCTGTATATATTTTTCCTAATTCCTCCATCTCCTTTATATCATTCGCTATTCTCTTTTGAATATATTTATATTTTCCTTTTAAAATACAAAAATAATTCAACCAGAATATTATAAGAATAATCAAATGTGTATCTTTTATCTCTCTGGCGTAAATAAGAGCTTTTTCAGAAAATTTTATGCTTTTCTCAACAAGTTCGCTTTCCTCTTTCTCATCTTCTCCGAACCTCACTCCAAGGTGGCCATAAAACGTACTAACAGTAAAATAAATACATCCTAAGGCTCTACTATCTTCACTACTCTCAATAAGATCTAGACTTTCATTCACTAATAAATTAAATTTTTTGACCTCTTCTTTCCAGTATTTATCCAATTTATAGGGCCCAATCCATGAAGGAACCCCAAGTTGCGCCCAACCCATAGCCATTAATGATTCTGCCATTGCTTGATAATTTTTAACCTCTTTTGAAAGCTTCCAAGCTTTTTCACCTATTTTAATACATTTTTTACAATGCTGTTCAATTTCTTTTTGATCGCTACAATAAGTAACTATATACCATGAGATTAATGCTGCCCGACTTAAAGTCTTCGCCAGACTCTTTTGATCTTCATTTTTAGAAAAAAAATCACTTGATTTAATAAAAAGTTCGTAAGACTGGCTAAACAACGTTTTAGTTTCTATAGCGGAACTTGAAATCAATCCGTTAACATAGGAAATTTCTGCTTCGCATTCAAATTCCTCAGCATTGTTTCCAATCTGCTTAAAGAGATTGGCAGCCTCTTTGTAGGTGTTAGCAGCATGCTGATTTTGTACTAAATAATCTTTCGCTGTTTCCGCAGTTTCAGCAGCCCGTTCATAAGCGTATCCACCCATCTTGTAAATTCCCGCAGCATTCTCTACAATATTTCTCTCTAAATAAGATTTTGCAATTTGCTCATGTAATTTGGCAGCCTCTGCCCAATTATATACATCTTCCTCACCCTTCGCCTTTTCCAGTAAAACTGCTTCTTTCTCACCTATAGCGGTCCACCCTTAACAATTAAGAATATATATTTATATGCGATATTGGATTGCTTATTTTTATTTCAATGATTAAATATATTAACATTTGTATTTAATTCATATTTATTTTTTTCTCAGTTCGAAATTGTTAAAAAAATTTGTTAAAATGACTTCTAGATTCCTATAGTACGAGAGTATTAGGATACAAAACTAATCGAAAAATTAAAAGAAAGACTACTAATATAAAATTATAATATTTCTAATATTTTGTTGATCTCTTTTTTTAATTGAAATAGAAAAATAGGAAAAGAAGGTATTAACACCTTTTAGGTGATAACCCAATTTTTTTTCTTTTACTTATTTTGTAAAAATTTAGATGGATATCATTTAAACTTTTGGATCTGTTACATTTTTGCCTTATAAACTATCATTCTTTAGGCAGTAAGAGGCCCCAGATTCTGGGAAAACATTAAAATAGAAGTTCTCCCCAATATTAATTAGAAGTTAAAAATTGGTTGAATAAAATGATAGTTTATCCTAATTTAGACGAGAAAATAGCTATAAATTTTTTTTCTGGTCCAAAAAAGAGGGATTCAAAATCACCTTCCCAAATAATGTGCGCTCATGTTGGTTCTCTTGTATGGGATGGATATAATGGCATAGATCCTGAAAAGGATCATAGAGTCCAATGTTCACAATGCGGGAAACGGTTTGGAAATGATCTGGAAATGTGGATTTTATTATCTTATCAACAAAAAATCAAAATGATCCTTTACGAGCTGTTCATTTTAAAGTATCCGCTCACTGGAGTGGCAATACGATGGGATATTACACAACAGAAGCTGAGTCAATTCAAGAAATCGTTTGTTTCGCAGGTATTTCAACAGAATTTGGAGTTAATTGAACAAAAATTAAAAGCCCTTCCAAGAGGGATAATCTTAGGTGATGAGACATACATGGGTTCTCGGGGCAATTCCAATGCAGAAATCGTATTTATCAACAATATTTACGAAACGCTCTCTACTGGCCCTGTAGATGAGGGAGATCTTAAGGAATCGATTCTCAAAGCATTCGAAAAAATCCCTGAAGCGTGTAGAAAAAAGCTTAAAATCCTCATCACCGATGGCGAGCCTTCCTATAAATCAATTGCTAAAAAATTTGGCAGTAAAGTAATCCATGTTGCTCAATTACACAAAAAAGATCAACGCGGAGAAATTATAATCAGTAAGTTTAAAAAACTCGGTCCTCACTTCTTACATTATAAGATCTATACGCATTGGAAAGCATTTTATCGTAATAAGCATGAGCTGAAATTTAAATGGGAGATCAAGTTCATTAAAGGTAAAATTCAAGCAAAACGAGGTAGACCTCGAAATGCAGATAAAATTCAAAACAGGAATGCACAATGGCGGCAAAAATTGGAAAATTACCAATCCGGCTCGTTCAAGAAAGAAGGTACAGCCAAAATATACGTAAATTTCGAGTCAAATAAGTTATCAATGAAGAAGGGCGCTAAAAAGTGGCTAATTCACATGCTCACTCCCATATTTAAAATTTTTAAGGGAAAACACATTACCACCAACAAGATGGAAAGTAAACATTCACAAATAAAGAGAAGTGGGGCAAGGAGAAAGCAGAGAGATAAGGAATACGGGCATAAATTATTTACGCTACATGCGTTCCTCGTGGAATATGGATATATTCCATTTACGAATCTTGCGGGGCGCCCCTTATATAAATTTTTGATGAAAGATAATAAAAAGAAAAAAATGGGGTATAGAATCCCTGAAGGCAAGCGAATTCTCGTTCAAACCGTTCTAAACGGCTATGAATAAAAACTTAAATTCGATGATCACCTAAAAGGTGTTATACCCGAAAAGAATATTTTTGACTATTCTTTTAATATCATAATTCGATTATTTTAGAGTTCAAATGAATTATCTTTGAGCCTTAAAATAATCCAATACTTTTGTAAGGGATTTTTGAACATCATTAACTTTGTTCATATCAACCATAACTGTGTTGTCATATAATATAATGTATTTTAGTCCTACTCTAGCATAATCTTCTATTTTGCCTATAATTTCATCTGAAGTCCCGGCAAAGCCAAATTCGCTGTAAACCCCTTGGGGGATTTTTTCTAAAATTTCCATCATTTGTTTTCTATTATATAAAGAAGGTATAAATTGTACCAAACCATCAAAAGAATCTCCAAGAGGATGTGAAGCGCCGTATTTTTCAAAATGTTGTGAACTAAGAAATAATCCACAGATTTTTAATACTTCAGATTTAAGCATCCTTTTTACTTCTTCTTTGCTCTCATCTATTAATATGGGTGCAAATAAGCTAGGAATAAATTTATCAGGTTCTCGTCCTGCTTTTTTAGCTGATTCTTTAATAATTTCTAGTTTTTCTTTATATATATTTGGTGAAGTGACATGAAATTTGCTAGGGTACCATCCATCTGCTAGCTCTCCTGTTAGGCTTAGCATTTGTGGTCCATGTGCGGCTACCCATATTGGCGGATATTTATTTTTTCTGTAGGGCTTTAGTCCTAAACACGCCCCTTTTAACTTCCAAATCTCACCATTAAAATTTACATTTTTTTTTTCTTGCCAGAGTAATTTAATTATTTTTATGCATTCCCTTAATCTAGACACAGGTTTATTGTACTCGATTCCATATGGAATTGTATTAAGATACTCACCCGCCCCCATTCCAAGAATCATTCTTCCTTTAGAAAGATTATTTTGAGCTAAAAAAAATTGAGCTAAATCTGCGGGGTGCCTTCTAAAACATTCAGTAACGCCAGAAGCAATTTGAATTTTTTTTGTATTCATAACAACATTCGAAATTATAGTACACATATCATAGAGATTATTAGGACTCTCTATAGATTTTGCGGCATCTATAAACTCAGGGTCCCATAAGACCTCCGGGAAAAAATTCATCAAATGATCATCGATTATGACACAGTCAAACCCAATTTTCTCATAATTCTGAATCATACTTAATCCTGCCTTAAATGGAACACCCTCAAAACTAGCATCAATTCCTATTTTAACATCAGATATATCCATATTTAAATTAAGATTGATCTTTTATTTAAAACTTTATTCTTTTTTAAGATGTTGAGAAGATTTTTAAATATAAAATAACAGTATTATAAAAAGAGTTTTTAAAATAATTATGAATGATATTATTCCACTTCAAAAAAAAGATATTGATAAAATGAGTGAACTTTTGGCAAGAGCGTTTGAAAAGGATGATTTTGTACTTTATTTACTCGAAGGAAAAGAAAATAAATTTGAAAAATCATGTAGAATTTTCAAAATTGCTCTTAAATTTGGTCTATTATATGGGAAAGTATATACTACAAAAGGATTTGAAGGTGTTAGTATATGGTTCCCCCCTAATAAATTTAAAAGACCCG
>Ga0209976_10002641_pt1 | contig 10140 bp, 9 predicted proteins | sample SumtaG_FD_182806 | JGI IMG/M metagenome (GOLD analysis project Ga0209976, IMG submission 182806) | Deep subsurface microbial communities from Indian Ocean to uncover new lineages of life (NeLLi) - Sumatra_00157 metaG (SPAdes) (version 2) | ecosystem: Environmental > Aquatic > Marine > Oceanic >... | reverse complement strand
AAAAAATTTAACGAGTATGAAGCACATCCCTACCATCTTAACTGGAACCGCAAGTATTATTAATATTGCTGGTTTAATTACCTACATTTTATTTCCGGATTTAATTATTTTCTTAATAGACATTCTGGTTTTTATCATTTTAGTTCTATTGACAATAGCATTCCTTTTGTATATCTATTTGATTTTTGTCTTTTCTAAGAATGTCAAAGGAATCAAAATTACTGTAGGTGTTATTTGGATGGCAGGAATGGCATTAGCAATGATTGGATGGAGTTTTGAATTCGCTCCGGGAGTCAAAATACTTCCTTCCTTCACTGTATTGTATTTGGCTCCTTTAATATTCATTATATCTAGTAGCATGGTCGTTTACGGCGTAGTTACACTTTTTGCGCAAATATCCTCTTATTACGCCCAAACGCAGAAATGTGCCGTGCATCGGGGCGCTATCGAAAAAGGAAGCACTGTTTATTATTGTCCTTCTTGCGGAATTACCTATTGTGAATCGTGCTTTAACCAAGTGATTAAGAAAGATGGGTGCTGGAATTGCCGGCATGGGACTGAGGTCGAGATTGAAAAAGATTGGAAAGCTGAACAAGCCGTAGATATAAAAAAGGATGCTAAACCTAAGCCTAAAAGTCCAAAATGATAAAAACATTGAAGTTGAAATCATTTTTTATTTGATATTCAAATTTGATACTAGCTAAATAAAACATTATTTGACTATGGGGTATCGAATTTACTCTCTCTCTCTACTTGCTTGGATTATTGGGAAAAAGGGGTGCTTATGAAAAATACATAAAGATAACCGCATATTTTTTTTTAACCTCCTATTCCAGCGATACTGCTTATTATTCCTACCAAGAAACTTAAAACAATTAAAAATATAATAATGCGCCAAATTAGCTCCATTAGTTTTTGAAATATTGTATTAAATTATAATTTTTATAAATTAGTTTGAGAAAATATTATATTATTAAAAAAAGATTATTAAATTAGATAAAACATATATTTAAGACTAAATTTTTGTTATTTATGCCCAGTCACGACGATGATGAATCGAATTTTGTCCTTGAACTCAAACCTTGTGATAGATGCGGAAATCCTTTTATGGTCAAAGTTGGTGAACTTAAACCCGACCAAGAAATAGTATGTGATAATTGTATAAAATTAGAACAAAGGAAGAAGGCATTAATGCTAGGCGTTTTTGATAAGGTTATCGAAGTAGAAAATAAGATGGAGGTAAGTATTAACGAGATGAAATCTCAGTTAAATGTAGCAAAAGGGACATTTAATAAACAATTCTTTTTGAAACAAATCAAGCGACGTGCTGACACTCTTAAAAAATCAATAGAGCTAATAGAGAAGATTGAAGAAACGAATGATGAAAAATTTATTGAAGATTATATAAATCTATTTGATAAATTAAAAAATGAAAACTTGGACTAATCCTATTAAATTTATTTAAATTCAAGGTATTATTATTTGAGTTTTATTTGCTTTATAAATATAAAAGCCAGGTTCATTTTAGTGTTTAAATTTTTAGACCTGGCGTCTACTTTCATTATATGAGACCCTACTTTCACAAAAATATTCCATATTTTTCGAAATAAGAGATGTGTTGTATAAAAATTTCTTAAATTTTGGAGGCTTTTTTCAGTTCCTTTTGGATTAGTTGATTGAATATCTGATATCTTCATTATTCTTCCATAGACTCCAAAAATTTTAAGATTCTTGAGACTGAATTTCTTAAAAAGAGAAATCATTCGGTCAATCTCATATCTTCTATAATGTCCTATTAAGTGATCTTGTTTTGTATAAAATTTCATCCGATGAGGAACAGTAACAACTACTATTCCATTTTTTTTAAGAATGCGGCTTATCTCCGAAACAGCTTTATGATCTTCCTTTATATGCTCTAAAACATCTAAAGCACTTACAAAATCAAACATTTTATCCCTATAAGGCAAACAAGTTATATCTCCACATATAGGATTCCAATATTCGTTTGGGTGTACTTCATTTAATTTTTTTAGGGGTATCCCTGAATATTGTTTTAATGGAGTTAGGGCGATATCATAAAACGATTTATGGATAATATTTTCTAAAAAATATATAAATGAATTCCCAGAGCATCCTAAATCAATTCCATTGTAAAAAGTTCTAGAACCAAGATGCTCTTTTAGAAGATCAAATTTACATCTAATCCCCGGAGATATCAAATATTCTGTTAAAGTTCTCCAAGAGAAATTTCTATGATCTTCATAAAATCTTTTTTTATTCATACTGAAAAATATGACTAATTAAATCAATTTCTTATTAAGATTATAAATTTATTAAAGCTTTTATTAAAACTTCCATATATTATAAAATATATCTTTTAGAAATTAACGAGATGAGTTAAAACGCAATATAATTATTTTGACAAGAAGAAAGAAACCCAAACTTGGAAAATTTTAATAGAGAAGAATGTTAGTTTTTTTTATTATTTATTATATCATTAAATTTAAGTAATTATAAGTTGAGATGCATATATATGACCATTTATTGGAATGAAAAAGCTGAAACCATGCCCCGTGATAAGTTGGAAAAACTTCAAGGGGAGAAATTAAAAAAATTAGCTAAGTATATCTATGATAATGTAGAACTTTATCGCAAAAAATTCGATGAGATAGGGATTAAACCAAATGACATTAAAAGTGTTGAAGATATCACTAAATTACCTCTTACATACAAGACTGATTTGAGAGATCATTACCCTTTTGGAATGAATGCTGTACCTATGGATGACATTATAAGAATTCATGCTTCTTCAGGCACTACTGGCAAACCGACAGTGGTATCTTATACAAGAAAGGATGTTGATGATTGGACGGAATTAATGGCAAGAACAGTAGTAGCACCGGGAATTACTCATAAGGACATTATTCAAAATGCCTACGGATATGGTCTTTTCACCGGTGGGCTTGGATTTCATTATGGTGCCGAAAAAGTTGGATGTTCTGTAATCCCTATTTCAGGAGGAAATACAGAAAGACAATTAATGATTATGCAAGACTTTGGCTCAACCGTGCTAACTTGTACCCCTAGCTATGGTTTATATATCGCAGAATATGCCAAACAAAAAGGGATTGATGTCTCCAAATTAGCACTTAAAAAGGCATTATGTGGTGCAGAACCCTGGTCTGACAATTTAAGAAAGACAATAGAGGAAGAATTACAAATTGACGCGTACGATATTTATGGTTTAAGTGAAATTTATGGTCCAGGTGTTTCAGTAGAGTGTGAAGAGAAAAATGGAATGCATATATGGGAAGATTTTTTCATTGTTGAGGTATTAGACAAGAAAACGTACGAGCCTGTTTCAGATGGAGAAGAGGGTGTTCTTGTTTTTACAACTTTAGAAAAAGAGGGTATCCCTCTTTTGCGATATATAACTTATGATGTTGCTACATTTACTAAAGAGAAATGTCCATGTGGGAGAACTTGTAGTCGTATGTCAAAAGTTACAGGTCGTTCCGATGATATGTTGATTGTGAGGGGTATTAATGTATTCCCATCGCAGATCGAGGCCGCATTGATGCAAATTCCGGGAGTTGCAGGTTATTATCAAATTATAATTGATAGAGACATTATTGATTCATTGATGGTACAAGTTGAACTTACTCCAGAAACATTTTCTGAGGAAATGAAAGTATCAGAGAAATTCAAGAATGACATAGAATTAAAATTGTATAATATTTTACAAGTTAAAGCGACAGTCGAATTGGTAGCACCAGGAACTCTACCTCGAACCGAGGGAAAAGCCAAACATGTAATAGATAAACGATCTAAAAATATATAGGAGGTTAATTAAATTGTTAAAACAGATAAGCGTTTTTTTACCAAATGAACCCGGCATTTTAGCAAAATTTACTAAAGTCTTGATGGACAAACAAATTAATATGAGGGCAATTAGTGTTGCTGAAACTGCGGATTACGGGATATTGAGAATTTTAGTTGATAAGCCAGAGGAATGTATTGAAATCTTGAAAGAGAACAATTATTTAGCAATTACTACCGATGTTATTGCAGTAGATGTTCCTGATAAGCCTGGAGCTCTTCATGAGATTACTAAGATCTTAGGAGATAATAGAATAAATATTGAATATTTATATAGTACTATTTTGCGTGATGAAGCTATCATCGTATTAAGAATTGATAATATTAACAAAGCTGTAGAAGTCCTCAAGAATAAAGGAGTCAAATTAATTGAGAGACAAGAATTTTAATTTTTTTTTAAAAATTTTTATATCTATTTTTCTTAACCTTTAAATAAAGCAAAATTAAAAGTTATAATAAATTTTATAATACAAATTTTTTTCAGATTATTTAATTAACGACTTAAAATAAAAAGATGTTCAGACAACTCTCTGTATGGCTACCAAACAAACCCGGAATGCTTAAAAAGTTTTTAGACATTTTAATTGAAAATAATATTGAATTAAGAGCTATAACGGTTGCTGAGAACGAGGAATATGGAATACTTCTATTATTAGTTGATAAACCCGATGAGTGTATGAAAATTTTAGATGAGCTGGATTATCCTGTATCTGAAACTATGGTTCTTGCCGTTAAATTAAAGTCGGATAATAATGCAATAGGCCTTCAAGAAATATCTAAAATTATGGGGGAAAATAATATCAATATTGATTATCTTTATAATACGCTTGTAAGGGACGAGTCGCTTATAATATTAAAGGTTGACAATAATGAAAGAGCAATAGAACTCTTAAAAGAAGATGGTTTCATCTTAGAGGAAAGAGAGGAAATTTAACGTTTTATTTTAATCTTTTTAATAAGTATAATCTTAAAATAAGGAAATTTACCTAAAATGATAACAGAAATTAGTGTATTCTTACCAAATAATCCCGGGGTACTTGCAAAATTTATTGATTTATTAAATAATAACAATATTCATATAAAAGCAATAACTGCTGCAGAAACACCAGATTATGGGTTACTATTGATTTTAGTTGATAAACCCGAAGAAAGCATTGAGCTTTTAGAAGAAAATAACTATGAAATATCTGCTACCACAGTTCTTGCAGTTAGATTTTCTGAAGATCTTAATTCTCTATTTGATATTGCAAAGGTTTTGGGAGATAATGAAGTAAATATTGAATATCTGTATATGACTGTAGTTAATGGTGAAACTCTTATGATTGTAAGAGTAAACGATAATGACAAAGCACAAGAGTTGCTTAAGAAAGTAGGACTTATTTTGGTTGCAATTGAAGATCTATAATCTATCTTAATTGTTATTTTATGAATCGTTCAATTGAGTAATTTTTTATTTGTATAGATAAACTCCCTTAGCTTTAAGGGCTTGACTTGCTTTATCTACATCACTAACATGAATAATTAGCACATTAGTCTTTTTTATAAAGCTGCTATAAAGAAAATCAATGTTAACTTCATTATCTGCTAAAATTTTGGCTACTTTTTCAATTTCCTCAGAACTACTGGGATTATGAGGGAGTAATACTCCAATTACGTTTTTGGAAGTAATTTCATAATCTTTTTGTTTTAAAAGATTCAAACATTCTTCAGACTTATCAACTATGAATAAACATAAACCTGGAACTTGAGATACGGTTATTGACCTTATTGAAATACTATTATCATGAAGCATTTTTGTAAATTTTACAAGCTCTCCTGGTCTATCGATAAGGTGAACCGAAATTTGAGTTAATACCATTTTTAATTTTTCTCACTAAATTGAATGTAACTTTGCTTTACTCTTCTAAAAATTTAATAATAATATAAATATATTTCGAAATTCTAATGGTGTAAAAAATTGAAAGGGGGTAAAATGTATTTTTCTCATTTACTTTGACAACTTTTTTAATAGTGGATATTTAAGAAGAAAAGAAATAAAATTAAAAACTAAAAAGAATTTATTTTACAAAATATTTAGTCAGATTATTTATTTAAAAGCCCATCTATTTTATTTTGATAAATAGCTAAGTTTGTCATGGCAACAGATATCCGTGGTAAAAGTTATTTAAAGAGTGAAGATCTAATTACAGAAAAAAATAATTATAATGCATTGATCGTTGGGATAGGTGGTACGGGTACAATTCGTGCAAGTATGATTTTAGGATGGTCTGCATTACAAGAGGGTTTCAAAGTCCGTACAGCCGAGACTCATGGAATGTCACAGCGCGGAGGTTCAGTTTCTTCTTATTTACGTTTTGGAAAAACACTTGAGAGTCCGTTTATGGTTGAAGGTGATTTGGATGTGTTAATAGCATTTGAAATTTCTGAGGCTTTAAGAAATCTACACTTTGTAAATGAAGATACTTTTATTATTGTTTCGAAAAACAGCGTTGTTCCTCCCTCTGTACTTACACATCGTTCACTAAAAATAGATAGTAATATATGTGTTGGTTGCGGAAATTGTATAGCTTACTGTATTCCTAATGAAATATATAGACAATCAGATGATAGCAATTTTTACACTTTAATGACAGGTCCTACTCGAATGGTTGTGAATGGGTATTGTAGAGTTTTAGATTCATGTACTGGCTGTATTCAATGTATAATTGATAAAGTCTGCCCTTTTGGAGCAATAGAAGCTTTTAATGAGTGGGAATATGTTGATGTCAGTTTAATCGAAGAAGATATCAATTCTGTATCAAAAAATGTGATAATAATAGATGCGAATAAAATTGCGATTGATGCGGGAAATATTTTGACTGCAAATGTAGTACTCTTAGGAATTTTAGCAGGAGTTAATATCATTCCGCTTTCTGAAAAAATTTTAAAAGAAACTGTAAAAAGATTTGTCCCTAAAAAAGCCATAGATGTAAATATTAAAGCTTTTAATATAGGATTTAAAATTGGCAAAGATTATAAAAAGAAATAAGAAACACAATAACAATTCTGTTATTTATTTAAATTATTAATTTAATTGTTTAAAATTACAATGTAAATTGGTGTAAATTATAACGAAAATTCCATTTTATGCATTAGATAAGCCTGGTGAGAAAGGAGTCGTTTTAGGAAATGAAGGGATTGCAAGAGGTGTTTTTGAAGCGGGTATGATTGTGGCTTCTGGCTATCCAGGAACACCTTCCTCAGAAATAATGGAAGCTTTAGTTGAAATTCATAAATATCACCCCAATTTTGAAATTGAATGGTCTACAAATGAAGCTGTGGGATTTCAAGTAGCATTAGGAGCTTCAATGTGCAATGCGAGATCATTTGCATGTATGAAACACGTAGGATTAAATGTAGCTGCTGATGCTTTTATGACTGCTACTTATGCCGGAGCCCATGGTGGTTTTGTTGTCCTTTCTGCCGATGATCCTAATTGTTATTCTAGCCAAAATGAACAAGATAATCGATATTATGGTTTGCATGCATTATGTCCTATTTTTGAAGCAATAAATATACAAGAAGCTAAAGATATTATAAAATACGCTTTTGATTTCTCCGAAGAGTTTCAAACATTAGTCATGATGCGAACTGAAACTCGATTAAATCACGCTCGAGGTGATTTAATACTAGGTGAAATAAAAAAGATTGAGGGAAGGACTTATGATTTCGATAAGGATAGAGCTCGATGGACTTTTCTACCCTCAAATGCAAGAATACAAAGGCTAAAACAAATAGAAAGAATTAATATATTGAGAGATTTTTCTGATAAGTTTCCGTTCACTAAATTGGATGTTAAAGATGGAGCAAAAATCGGTTTAATATCATCAGGAATACCATATTCCTATGCCAATGATGCACTTTTAAAATTAGACTTGACAGAGAAAGTATCAACTCTAAAATTAGGGATGGTCTTTCCCCAACCAGAAAAGCTGATGGCTACATTATTTGAAAATTCAGAAAAAATTATTATTGTTGAACAATTAGAGCCATTTTTAGAAGATTTTGCTAAGAAACTAGCCTTTGAATTGGATGTAAATGTTGAAATAGTAGGAAAAAAATATTTTCAGAGAAACGCTGAATTAACACTCAATAAAGTAATAGATGGAATTACAAAGTTTTTAGAAATTCCAAATCCTTTTGTTGATTTACCCGTTAAAACAGAGGGTTTGCATATTGCTTCTCCACGACCTCCAGTCTTATGCCCAGGTTGTTCACATCGAAATACTTATTATGCGTTAAAATTGATGGAACAGAAGTTAGGTAAAAATTTCGTTTATTCATCAGATATAGGTTGCTATACTTTAGGTTTTTATAAACCATTGGAAGCTATAGATACATGTATATGTATGGGCGCATCTATTGGTATGGCAAATGGAATAGCAAAACTACATAACGGTCCTGTATTGGCAATCATTGGAGATTCTACTTTTTTTCACACTGGGATACCCGGATTAGTTGATGCAGTTTACAATCAAAATAATGTATTAGTAATCATTATGGATAATACTGCAACTGCTATGACTGGTTTTCAACCACATCCCGGTACAGGTATAAAAATTACAGGTGAACCGGGTACCAAAATTCCTTTAGAATCAATAGTACGAGGAGCGGGAATCCCGGAAGACCATTTATGGATCGTTGATGCAAATGATCTAGAGCAAACTACAAAAGCAATTGAAGAAGCTGTCAATACCAAAGGACCGAGAGTTATAATTTCACGTCATCCGTGCGCTTTACTTGAAAGATCAATACATAGAGATAAAAAGATTATTCCTGTTCAAATAAATTCTGAGAAATGTAACACTTGTATGATTTGTATTAAAAATTTTGGCTGCCCTGCTATAACTTTAGATGATGGAAAAGTAACTATAGTTGAAAGAAGTTGTAATGGATGCGGAGTCTGTATAAAAATCTGTCCGTTTGAAGCCATAGATTTTAAAGAATAAAATCTGATATTAAATATCGAATAAGGTCAAATTTAAAAGATTTAAGCTTCTATGTAATTATATTTCGTATTCATCCCTATCAACATCTTAATAAATTTGGTTTATCTTATGATATTTCCAAAAAATTTGTGTACAAAAAAAAATAATGGGATAATTTACTTTATATAAAATAATTTTTTCTAAATAAAATTCAAGATAAATTTTTTTTTTTAATTAAATTTATGCGTTTTTTTCACATTTATTTTTAAATCTATAAAGTAAGGTTAAAAGAATGATTCCTAATCTATAGAATATTCATATCGCAAGCTAATTGATTGAATAATTAAATCCAGCGTTCATAAAATTTACGTAAATTTTATATATCTGAAAAACTATATATAAATCTGAAAAAGATTTTTTTTTTCAATCGTAGTGGAATGTTTGTTTTTAGCCCATAATTTATTCCTCCACTAATAAAAGTTTGGGAGCTTTGTGATATTTTTCACAAGCATTCCATTACTCTTTTTTTTTATAATTTCTTTAAAGAATTTAGTTAGGTTTTGGAATCAAATTTATAATTAAAAATATATCTATGTTACTTTGAAAATCAGTTTAGAAATAATGGTTTTGTTGTAAAAAATTAGATAAAAAAAAATTATTTGCGTTTTAATGTATAATAAACATGTGCTATAATCCATATTCCCATAGCATATAACCCAATCCATTCTATAATATAAGTATAAGCTTGAAATGGTATAGATATTAAATATTGGATTATTACAGATGTCATAAACGCTCCATATAATCCTGCCGTGATAAAAGCTAAGATTGATAATAGGTTTGAAATTTCAGGATTCCGATACTCAGAAATTCCATAAATTAATAGCATGCTTAACACCCCATAAAACAAGATCCCCGCTGCAATAATATGCATATTATAAGAAAAAATATTATTAGGATTCAAAGGAAAAACGCCTACTAACATCATACCGATTGAACCAATTAATCCTGCAATCATTCCTATTCTAAGTGAATTCTGGTTTTCCCTTTTTTGCAAATACCAACCAATGTAGACATAAAAAGGCATAATTAAAACACCCGTAAGTATCATAGCGATACTAAAAACGATATCTGATCCATTGGGTCCGGTGCCTAAATCACTAATAAAATTTGTAGTTATGCTAAATGTAGGATCTACCGCCATATATAACAGCTGTGCCACTGTAATAGAAATTGCGGCAATAAATACTGATATCAGACCAAAATAATTTCCATTAATTTTCTCATAAAATTT
>Ga0209976_10002640_pt1 | contig 10141 bp, 9 predicted proteins | sample SumtaG_FD_182806 | JGI IMG/M metagenome (GOLD analysis project Ga0209976, IMG submission 182806) | Deep subsurface microbial communities from Indian Ocean to uncover new lineages of life (NeLLi) - Sumatra_00157 metaG (SPAdes) (version 2) | ecosystem: Environmental > Aquatic > Marine > Oceanic >... | reverse complement strand
TATTCAAATTCTATAACAAAAATGTAACGGTAGGTCATCAAAAGAAGGTGAACAATCTTTTCCGGAATCCGAAGATGATTAAGTGCATGCCCCAAAGTGGCAAGGGACATCGTAGCGATTAGAGAGATAATTACCAATAGAATAGCGTTTGATTTGAGTGTAATCTGCGCAGAAAGGATTACACCTGGTCGAGTCACGGTGAGGGGTCCAAGATTAAGCAGCGGTTCTCCTTCAAAGGTCAGGGGTAATACCAGCCATAAAAAAAGGATTAAACCGTTTATGACTGCCAATCTTTTGGCAACTTTCCAAAAATTTAAACCGGCTATGCGGACCAGTAGCAGCGAGAGGAAAACTGCTGCGAGTAAAACTGAGAACTGAGATGAAAGTGCCACAACAAATGAATAGATTGTTGCGAAGGTGACTTTGACCCGCGGTTCAAGCTGATGGATTCGTGAGTTTCCGACTGCAAAAGGTTCATTTATCATAGTAATGATTAATCTTTCTTTCGTCGATAGTGAATATAGGTTGCTAAACCCACCAACCCAAAAATATAGCCGATACCACTAAGGATATCATGAAAGGTGGGACCCTGTTCCCGGGATTCAGCCAGTAGTTTCATAATAGGTTTCAGTTTTTTGTCCAAGACTTTTTCTACAGCCAGCTGGATTTCGTCTGAACATGGTTTGGATGCTGGTATTGACCGCATTATGCTTTTTGGCTCGTTTTCAGCAGTTTCCTGTTGCGCTGATTCTCTTGTTTCTATTACACTAACCGCCTCGATTTCTTCAACCGGGATGATCCATTCTCCCCGATGTCCCATACCCGATACAAGTACAATTTTTAAAGTTGTCTTCTTGGGAATCTTAAATGAGAATTCTCCGCGATTATTTGTCTTTCCATTCAGAAGCTGGTTGCCCCACAAATCAGATACAGTGATCATTCCTCCCTTTACTTGTTTCCCACCGCTGGATTTGGATTCGATAAAGACAGTGTCACCTTCCACCCATGCAAATACATTGACTTTGTGAGCTCTTGCAAGACCGGTCCCGAAAAAGAAGAGCATTAAAAAAACAATAAAACCAGCGATCCATCCTTTTAAAATATAATCCTTAATTAGACAATTTCTTTTCATTTTGTTTCTCCTACCCACCGCAGAGCACACAGAGTTCACAGAGATTCATGATAAAAAAAATCACATGGTAGATGATCCGGGCAGCATAGTAGGTTGAACCTTTTTTAAAAATGCCAAACAAAAAACAGTGACGATTCCTTCGATAATCATTACGGGAAGATAAGCGATTATCAGCATTGCGGAAATCGTCAGAAAATTTTCTTCGGTGAAAATTAAGGCAACCCCAACGATTAAAGCACTGATGAGAACAGAAAAGAAACCGCAGGCAAAAGCCGCGGGTACCGAAATGGAAGGCTTCTTATGAATCAGCGGTCTAAATAAATAGTAGCAGATGAGGGCCGGCAATGCCATGATAATCGTATTCATTCCAAGGGTAGTGATTCCGCCGAACTGAAAGATTATGGCCTGAAGCGTTAGCGCAACCAGAATAGCCGGAAAAGCCGTCCATCCAAGTAAGAGTCCCACAATACCGTTGAGAAGCAGGTGAATGTTTGAAGGGCCAATTGGGATGTGTATCAGCGAAGCCACAAAAAAGGCTGCGGAAAGGATACCCGTTTTGGCAATGTGATCATAATCGAGTTTTTTAAGCCCTATTGCGGCACCGGTCGTAGCGAGTACCATACCCGATATCAGAACCGGTCCTGATAACACACCTTCTGAAATATGCATAAAAGATTTTCCTTACTAAAATTCAACAGCAAGACCTGTGTTTTTAAACAGACCATATGAAATCATGACACCATATTGCATTTTCGGAAGAAAATCAATGCAATCGTCAGAACCATGGAGTCTGAAGGGATTATCATTCCATAATGGGCAAAGGCAGTTCCCGTTAACATGAGAAACATTACAATCAATAGAACAAAAAGTTTTACTTTTTTCATAATTTTTATCCATCACCGCAAAAAAAAACCACGAAAATCCGTATCTTCATGATACAAGTACCTTCGTGGTTTTAATTGTCGTATTTAATGATTAATTATGGCATTACAGGCTTCAGCCTGCATTTTGAAATATTATTTAGATTAATAGGTAAAAGTTGTCAATAAAAAATTAGCCCATGAAAAAAAATATACATACAAAGATTCTTGACTTAGAAATGAAAAGTTCTTATGTGTTACGTGATATATAATAAAAAATTTTTTCTGTGCTCTCCGCGCACTCTATGGTAAAATATACATATGGAATTAATAATAAAATGAAGAAAAAAATAAAGAAAATAATCCTTGAGGCCGCGAAAAGCGCATTTGAAAAGGGGGAATTACCTTTTTCAGAATTCCCGGTGGTTGAAGTTGAGGAACCAAACATAACCTCACATGGTGATTTTTCAACAAACATTGCAATGGTTATGTCATCTGTGCAGAAAATGCCACCCAGGAAGATTGCAGAAACGATTTTAAAAAATATGAATGACCAGGATGGTTTTCTCGCTGATACTAAAATCGCCGGACCCGGTTTTATAAATTTTTTCATTAAACCATTCTCCTGGTATCCTGTTTTACATGAAATTCATGAAGAAGATACCCTATACGGCGCCTCAAATATTGGTAAAGGGGAAAAAATCCAGGTGGAATATGTAAGTTCTAATCCCACGGGACCACTCCATGTTGGACACGGCAGAGGTGCTGCTGTAGGTGACAGCCTGGCAAATATCCTTTCATTCAGTGGATATGATGCTCAAAAGGAATACTATATCAATGATTCGGGAAGACAGATAAATACACTGGGGCGTTCTATTTTTTTGCGCTATAAAGAATTATTCAAAGAAGATATTCAGTTTCCTTCGGACTGTTACCAGGGGAGTTATATAATTGATTATGCAATAAAAATAAGGGAGCAAAAAGGGAGTGATCTCCTTGACCAGGAAGAAACGGAAGCCGTTTCTTATTGTGCACATTTCGCAGCCGGCGAAATAATCGAAGGCATCAAGGGTGATCTTGAATCTTTTGGCGTTAAATTTGACAACTGGTTCAGCGAACAAAGCCTTTATGACTCCGGTATGGTAGATGAGGTGATTAACGATTTTAAAAGCCGAAAAATCGTTTATAAAAAGGATGGGGCCCTTTGGTTTAGAACGAGCGATTTTGGAGATGAAAAGGATCGTGTGGTTGTCAAAAAAAACGGTGAGACAACCTATTTTGCTTCAGATATTGCATATCATCAGAATAAGTATGATCGTGGGTTTCGGCGGGTTATTGATGTCTGGGGTGCGGATCACCACGGATATATCCCACGCATGACAGCCTCCATAGAAGCATCCGGTCGAAAAAGAGAACAGTTTAATGTAATTCTGGTTCATCTTGTAAATCTTTTAAGAGGTGGTAAACCGGTTGCCATGTCGACCAGGGCTGGTGAATTTGTTACACTAAAGGATGTCATCAGCGAAGTGGGGCGCGATGCGACAAGATTCATATTTCTAACACGGCATTATGAAAGTCCGTTAGATTTTGATCTCGAGCTTGCTAAGAAAAAAACGAATGAGAATCCTGTCTATTACGTGCAATATGTACACGCCAGAATCTCCAGCATATCCCGCAAAGGGCAGGAGAGGGGAATAGATCAGGTGGCTTGGGATGACGATGCTATAGCCATGCTGAAAGCACCCGAAGAGATCAATCTTATTAAAGTCATGGCCCGTTATCCAGAGGTTGTGAAAAGCAGTGCGGAGTCTATGGAACCTCATCGCATAACATTTTATCTGATGAACCTTGCATCATCTTTTCATGCATATTACAATAAACACAGGGTTTTGTCGGATGATCCTGTTTTAACCCGCGGCCGGCTTTATCTGGTACTTGCAGTAAAAAAAGTTATTCGAAACGCTCTTTACCTCCTGGGTGTGTCCGCCCCTGAAAAAATGTAAGTATTTAGTAATAGTTAACCGCTCTGTGGTGAACTATTACCAATTATCATGTTAATCATGTTAATCCTGTCTAAAATAAATGAAAAAAAAAGCGAAATCTTTGCCTAAAAAGAAAAAACCTTCCTCAAAACCTTCTCAAAAAGGATTTAAGTTCTGGTTTTTTTTACTTTTCTTTACTTCAGCGTGGATGTTTTTTCTGGGTGTGCTTGTGGGAAGAGGTACCGCCCCTGTCCATTTTGATATTGAGAAACTTCAGAAAGAATTAGCCGGCTTAAAACAAGCTGCAATCGAAAAGGAAGAAAGAAGATACAAAATCAGCCCCAAAGCTATATCTGACGCCAACACTTTTGGTTTTTATGAAACGCTGAAAGGAAAAAAGAGTAATGTTAAACTGTATCCAAATAAGTCTAAAAAACGAGGAACACTTGATAAGAAAAAAGCAGCCAAGACTCTTCAAGATAGTAAAACATCCGCCTCAAGTAAAAAAACCGATACTGGGAGAATCCTTACAATCCAGGTAGCTTCCTTAAAAGATCCGAAAGCTGCCGATAAGTTAGTAACAAAACTCAAGAAAAAAGGATATGCCGCATATAAGACAACTGCTGATATTTCTGGAAAGGGAACCTGGCATAGGATTAGGATAGGATATTTCAAAAATAGGGCTGACGCTAAAAAGATCCTTAATAAGCTAAGAAAAGAAAATCGAAAAGGGATTCTGATGTATCGCAAAAAATAGTTATTAGTTATCTGTTATTGGTTATTAGATGAGGATGAAAATTTCCATTAGCCAATAACCAAAATCGAATAACGAATAACGAATAACGAACAACGGAGAACATACCATGAAAATAACTAAAGAAGAAGTGCTTTACGTGGCGAACCTTGCCCGCCTCGAAATGGATGAGGGATCCATAGATAAATTCGCACGGCAGATAGGAACCGTATTGGAGTATGTCGATACGCTTAATCGGGTTGATACAGAAGGTGTTCCGCCAACCTCTCACGCGATTTTTCTGACAAATGCGTTTAGAGAAGACGAGATTATAAAGCATCTGGATAGGGAAGCGGCACTTGCCAATGCCCCTGAAAAAGAAGATGAAAATTTTGTGGTTCCAAAAGTGATTGAGTAAAAGGAGCTCCACTGTATGAATTTGCATGAACTTACTATAGAAAAGGCACACAGGCTATTAAAACAAAAGGATATATCTTCACAGGAGTTGACCAGGGCTGTTCTTGACCGTATAGACACCATTGATGAAAAAATAGGCGCCTATATTACCGTGGCGCGTGAAACGGCAATGACCCAGGCTGATCTTGCAGATAAGGCAATCGGCGAAGGGAACATTTCACCCCTTACCGGAATTCCCCTGGCGATAAAAGATCTTATCTGTACAAAAAACCTTCGCACAACCTGTGCATCAAAAATTTTAGAAAATTTCATGCCCCCCTATGATGCAACAGTTATAAGAAAGCTGAAGCGAGCAGGTGCCGTGATTCTCGGGAAGACAAACATGGATGAATTTGCCATGGGTTCATCCACGGAGCATTCAAACATAAAGTTGACCCACAACCCATGGGACTTGACGCGTATTCCCGGCGGATCAAGCGGAGGATCCGCAGCGGCAGTTGCGGCCGACATGTGTTTAGGCGCTCTGGGTTCAGATACGGGAGGGTCTATACGTCAGCCTGCATCACATTGCGGTATTGTGGGGATGAAGCCTACATATGGGATGGTATCTCGTTTCGGACTTGTTGCCTTTGCTTCATCTCTTGACCAGATTGGTCCCCTTTCAAAAGATGTTACAGATAGTGCTTTGCTGATGAATGCCATCTCAGGTTACGATTCTAAAGATTCCACGTCAGTATCAAAGGATGTGCCTGATTTTATATCTTTTCTTGAAGACGGTCTAAAGGGAATTACCATCGGAATTCCACGAGAGTATAATGCGGTGGACGGTCTTGATTCAGATGTTTCAGCTGCGGTAAAGAATGCCATTAAGATTATCGAAAAGCTCGGTGCTAGATGTATTGAAGTCTCTCTTCCTCATACTGAATTTGTAGTGGCGGCCTATTATGTTATTGCACCTTCAGAAGCCAGTTCAAATCTTGCCAGGTACGATGGTGTAAAATACGGTTTCAGGGATAAAGATAACAAGAATATCATTCAAATGTATAAAAAGACCCGCTCAAAAGGGTTCGGCCGTGAAGTTCAACGACGTATCATCATAGGGACTTATTCTCTTTCAGCAGGGTATTATGATGCTTATTATGGTAAGGCCTCCCAGGTACGCACATTAATTATGGAGGATTTTAAAAAGGCTTTTGAAATCTGCGATGTACTTTTATCTCCTGTAGCTCCTACTTCGGCATTCAGGATAGGAGAAATGAGAGACGACCCCCTTACCATGTATTTGTCCGACATATTTACACTATCGGCAAACCTTGCCGGAATACCCGGTATGTCAGTACCCTGCGGATTTTCAGCAGATGGCCTTCCAATTGGACTTCAGATAATGGGAAAGCATTTTAACGAGGAAATTCTTTTCAAAGTAGCTTACAATTTTGAACAAAACACAGATTTTCATAAGAAGAAGCCGCAAATATAAAATACTTTCATAAAAATTATGATTAATTAATTTGGGAGAAGTACCATGAGCATTCAGCCGGAAGGTGAAGATTTGAGAAAAGCGGTCAAGTGGGTTTCTGACGAAAGAAAGTTTAACCCGGATAAAACTTTGCAGAAGTTAATCGAAGAGGCCTGTATAAAATTTAATCTCTCACCAAAAGATGGAGATTTTTTAGCCCGATTTGTAAAGGGCTCATAAGGAATCCGTGGTATGTGATTTAAACCGTTGCATACAGGATATAACAAACTTTCAATGTCATGCCTAATAATTGAGCATTTTTCAAAGGTCTCATGAGTATGGAATTTTAAAATGACTACAGAATTAAAACAAATAGATAAATACAGATGGGAAGTTCCCAAAACCGGTGCCATGCGTGTACCCGGGATCGTTTATTCCAGTGCTTCCATGCTTCAGGCCGATAAGCAAAAAGAACCTTTAAAGCAGGTGGCTAACGTTGCCACCCTTCCAGGTATCTTAAAGGCTTCCCTTGCAATGCCGGATATGCATTGGGGGTATGGATTCCCTATCGGTGGTGTTGCGGCCTTTGACTGGGAATCGGGTATTATATCTCCCGGTGGTGTTGGCTACGACATAAATTGCGGGGTGCGTCTTGCCGTAACTTCCCTGCTTGAAAATGACGTAAGACCAAAGCTTGAGAACCTTGTAAATGCTCTTTATAGGGCTATTCCTTCAGGGGTTGGCTCCACAGGTTCCATTAAGCTTTCAGTTTCAGAGGAAAAGAAAGTCCTTAAACAGGGTAGCGGGTGGGCATTGCGTCAGGGATATGGAGAAGATTCGGATATTGAACACACTGAAGACAATGGGTGTATGCCGAATGCAGATCCAAGCGTTGTCAGTGAAAGGGCTTTGGAAAGGGGCAGAAAACAGCTTGGAACATTAGGTTCCGGAAATCATTTCCTTGAGGTTGGCGTTGTAGAAACTATTTATGATCAAAAAACAGCTCAAGTGTTTGGGTTGTCCGAGGGTCAGGTTACGCTAATGCTCCATTCAGGTTCCAGGGGATTTGGATACCAGGTGTGCGACGATTTTTTGGCTTTAATGGTAAAGCATATTCAGAAGCTTGATGTTGATCTGCCGGATCGTCAACTTGCATGTGCCAGGCTCCGATCTGAAGAAGGGATGAGATATTACAATGCAATGGCATGTGCCGCAAATTATGCCTGGGCCAACAGACAGATTATGTTACACCGGTCTCGACAGGTATTTCAACACGTTTTCAATATGGGGCCAAGAGATCTTGGAATGAATCTGGTTTACGATGTATGTCATAACATTGCAAAAAAAGAAGAATTCATTATCGAAGGTAAGAAACAGTTTGTGTGCGTACACAGAAAAGGGGCAACACGGTCATTTCCGCCGGGGCATAAAGCTATATGTGATGAATATCGCATGGTGGGGCAACCCGTAATTATCCCTGGGGATATGGGAACCGCTTCCTATGTGCTTGCAGGCACTCAAAAGGCCATGGATGAAACATTCGGATCAACATGCCACGGCGCAGGCCGTGTTTTGAGCAGAAAGGCCGCGAAAAAAGCAAGCAAAGGGAGAGCAATACATCGCGAACTTGAAGACAAGGGTATCCTTGTCAAATGGACCGGTAGGGGCACCCTTGCCGAAGAGATGCCTGATGCCTATAAGGATATTTCACAGGTTGTTAAAGTGGTCCATGACGCGGGAATTTCAATCAAAGTGGCCAAGCTGAAACCTATTGGTGTTGTAAAAGGATAGTCCACATTTCTCTTGAACAACGCCAATGAGAAGAGACCTTTGAAAAATGCTCAATTTTGTTCAAGTTCAAGGCAGGCGATCCGCCTCAGGCGGATTAACCACAGGAATACATTGAGTATTTTGAGGATAGCGCAAAAGGTTAGCGCTACGCTTCACTACGTGTCACTTCGTGCAAAATGTTGAGCCTAACGCAGAAATTGGGCAAAAGGGGGCGTTTTGCAAAGGTCTCGAGAAATGCGTGATAGAGGCAATATAACATGCAACCTCTCCAGGCCGTTATACTTGGTATAATTCAAGGCCTTACCGAGTTCTTACCGGTAAGCAGTTCAGGACACTTAGTGATTTTCCAGCAACTTTTTGGACTTAAAGAGCCGGAACTATTTTTTAATATCTGTGTACATTTGGGTACTCTGGTGGCTGTTATAATTTTCTTTCGAAAAGAAATTCAGGCCATCATTATCTCTATTTCGCGTTTCGTTGAACTCTATTTTAAAAAAAAGGTCTCTTTTGTGTATATATTTGAAGATGTTGACACAAAACTGGCCTTTCTTATTGTTGTCGGAAGCATTCCTACAGCGATATTAGGGTTTTTGTTTCATAAAGTAGCAGATCTGCTTTTCTCATCGGTTGTTATTGTGGGCTTTATGTTGCTTTTAACCGGTTTTCTTTTGTTGAGTACTCGCTGGATTAAAAAGGACGGTGAAAGTATCACACACTTTTCCATAAAAGATGCCTTGATTATAGGACTGATGCAGGGTATAGCCATAATGCCGGGAATGTCGAGATCAGGATCAACGATTGCAATAGGTCTTCTTTTGGGATTGAACAGGGAAACTGCAGCGAGGTATTCTTTTCTCCTGTCCATACCGGCGATTCTGGGTGCCGGGATGTTAAATTTTATAGATGTATCTATCAATCCGGCTTTTCCCTTAACGGTCTTGTTGATAGGGGCGTTTACGTCATTTATTGTGGGATACAGTGCACTGAGATTGCTTGTCTACATCGTTAAACAGGGACGTCTTCACATTTTTGCGCCATATTGCTGGCTTGCGGGAGTTATTGCCTTAATGCTGCAATTATAAAAAAGGTAATATTTTAGTTGTTTGAAAACAAGGCCGCTTGAAAGATAATTAAATTTAATCACCTTTCAAGCTTATTTGTATAAACTGGTTTCAAAGGGCTAAAGTGTTACTAAAAAAGGAGATTGCAATGAATCCGGAAATGTTTAGAGAATATGATATTAGAGGAATTACCGGCAAAGATATGACGGAAGACGATGTGGTTCTTATCGGTAAAGGCATAGGGACTTATTTTCAAAAGCAGGGAAACAAAAAAATAACAGTGGGGCGTGACTGTAGGGAGACTTCTGATTCTTATTCAGATAAGCTGATTCAAGGTTTAACTTCAACCGGATGTGATGTTGTTGATATCGGTGTTTGCTCCACGCCGGTAGCTTATTTTTCTATCCGTCATCTGGAAAAGGAAGGTAATGTGATGGTCACGGCCAGCCATAACCCGCGTGAATACAATGGTTTTAAAATGTGCAGCGGATATGACTCCGTGCATGGCAAACAGATAAAGGAAATTTTACATATAATAGAAGAAAAGAAGTTCCGGGAAGGTGAAGGAATTATTGATACTTACGATATTTTATCGCCTTATATAGATTTTGTAATAAAAAACATCAATCTGACCAAGCCGCTAAAGGTAGGGATTGATGCCGGCAATGGAACAGCCGGCATCACAGCTCTTCCTATTCTCAAAGGTCTG
>Ga0209976_10002636_pt1 | contig 10147 bp, 4 predicted proteins | sample SumtaG_FD_182806 | JGI IMG/M metagenome (GOLD analysis project Ga0209976, IMG submission 182806) | Deep subsurface microbial communities from Indian Ocean to uncover new lineages of life (NeLLi) - Sumatra_00157 metaG (SPAdes) (version 2) | ecosystem: Environmental > Aquatic > Marine > Oceanic >... | reverse complement strand
AGCTTCTTATCAGGAGCGCGTTTCTTTGAACTACGGGGCTGCGACAGCACCAGATCATGGTGAGCAACCACATTGTCAGCCAGCTCATAGTGAACCGCCTGGTCGGCAGCCGGTGAAATGGTGAAGAGCATAAAATCAATATCCTCGAGCTCCCCGATAAGCTGGTGCACCCAGGAGGATACCCCGCCGGTAATATAGGGATAAGAGCCCTCCAGTATCAGGCAGACCTTTACCCTACCCGCCATCTAGTCACCCAGCCAGTAGTCCAGAATACTCTTTGCCCTTTCATCGAGGACCTCCTCAAATTCGAAGAGTCTGGCACATTGGTGAATTACCTGGTAGAAGTTCCTTCTCCTGAACTCCAGCTCCGCTTCCAGCATAACAAAGATATGTTCTTCCCTTTCCGCGCTCTTCTCCAGAATAGAAGCCGCCTGATCATACTGCTTCAATTCCAGGAGCACCCTCAAGAGCAGCGCTTTATCCTCTTTTACCAATTCACTGAAGCCGAGAATACGGGCTAAGCAGGAATAGGCTTCTTTAAGATAAAAATTCCTGATGGAACCTGTATAGATCTGGGAAAACTCGAAGAATTGGTTGGCCAGTCTGCTTAGAAAAGAAACATCGCCTGTTTTCTTAAAGCTGCTTTTTAACTCTTCTATCCTGCGATTATAACGATTTTCTATTAAATTGATACTCTCAGCGGCGAAGAGCGCTCTTTCCGGGTCCCTGTCTTTTACCAGCTTTTCCAGTATTTTTACCAGCAGCAGATTGGTTTCCAGGTCAAGATCATCACGAGATAGAATACGTTCAATCTCATCAAGATCCACCGGTTCATCATCCGCCGGTTTGATTGAGACCCCCAAGTGAATATATGCTTCCTGCTCCACCAGCCCTTCCCTCAAAGCCATCAGAGCACTCATCGCAGTTTTGGGCTGGTAGCGTTCGTTAAAGGAGCGAAAATAATCTAACCCGTCCATTACCCTAGACCTTTTGCATCTCTAATATATTTTCCGCAACCTGCAGTATTTTCTCGCCGGTCATTTCCTTTTCACCCAGTGCCGCATATCCCAGGACCACATCCAGGACCACTGCTTTATCATTAATCCGCCACTCCCTTTCATTGATAATTCCCAGGGTTTCCAGGCTTAATAGTGAAGTGCCGTCAAAGTCGAGATTGGGACAGAGCAGCACAACCTGATTCTCATCCTTATAATGAAAGATTGTAGCCTTATTGCGGGAAAGTTTTCTTAACTCTGCGGCCAGTTCAATCATCAGAGCAAAAACACTTTTCCGGTTGAAATCCGCCACTAAGGAATTAAAGTTTATTAACTCCATAATTATTACACTCAAGGTGCCCTGTTCTATAACGGCTCTTTCCAGCATCTTCTCCAGCAGCGTAAAAAATTCAGTGTACTGGGGAAAGCCGGTGTATTTATTAACCTCTGCCTGTCTTATTACCGCTTCATACTCTATAGCCCGCTCCAAAGCCTGAGCGGCCAGGGAAGAAATCATGAGCAGCAGCTTTTCCGTGTGGTGATTATACTTGATAAAGGGCATATCCTCGATGTTAAGAACTCCCCAGGTTTTTCTGCCGGAATAAACAGGCAGAGTTATTAGATTCCTGCCGGAATCCATTTTTCTCAAGTTCTCATACTGCAGCAGCATCTTTACCGAGAATATCATATTATTTCTCACCACCCAGCCCTCTATACTCTGCTCAGCCGGTAGGGTAGTGCACTCCATATCCTCCTGCTGCCAGCCGACACTGGCAGCGAGCTGCAGGCTCTTTTCTTCAACATTAAGCTCCCAAATTGAAGCGCTGGTTGCCCCGGAAAATTTCTGCACCATCTCCAGAATGGCGGTCAGTACCTTCTGCTGGTTTAATGAGTAGAGTTCTTGAATACGGCTGTACAGAGCTGTAACGGAATCCTGCTGCCGCGATATTCTTTCCTCGATCTCCCGAGTTACCACTTTTAAAGCTCGCACTTCTTTTAAAAGCAGCCCCTTTTCTTTACTGAACCTCTTTATGCCCTCTCTGCTTGCGCGTACCTGTCCGGCATAATAATCCCTGATCATACCGAAAACATATACCCCGATTAAAGCCAGGGCCAGGGTCAGAAGGGAAGCGGTTTCCAGGGCCTGGTAATAGTGGATATTAAATTCAACCGGATAGAAAATAGTCAGCATCAACGGCAGAGGCAGCAGGATAGTAAAAGCAGAGATGATAATACTTAAAAAACCGTAATATTTACCGTAATAGGAGGCAACCACCAGAGAGAGGAAAAGATAGGGGTTAAAAAAGCCTTTGAAAAAACCCGGATTTTTTGAGAAAATAATATTTATGGCGCCGATAAAGAGCGAAAAAAGCAGCAATTCACCGGTCTTTTTCCAGGAAATAAAGGATTTCATTAACTTCTATTGACGATTATTATAGTGTATACCGTTATTTTGAACAAGCAGGAGAGTAAAAGATGAAAACAAGAAGATATTTCTGGTTGTTTATTGTTTTTGCTTTATTTATCAGTCCTGATATTTCAGCCCAGGAAGAAGGGATTGAAGCAGACACCGAACAGACAAAACCCGCTGCTCCCGCTACTGCGCAGAGGATCGAAGCGGAGCTGCCCCGGGAAAATACAAACATCATCTTTATTGAGGGTGAAGACGCAGTATCCACTAATTTCAATAAGGAATCCATACTCAATTACGGCTGTTCAGGCTTTCGAACCCTGCAGTTAAACAGGAGCAGGGAGCGACAGGGGGGAGCGGTCAATTATGCAAATTATGTCTTCTATGTTACCGAACCGGGCACCTATGAACTGTGGTATGGCGGTACACCCCCCGGCCCTGCGGATGATCTTTATCCCTCCTTTTCATCACCATTCTCCTACACCCTGGATAACCGGGAAGCTGAAACGCTCTACCGGGAGGATATTACCGTTGTTGAGGAATATGCACCCTCTTACTTCTGGTGTCTGGCCGGCGATCTGGAAATGGAATCCGGAGAGCATACCATCACTTTTGAAGTCTCTGAGAAGAGAAGATACGACTCCAAATATTATTTTTACCTTGACGCCTTCTTTCTAGTGCGCAAAGAGGGAAACCAGAGGATCACCGGTACTGATCTGCCGTCTCATTTTCCCAAAGATCTGGAGAATCGTACAATTGATTATCCTTTCCGTACAATTGAAGATTACCAGATTACTATCCGTGACAACCCCAAAGAGATCAGAGCCTACATTGAACTTTCATCGATATACACGCTGATCGGGGATTATCTCAATGCCCTGAAATACCTGAAAAGAGCGGCCCTTATTGAACCAGAAAATACCGAGGTACTGCTGCTTATGGCCAAAAACCGCATCTGGAAGGGAGATTTGACTGAGGGTTTGAAAAATTACCGGGAACTTTTACTTAAGATTCCCCAGATGCAGGCAATCTGGGGGGAAGCCGGCAAAATCGCAGCCTGGACGGGAAGGTATGAGGAGTCGATCTCCTTCTTTGAAAACGGGCTCACCCAATTCCCCGAAACCTTAAGCCTGCTCATCAACCTGGGCCTTACCCATCTCTGGGCGGGCGGCACCAAAGAAGCTGAAAAGCTATTTCAGCAGGCTGAAGATAGCGCCGCAGGCGAATACCCTCTATTGATGGAATTGGCTGCTGTCTATTGGATAAACGGCTATCCGGAAAAAGCAATCGAACTGTATGAGAAAATTACAGCTGCTTTCCCTGAAAAACTTGAAGCCTATCTGCTTCTAGAGGTTCAATATATTGCCACCGGTAATAAGCAACAAGCCGATAATACGGGTGGCCGCATCCGGGATACCTTTATACCCACTGAAGCACTGCTCCGCTATCTTGATCTTTTTCGTACGAAGCAGGGTTTGAAGGATGAGCTGATCGGTAAATATGAGGCCCGGATACTTGAAGAGCCGGACAACCTGGATTTGAGGGAAACCATGGCCCAGACCTACTTCTGGAACGGCGAGCGTCAGAAAGGTATTGAGGAGTACCTGAATATCATCATCAATCACGCTTTTAGAAGCTTTAAAAAACTTGATCAGGATAGTGTTGACCTGCTTCAACTGATCAATAAGGGCTATCTCTATTACAATTACTTCCAGGAGATGCCACTACTTATCAGGAATAAGAGCAAAGAAATTTCTGCCCAGAGAGGGGCCTATAGTTCAGCTCAAAAAGCATATCAAAACTTCATGGACAAGGTAAGGGCGGCAAAAGAGAAGGGGGCGGAACCACCCCGGCCTGCCGGTAAAGACCCTCAAGACACCCTGAAAGCCGAGGAAGAGAAGCTTTCCCGGCTGCTTTCAGAAGCTATTTATCTGCTCAACCATTTTTCCGAGAGTGCAAACAGCTACGCAGCGCAGCAAAAAAAGACAGAAGAAATTAAAAGCACCGACCATGATCAGAAAGAGCTCTTCCATAACCTGACCAAGGCCATACACTGGGAGTGGAACAGACGTGATTTCATAGCCGAATTGGAGCGGGCGTCTGAAAAAAAATTAAGCCTGGCCCGGTATGTGCTGGCTAAAATACAGTTGATCGAGGGCAAGCCTGAGGATGCTGAAAAATTATTCAGCAGTACAGATGAAACTGAAGCTGGAGTTCCATTCAGCTCTTACGGGATTATCGAATCCCTGCTCTGGCAGGGAAAAACCGAAGAAGCCCTGGCCAATATTGAAGCCGCGGATCAGCAAACCAGCGATCTTTATCCCCAACTTGAGAGTGTTGTCCAACTTGCCGCAGATCTTCAGCTTGTTGATCTCTCCGCCGCCGGCAGCGACCTTTACAGTGGTTTTGACCAGATCGAAAACCTGCTTAAGGAGCTTAAGGAGCTGGAAGAAGAGGCACCGGAGCAGCAGAAAATAGTTGAAAAAGATCTGCAGAACCTGCATACCCTGCTGAATGAGAAGATGGTCAGATCGATCTACTATTTCCAGGAAGCCACCTTTAACCTGCGTAACGAGCTGGGAGATTTCTATCTCCAGGAACAGGAGCTTGAGTTAGCCATACGTCAATTCAGAGAGGTGCTGGCCATAGACCCCTGGGATATCAGCGCGGTTTCCCGTCTGGGCCAGGTATATGAATGGTACGGTAACTGGAGCCAGGCACTTAAGAATTACAAAAGGGTTTACTATGCCGACCCTCTTTATGAAAACGTAACCCACCGCTATAACAACCTGGCCAGGAACTATGCCGATTCTCTGGCTTTCTCCGGATATGCCCTGGCAGACACCACCAGCCTTATCTACCACAGCGAGGCTTCTTTTGTTAACCTTTTAAACAGTATCTGGTCCTATAAGCTTAAGCTTCAGACAGATACCGTGCGGATCTTCAAGCCAACGGCTCCCCTTGATCCCTCAACCCACCTGGTCTCCGAGCTCTCACTAAGCGTGCCTATTAACCTCTACTTCTGGAAACTGGAGGTAACCCCCCTGGCCGGCGCCTGCTTCCTGAATACTTTAGATACTGCGGACGCAATAACCGGAGTTGAACCACACCTTGGCATGGAGGTTAAGCTTAACCCCAACCCCTATCTCTTTTTTACCGGTGCATACTCTTTTGAAAGACAACCGGAGACTATAGCTCCGGAGCGGCCGCAAATACTGAGCCATTCAGGTGAGCTCGATATTACCACCATGCTCGCCTTTATCAAACATCCCCTCTTCCGTGACTCATCGCTCCGCACCTACGCCCGGATTGAATTGCTTACCGACAGCAACCGGCTGACTACATTTTCTCAAAGCTTTTTCCTGGGCCTTCTCGACCTGGAAAAGCCGGCCATTAATCTCAAACTGAGCGCCAATATCCTCTATCAGGACTCCAGCTTTGATGAGGAGCGTTATTATTACTCTCCTCGGCAGGTATTACTGGCTACCGGCGGCGTCCTGCTGTCCAGCTATCACCCACTCAATGAAGAGAATGCACTGGGTTTGAGCTTTCGGGCAGCCGGGGGCTCCTATATGGAAGAGCTATCCTCAGCCACATTCCAAATGGATCTAGAGGCAAACATCAATTATTACAGAGGGAACAGTGTTTATAATCTGGGCGCTGCGTTCAGCGGCCTGCCGGTAAGCCAATGGGATTACTGGTCCCTTGTTCTAAGGGTAGGCTATTCCGCGAAACTGCCCAGGCTGCTGGTGCCGTAATTTATGGAGAAATTATAGTATTATGAAAAAGATTTTAACATTATCACTCCTTCTTCTGCCTGCCATTCAAGCGCTGCCGCTCAATTATGAGAATAAAATTCTAGCTCTTTATAAATCATCTGAAAACCAGAGCGAGAAGGAAAATGAGATTTTCTTCTACCTGTCGCAGCCCCTGTCAAAAATGGGATTATCGGTAGAGTACTGGGATATTGACCGGGGCCTGCCTACCGCCAAAGTCATGGCCGATATCAGGGCAGTTGTTACCTGGTTCCGGGGCCCGGCAATGCAGAATCCGGAAACCTACCTGGATTTCCTGGATAACACCATCGAGTCGGGACGCAAGGTAATAATTATTGATAATTTCGGCGCTTACCAGGACCGCAAAAACAATCAGTACCTCAATCAAGCACGGCTGAACCTCACTCTTGCAAAGCTGGGCATTCAATACTTCGGCGACTGGACAGATAATCCTGATTTGATAGATATTGCCTACAAAGACTCTGCCATGGTTGAGTTCCAGGGAATCCAGGATCCTGCGGAATCCCGACTCTTTTACCGCTATCTACAACATGATCATAATCTACGTATTTTCCTTTCTATCAGGAGAAAGGACCGCAATTATGACCCCAGCCCGGTTATTGTCACCAACAAAAATGGCGGCTTCGCCTTTTCCAGGTATATCTACCGGGTAGAGCAGGGAAAGGTTCAACTGCTGCTGAATGTCCAATCCTTTCTCAAAGAGGCTCTCTTTCCGCGGCCGTCCAGGGAAAATATCGCACTATTAATAGATGACTCAACAGTGACAACAAAGAGGATCTTCGAATATACTTCAGGTGTTCTGCGGCGGGCAAAACTTCCCTTTGAAGTAATCCATAAAGAGCAATTTTCCAGGCTGTTGTCCGGAGATCTCCGGACATTTACAGCGGTCGGCCTGATACTTAAGGATGATGCCGGCTTGAAAGGTGCGGTTTTAGAGGATTACATGCAGCAGGGCGGCGGCGTAGTCTCCCTATACGGAGGAAACTTCCGTAATCTAAGCGCTTCCCTGGCTCTTAATGCGGCTCTTAATGAACCCCGCGGCGCAAGCAAAATAAAAACCGGTTACAAGCTCCGCTATGGTTTTCTCCTGGGTGAGGGGCTTTCCCTTGAGGAGCCAACCTTTGAGTGGCTGCCCGGAAGCAGTTCACCGGCTAAAGGTGCGGAAATCCTCGCTTCCAGCTACCGGGGCTCCTTCCCCCTGCTCTGGACTGCGGAACGGGGAAAAGGCCGGCTGCTCTTCTGGAACTGGGATGGTTTTGAGACCGGAGATTTTCAAGGGTTGCTTCTGGAATCCTTCCTTTTTGTGCGCCCCGTTGGTATAGCAGCCACGGCCGGAATCGGCATAATGTTTATAGATGACTGGCCATTGCCCATGTATAATATTAAAAGAAAGTCTTATAAAATAACCGATACCGAATTCTATTACCGGGTTTTCTGGCCTGACATCAAATCTTTCTTTGCAGAGAGAGATATTCCCTTTGCAAGCTTTTTAATCTTTAATTACAGCGGCACTACTACACCCCCCTTTACAGGGGGAGAGTTTTTTGTGGCTGAAGAGCAGGCTAGCTTGAAAATAGCCAGGGAGATCCTGGAGAGTCCCCAGGAACTGGCCCTTCACGGCTTTAATCATATGTCACTTACCGAAAAAAAGACAAATATGAATCCCAACCGCTGGCCTTCCAGGTCGGCAATGAAAGAGGGACTGATTGTCGCCAGAAGAGAGTGGATTAATCTGTTCGGTGAATATTCCCTGCCCTTTGCCTATGTCGCGCCCAACAATATTATCTCCGCCCTGGGAATGGAGGCCCTTAAAGAGGTATTTCCCTCAATCAAGGTGGTATGTGCTTTAAGATCAGGAATGGGAGAAGAGACCCACACCGAATTCCAGGCCCATCCTGCTATTAAGGATCTCTACTTGATTCCCAGAAGCTCATCCGGTTATCCCTTTACCCGGGAAATCCGCCAATTGATAGTATCGTCCATAAGCGGAGCGGGTATCTTGAGCCACTTTTTTCACCCTGATGATGTTTTTGATGAAAACCGCTCTCAGGGGATGACCTGGCAGGAGCTTAAAAAAGATTTCGCCAGGATGCTTGACTTTGTAAAGCGCCATTACCCCTGGCTTGAGTATGTGTCTATCAGGGATGCTGAAAAAATCTTAAGGGAAATAGATGCCGCAGGCACTGAATTCCAGTGGCAGGAAAACAGATTGACCATCCGCTCCAGGCCGGGAATGAAGCTGCGCATCAGGTTAAATCAGAAAGACTTAAGCCGCCAGGAGGGGGTGAAGATAATCCACCGCTACAGAAGACCGCCCGCCCTGGTAGTGGAGATGACCCGGCCGGTGGCTCAGCTTTTTTTCAAGTAGCTCTACCTCCGCGATCGCTCCTTAGCCGGTGTGGAAATATTTTTAAGCTGATCTTTACTGCAACTTTTTCCAGCGAACTCATGTCTTAATTAAAAAGAATCACTCAATGTATTTTTCAAGGAATATTATTATGAGCAAGAAGATACTGCTGGTCTATCCTGAGATACCCACCACCTACTGGAGTTTTAACCATGCCCTGCCATTTATCGAAAAAAAGGCATTACTGCCCCCGCTCGGCCTGATCACGATTGCCTCGCTTTTACCTGAAAGCTATGAGGTTAGTCTTATTGATTTGAATGTGGGCCAATTGCAGCGAAGAGATATCGAAGAGGCTGAGCTTGTCTTCATTTCAGCCATGATTGTGCAGAAGGAATCATTTGAACAGATAGTTAGAATGTGCAATGAATGCGGCAGGCCCGTAGTGGCGGGAGGGCCATATCCGATTTCTTTTTATGAGGATATTGAGGGAGTCGATTTTTTTGTCCTGGATGAAGCGGAGCTCACATTGCCGAAATTCTTGAGCGATCTGGAAGCCGGCTCTCCTAAAAAACTATACCGCGACCATGATAAGCCGGATATTACCAGGACTCCCCCCCCCCGCTTCGATCTTATTGATATTGAGGCCTATGACAGCATGCCCCTTCAGTATTCCCGGGGCTGCCCCTACAATTGCGAGTTCTGTGATATTATTGAGATGTTCGGCCGGGTTCAGCGAACAAAAACACCCTCACAATTTGTCCGCGAGATGGCTGCTGTGTACAGCACCGGTTTCCGCGGCCCAATATTCATCGTGGACGACAATTTCATCAGTAACAGACGCAAGGTAAAAGCCCTGCTCAGGGAGATAATTGCGTGGCAAAGGGAACACAATTCCCCCTTTTCTCTCTCTACTGAGGCGAGTATTGACCTGGCTCAGGATGATGAGCTGCTGGATCTTATGGTCGAGGCCGGCTTCATCATGGTATTCATAGGCATTGAGACTCCCGATGAAAAAACCCTGGCCTTTACCCGTAAGGGGCAGAATTTGAAATCCGGACTTATGGAGAGTATTCTCAAGATCCAAAAGCGGGGTATCGAAGTGGCCGGGGGGTTTATCCTGGGTTTCGATACCGATCCGCCGGATATTTTCGACCGGCAGATCGATTTCATCCAGCTGGCGGGAATTCCCACTGCCATGATCGGCCTGCTCAATGCGCTTCCCAATACCCGGCTTTACCGGCGTCTGGAAGAGGAAGGCCGTCTGCTGAAAGCTTCAACGGGAAACAATACCCATGACTTGACTCTCGACTTTAAACCGCTCATGCCGGCAGAAACTCTCATCCAGGGTTATAAACGAGTTATAGCGGCAGTGTACTCACCGAAGAGCTATTTCGAACGCTGCTCAACGCTGATCAGCCGGTTGCCGGTAAAGACCAAAGCTGTCAGATCATACTCCTGGATCGAGATCAAGGCCCTTTTTCTTTCTATTGCAAAACAGGCTTTTTCCAGTTATGGGATACACTACCTGAGGTTCCTGGCCGGTGTACTACTGACCCGGAGAAATCTATTCCCGGACGCAGGCGCAATGGCAATAAAG
>Ga0209976_10002634_pt1 | contig 10155 bp, 10 predicted proteins | sample SumtaG_FD_182806 | JGI IMG/M metagenome (GOLD analysis project Ga0209976, IMG submission 182806) | Deep subsurface microbial communities from Indian Ocean to uncover new lineages of life (NeLLi) - Sumatra_00157 metaG (SPAdes) (version 2) | ecosystem: Environmental > Aquatic > Marine > Oceanic >... | reverse complement strand
CCAAAAGGATTAATGAAGTTTATCATAAAATCGGTTTTATGCCCCAAGAGCTCTCTCTATATTTAGATCTAACAATCGAGCAAAATCTAAAATTTTTTGGAAACTTATATAAAATTCCAAAACCTGTTTTTTATTCTCATATCCAAGAAGTCCTTGAATTGATTGACCTCACAGAATATAAAAAAAGGTTAATCTCCAAATGTTCAGGAGGGATGCAAAGACGATGCTCCCTAGCGGTTGCATTACTACATAAACCAGAGATTCTAATTTTAGATGAACCTACTGTAGGGATTGACCCTGAACTTAGAATCGAATTCTGGAATTATTTTAAGAAAATTTCAAAAGAAAGTGGAGTTACATTTCTAATTACAACTCATTATTTGGCAGAGTCAATTAACTGTGATCGAATTGGTTTAATGAATAAGAAGATATTAATCTCTGGAACACCCATAGAGTTAATGGAGAATGTCAGAAGACTCAAAAACCTTGAAAGCCTACCAGATATGGAGGAGGTTTTTATACATTACACACATCAGAAGAAGAAGGAAAAAAAGTTAGGTGGGACAGGAAGATGAGCATTAGTTTAAGAAGGATTATAGCAATTACACGAAAGAATCTCCAAGCATTATTACATGATAAAAGGACTGTAGGGTTACTCATTATGATGCCTATCCTTATGATGGTTCTTTTTGGATATGCTTTTGGACAACCTGTTAGACATGTACCAATCAAGATTGTTAATTTTGATGAAGGTGGAGAGGGTATACCTTATATGGGGATAAATGACACCAAATTCTCTGAAATATTCATAAGATCCCTTGAGGAAGACGATAGAGTGGATGTTAAATTGCTGAATTTAAATACATTTAACCTTTCAGAAGAAATTCAACAAATCTATGGTGGAAATGATTATTATGCACTAATTGTAATTCCTATAAACTTTACGGAGGATATGCTGAATATTTCAAAATATATCCAAATATCAACATATATCGATGGAAGCGATCCACAGACGATAAGCTCCGTATTAGGAGCAATCTCAGAAGTTATTGGAACGGTGATAAATGAGATTTCAGGGGAAGAATCTCATTTGGATTTTAACCTCATATATATTGCGGGGGATCCAAATTCAAGACCAATTGATTCTCTTGGACCAGGAATTCTCAGCTTTGCACTCTTTTTATTCATGATTTTAACGGTTACTGGGGGTTTTACTAAGGAAAAATTGACGGGAACTTTGTATAGAGTTAAGGTGACATCCACTTCCAAATCAGAAATAATGATAGGGTATTTATTGGGGAACTCGTTAATAGCATTAGTCCAAAGTGTACTTTTGCTAGCTATTTCAGTACTCTTCTTCCAAATCCATATTGTTGGTAATATTCTATTGTTATTTTTTGTCCTCTTTATCTACGCAATGTCCTGTGTTGGTTTAGGTATTTTTGCTTCTGCCTTTGCCCAAAACGAGCTGCAAGCATTTCAATTCATCCCATTACTTCTAATTCCTTCAATGTTCTTCTCAGGATTTATTTTTCCTATAAATTCATTTCCAGAAGTATTTCAATATGTTTCATATTTTATTCCCATGACATATTCAATAAGGATTAGCAGAGCAATCATGATTAATGGCTTTGGCTTAGATATGTTTTTCATGGATTTTCTAATCATGATACTATTAACCTTGTTATTCTTGGTACTTGCTGTTGTAGTTTTTAAAATGAAAAAAAAATAAATTCTGAAGTTATATTAACTGTCAATTCGTACTATAGGAAAATTCAGTTAAATTTTGAAGAAAAAATAAAAGAATTTTCCTAATATAGAAAAAGTTCCTATATCCAATCCAGCGATTACTTCTTCCAATCTTCATGCCCTCCAAAGATATTTCTTATTGCATTGATTATCTTTCCACTGTAGGTTGGATTTGTTTGGGAATCCATCCTGGCTTTTACAGCAGCCTTACAAGAATAAACCTTTACTCCACAATTAGCTGCAGCCATTATTAACTTTTTCATGTCTTCTAATGTCTGTCCATAAACACTGCCCTCAATTTCACTTAAAGCAGTAGCTTTTTGAAAAGCCTTTATTGCATCTGTTATTATCCTAGATTCAATTACACTTCCTTTACTCCAAATGCTACATGCCTTCTCAGGACTTATAGATATTCCTTCTTCTTTAGATATTTCGAGTAAGCTTTCTAATCCTTCTGCTAATGATTGCAAGTAACCATACTCAATCATATTATGGTATCCTTTCACAAGATGCCCTGCCCCGCTCTTGCCAAAGTATTCATAGGAATTATCTTTAGAAATTGCCTTAAATAAATAATCAAGCTCAAACACCCTACTTTTTTTTCCCCCTATCATCAAACAAGCACCGTATTTCGCTCCATAAATTCCACCACTCATGCCAACATCAATAAAATCTATCTTCTTCTCACTCAGCTCTTTAGCCCTTCTCTGACTGTCCTTATAATAAGAATTGCCCAAATCAATTATGACATCCCCCTCAGAGAGGTATGAGTCTAATTGACCTAAAATATCATCAACAGCTTTTCCTGCTGGAACACAAAGGATGATCACTTTTGGACTAGTAGATTTTTTAGCGAGTTCTGTTATAGATTCACATCCTTCTGCACCGACTTCCGTAAGTTTATTAATTCTTTCGTGCTTGGAATCATGCACGAATACCGATTGTCCAGATTCTAGGATTCTTTTCACTAAATGATAACCCATCTTACCAAGACCAACAAAACCAATCTTATTCACAGTCATTTCATATCCTCCTCACTTATCGCGATGTGCTTACCTCTTAAAAAGGATCTTATAGTTAATTTTAGATTCCCATTAATATATAGATGCGTTGGTTTTAATTTAACTTGATCTACCTTTAAAGTATAAAAAGAAGATGATAAAAATTTATATAGTTTTGAGCCAGATATAATTTTTAATTCCAAATTCGATATTTTTAGGATATATTGACATACTTTATCTATGTTAATAAAAATCAATAGAACTAATGGTAATTTAATCAATTAAGAATTTCACGATTCCAATAAAAAGTTGAAGAAAATGTAAAAAAAACTTACCATTAGAATTTCTATACATCAATTATTCAAGTTCACTCTGGAAATCCTTTCTTTCCTTCTTCTAGTTGAACACCTGTGGAATTTAAAAACATGGACACTAGATTATATTGTCCAACTGTGACTATCAAATCCATCAATTTTTTAATATTATAGTTTTCTGATAACGCTTTCCAAGTATCATCACTTATAAAGGCATCAGTATAAAGTTCATCAACTGCGCAAATGAGGGTTTTTTCAAACTCACTCCACCCTTTCGCATCCGGACCTTTTGTAATTCGTTGAATTTCTTCTTCAAGAAGACCAATTTCCTTTGCTATAATCGCGTGTTGAGCCCATTCATATTCCGATTGGCAAAGCCAGCCAATTCTAAGAATTACAATTTCCCTATCCCGTTTAGGAAGCCTTGATCTCATCATAAGATAATTTGTTAAGGGTTCCCAATTCTTCATTAATTTTGGATGTCTAGCCAATGTTTTTGAGACATTGGGAATTTTCCCTTCAAAGGCTTTTTTATAAAGATTATATGTTTGACTTATTGATTTATGCCACTCTCCTTCTTGGGGAGTAATTCGAGGAGCTGAAAGCCTCTTCACCTTTTTGAATTGACGCCTTTCTAATTCCTGGGTCATAGATTTCTTCATCTCTTTATATTTAAATTTTTTTAATAAATTTGTTACAAAATAAATAGATAAGTTTGTCATATAAATCTATTGCAACTAAAATAACAATAGTCTAATCTGCCAAACCCTCTAATCATAAGAAAATAGCTGAAAAATCAGGTGAAAAAATTTTATAAAAGAGCTTTAATTTTCTTGGATAACTCCTGAGCATCCGCGTCAGCGCTCTCCAAAATCTTAAACATCTCCTCGCGAGCGACCTTCAGTGAGGCTTCGAGCAATTTCTGTAAGCCAATCACCGTATTTATACGCTCATTCTTCTGGAGATGGAAAATAACCATCCCATTAGAAACTCTAGATGAAAGTATTTAAAGGAAGGTTAAACAAAAAAATCAATAAAGTTCAATCATTTAAGATCAAAATTCTTAACATATCCTCTTCTTATAAGATAAGCAGAAATTCCAATGATTATTAAAACTGTAAAGAACCATGAGAATCCTGAGATTGAGGGTGATTCTTTATAAACCTTCCAAGAAGTAAGCTTAAAGGTTATATCTTCAGTTATCACCTCTTCTACCAAGATTCCAGTAGCAATATCGATTATATTGCGTATCCAGCTTGCACAAACTGTTAATGTCCTTCCACCGTAGCTTGCAGTATAGTTTCCCCAAATGATCATATCATATGATACTTTAGAATCACTAAAAACGTAAATTTGGGATATATTCCAATCAGTAAATACTAATACCCCATTTGTATACATATTGGCTAAAACAGTGTTGGAAGTAATTGATGTCACTTTAGCACTGATATAGGTAACTTGAGTTCCTTCATCATCTGTATAACTACTTGTATAAGTCCATGCGTCACCCACTGATATACCGCTATAACCTGCTGAAACATTACTAACAATTATAAAAAAAAATAAGACTCCTGCAAGAGCCGGCAAAGATTTTTTCTTCTTCATTGATTTGGACCTCTTTTTTAATCAAACTTGAGATAACACTGATAAGTGTCAATTTTTACTTTTTGTCTATTGTTATTAGAGGAGAAGCACTTTTTATATTTATTTCTTACTGTTATTTCAAATTTCCTCGGAAGAAATATTTAGGGATTCAAAATATTGTTCATAAAGATAGCAAAATTACTGGTTAAACTATTATTTCTTACAAATTTGAAAAATAAGAATGAAAAAAATTTTATAAAAGAGCTTTAATCTTTTGGGCTAACTCCTGAGCGTCCGCATCAGCGCTCTCCAAAATCTTAAACATCTCCTCACGAGCGACCTTCAGTGAGGCTTCGAGCAATTTCTGTAAGCCAATTATCGTGTTTATACGCTCATTCTTCTGGAGATGGAAAATAACCATGCCTAATTGATTCTTTAATAGCCTACTTTCTGTGTTCAGGATGGCCCTCAATAGCGCAGGACACACCTCGTCCAACGTTTCATGACCTACCCGCCTTGCCAACTCGTAAATTTCGCCCCTTTGGACCTCGCTCAATACCTCAGCCTTTTCCTCCACTTTTGAGATTTGTTCCATTTTTCGTATACACCTTTTTATACTATATGATTTTTTTAATTAGTTTTTTTATTTTTCTTGACTAATTATCATAATTATATTCGCATATATAAATGTTTTCGGTCGAAAAAAGTTTGATTTTTTCCGTTTTCGGTCATAATATTTTTTTAGCGACTTTTTTTGTAGTGGTCATGACGAAAAAATGATCTCGCTTGGGATGGGATCGTTATGGGTCAAAACAGAGTAACTTCAATTTTATGGTAGTGTAAGAGTACGAATGATGAACTTACTATGACCGAAAAACGCGGGATAGTGAGGGGAAAGTAATTTTTTCGCACCCGAAGTACCAAAAAATGATCAAGAATAAAAATTTGTCGAGGGGTGATGGGCGAAAAGGAACATAATTGCTGATCCAAGTTACCATAACCTGCAGTTTTTTCGGATTCTTACTTTCCACTTTTGATCATTTTTCTTTTTGAAAAGAAAAATTTTGTACGATGTCGATAATTGATGTTCTCTGTTGCGCAACAATTTGTTTGAAAAAGTCAATGCTTATATATATTTTTTCATATTCATTAAATGGAAACAAACAAATAAAACATGAGGAATGAAAAATGCTTTACAAAACCGCTGAAGAAAAGTTGGATGATGTGATGCGAAGGTATAAAACCGTGCGCGCGGCGCTTACGGGTTTGTACGATATAGTCAATATTAATTTTGCTGAGAAGAATATGTATCATCAAGCCGCCCTTGATAATTTGAAGGCGTTGAATGCCGAAATTATCGGTATCTTAAAAGACTCCCTTGATCCCCGTAAGGTTCGGATGGGAATACGTGATTTGGAGTATGATGAGGCGGAGATGGAGCAGGTTTTTCCACTCTAAGTATTATTTTTAATAATTTCCTAATTCTTTATTCATTTAGAAGGTTCATTCTTACGCGAGCCCCGAGTTTTGATTTTTTTCCTAAATGCAATTTTAAATCCCAAAATAAGTTGATATATACTCTAGCCTTGATTATTAATATTTAAATTAAGTGAGTTTATATTAGCATCATCAATTGAAGGATATTTTAAATTGATCCCTCTTTTTTATTTCAGTGCGTCAGGAAACACTAAATACTGTTCTCAACTAGTTCAACGTGGATTTCAAGATAAAAGCGTGTCTATTGAACTAATTAGAATAAAGTCTGTACGAGATTTTACATTTCCTGAAAAAAATAAGTCTTATCCAGCTATTGGTCTTGCTTTCCCTATATATGAATTTATGGTCCCTCGTATAATTTTGATTTGGTTATACAAATTACCCCCTGCTAATCAAACAACTCCCGTATTTATTATTGATACTAGTGGAGGATTATCCTGTAATTCAGCGGAAATTGCGATGGATTTATTGCGGAAAAAGAATTACGAGCCTATTGGGGTTTTAGAAGTTCCAACACCTACAGTTGAGCCATTTTTCGATAACAAGTATTACCCAGTTGGATGGAATCGGGAGATTCTTGATAGATGCTATTATTTTGGTGCTTTACTCGCCAAAAAATTACGGAAAGAAGATAATAGATTCATTGATTTACGCCTCGGACGCTTTCGTTTTCGCAAGTTAACAAAATACATGTATCGATTTTTCATTGAGGGACAGTCCTCTTCAGCTGGGCTAATTAAATTTGATTCTTCTAAATGTAATCAATGTGGTGCATGTGAACGGGTATGTCCCATGGCAGCTATTAATATTCAACAAATACCTAATCTTATTAATCACAACCGTTGTATGTTTTGCGCTACATGTATCCGAACTTGTCCATATCATGCGATTAAGATTTCTTATCGTCCTAAAAAAAGTCCTCCCTCAGCAATATGGACCCCGAAATCTCGTCCGGGCTATATCGATCCTGAAAAATATCGTTATAGTAAAAATCCTAGTATAGGTAGTGGATATTTACGTCTTCTTATAGGTATGCTGAGAGTTAAGAAAATTTTAATGAATAAAATAATTAATGATATGGACTAAATTAAACTTTACTTAATTGAATAATGTGATAATTAACATCAGCGATGTGAACTTTACTTATTATGTAAAGCTCAATTATAACGACCATAATCAGCTCTATGATAAGTGGAAACAATATAAAAGAATAATTTTCTAATTTTTTAGAACAATTGAGTAATAATAACTAACCTAACCTATACAACCAAGTATTCGTTTTCTTAGCCTCTCAGATATAATTCCCTTCTTTTGATTGCGATAATTATACCAGACGACAAGAGCTTCTCCATCGGCTACTTCTTTATTCAAATTTTTACTTACCATGGAATGTGTTATTCTTACTTTCGATTCTTCGATATTTGTTATTTTCGCGCCCACATAAATAGTATCAGGATAAGTCACGGGGGTTTTAAAGTTACAATGGGTATACACTAGTATAGGAGCATCACCGCTGGCTTCCATTTCTTCATAGACATTTAAGGAATGGAATAACGCGATCCGAGAACTTTCAAAATACCTAAAATATACTGTATTATTGACATGACCTCGTGCATCCATGTCTCCCCATCGCACAGGAATCTCTTCTACGATATTGAAATCCTGTAATTTTTCATTCATATTTCTCTCTCCTTTCTTTTGTGTAACTAAAAATGTGGTTAAGAGTTAAGATAATATTTTATAAATTTATCATTGGTATAAATAGAATTAGAATAGTAGTGATCTTTCTTATTTTTTAGGTGTTTTCTCTATTACATCCTTTTCTCCCAATTTTTCTTCCCTATAAGGTTTACTAGGTTTTGATATATCTATCGGAGCATTGCATACCCAGCACACATTTTCTAAATCAGTTAGTGCGCGTGCACAGTTTTCACAATAAAATGTCTAATATTTTAATTTTTCTCACATCTATTATTTTTCAGATTTTACTATTTCAATATTGAAGTATTACATTTGATAATTGAAAACAATAAATAATGTGATTAATTTCAATACATAAGCAAAAATAATGTTTTTAAAATAGAAGTGTGAAGTCAAATGACGATAATTACAACCAAGAAACCTTTTGAGGAAGTATTAGCTGCGATAAGAGGCACAAAAAAAATTGGCATAGTGTCATGTGGTTCCTGTGCTGCGATGTGTCAAACAGGCGGAGAAGAGGGGGCAAAGGAGATGGCAGAAAAGCTCGAGAAAGAAGGTTTTGAGATTAAAGTAGAAACAGTTCCCGATGAAGTTTGTGATAATAGAGTAATGATGAAAGAATTTCGCAATATTGACGAAGATTTACAAGAAGTTGATGCGATATTATCCCTGAGTTGTGGTCTTGGAATTGCTAGCCTTGTAAAAGTTCTTTCCAGGAAATATTCACATATTCCGGTATTTATTGCAAATAATACGGAGTTCATGGGGATGACAGAAAGAATAGGCAGATTCTACATGCGATGTCAAGGTTGCGGAGATTGTTTATTAAACGAAACAGGAGGAATCTGTCCAATTACTACTTGTGCTAAATCGCTTATGAATGGCCCCTGTGGGGGAATGGTTCGGGGGAAGTGTGAAGTAGGAAATTATGAAAAGGATTGTGGTTGGGTTTTAATTTTTAATCGCCTGAAAGAGCTTGGAAGGTTAGATTTATTTACTAAATTACGAGAACCTGTAAACTGGAGCGAGTCAGGCCATCAAAGAGAAGTAGTATGGAGGTAATTGGAGATGACAGAAAAAAAAGTATATTCAAAGTTAGGAGAGTTAATTGCTAAAGGAGAATTTGTATTAACCGGGGAGTTAGAACCAGAAAAGACTTGTGATCTTTCTCACACTATTCAGGAAGCTAAAGAAATGGCTCCTTATGTTGTAGCTGCTAATGTAACAGATAGTCCTTTGGCGATTGTTACCATTAACTCGATGGCGGCGTCTCATATCATTCAGAGAGAAACGGGATTAGAATGCGTGTGGCAGTTAACGGTTAGAGATTGGAATAAAATCGGTCTTGCAGGGCAGATAATGGGTGCTCAAGCATTAGGTCTTAATAATGTTCTCTCACTTACTGGTGATCATACTGCTTTGGGTGATTGTCCAGAAGCTAAACCCGTGTTTGATTTAGATTCAGCTACGTTGATTAAGCTTGTCCGAGAAATGGTTGACAAAGGTTCGATTAACGGACATGAAATTAAATCTCCTCCTAAAATGCATGTTGGTGGTGCTGCCAATCCAAATGCTGATCCAATGGAAGCAGAAATCTTAAAGATCGGGAGAAAAGCAGAAGCAGGAGCAGAATTTATACAAACCCAAGTAGTTTATGATATTGATATGACAGCTGAATTTTTACGAGAAATTAAGAAGTTTAATGTACCCATTTTTCTTGGAATATTTCCAATGAAAAGTTATGGAATGGCAAAAGGATTTGACACGTTTGTTCCTGGCGTTGACGTACCAAAAGATATTCTTGCGAGATGGAAGCGAGTAAAAATGGATGTTTCCGATAAGAAGGAACAAAAAGAAGTGTATGATCAGTTGAATTACGAATTTTTCAAGCCATTTATCAGCGAGCTTAAATCTAAGGGTTTGTTAGCCGGCGTACATTGTATGGCAGTCCATTACACACGTATATTTCCCAGGTTAATTGAAGTAATTAAGGCATAATTAAATTAAAGAGCAAACTTACAAAATTTTTTTGTTTCTTATCTTTAATCTTTCTAAAGTAGTACATTTAGAATCTCTATTTTTCCTTTAATCAAATAGAATGCAGAAGTCATCAAAATAGAGACATTGAAAAAGACTTATCGAAGTATAAATATCTAAATCATTAAAATTCTACACTATTTTTGTTTCAAATCTTTTTTAATGATTTTTTCGTCAATAATATCTTCTGATTTAGGAGATACTTTAATAGGTTTAGAATCATCTATTGGAGAATCACAAACCCAACATACATTCTCCAAGTTCGTTAAAGC
>Ga0209976_10002633_pt1 | contig 10160 bp, 8 predicted proteins | sample SumtaG_FD_182806 | JGI IMG/M metagenome (GOLD analysis project Ga0209976, IMG submission 182806) | Deep subsurface microbial communities from Indian Ocean to uncover new lineages of life (NeLLi) - Sumatra_00157 metaG (SPAdes) (version 2) | ecosystem: Environmental > Aquatic > Marine > Oceanic >... | reverse complement strand
AATGTTAATTGTTTGTTCCAGTGAGTCTGACCAATGTGGTCAAAAGAAACGTCGATTCCTGGAGAGACACCAGTTTTTTTGGCAATCTCTTTAGTAATTCCTCTTACTTCTTTATGCCAGTCTTCTTTTCTATGGTCGACTGCATAGTCTGCACCAAGTTCTTTTAGTTTATCCAATTTATCAGGGCTTGCAGTTGCTATTACTGTACAATTGTAGAGTTTTGCAATTTGAATACCAAAACTTCCAACTCCAGATCCTCCACCCATAATTAGTACTGTTTGACCTGGTCTAATTTTAGCTCGACCAACGAGCATATGCCAAGAAGTAAGAAGAGTCATAGAAGCTGCTGCTGCATCGTCGTAGTTTACATTTTCTGGAATTTTTAGAACATTTACTTCAGGTAAATGAGTAACTTCTGCAAAAGCTCCCCATAGTGGACCAGTTTGAAATCCCCAGATAGTTCTTTTTTCACAGTCAAATTCGCGACCATCAGTACATGCACTACAAACTCGACATGACATGTTAGAATGAGAAACAACTCTGTCGCCAACTTTGATACTGTTTACATCTTCGCCAACTGCAATTACATCTCCTGCTGCATCTGAACCAGAAATGTGTGGAAGAGGAACTGGAACAGGTTGGCCACGCATACCCCAGATATCATTATAGTTTAAGGCAGCTGCCTTTACCTTGAAAATAACTTCATCTGATTTTGGTTTGGGGTCATCAACATCTTTTACTTTAAGAATTTTCTTAAAATCATCATCGGGTGAATATTCTTCATAAACAATCCCCTTCATGAATACGATCGCATCCTAACCCCTAATTATATTTTCAGATGTTATCTTCGATTAATCTTAAACTCACGTTTTGGTTGTTGCAATGATTTTAAAATTTGTTTTAACTGCTCATCAGATATTTGAGATTTTAATTGTCCTTGAGATGCCATATTAATGAGATAATTTTCGACTAGGCTTGCCGTTTCTGGTTTAACCATTTTTATGTTATTTAATCGAAGTCTTGCATCAGAAGATAAAAGTTGTTTTAGAATAATTTCTTTTTGCGCAGTAATTTCTGCATCACTGGGTTGATTAGATTCGTTGGAGTCAGGAGAACTCATGACATTACACTAAGAATATACTTTCAATTGTGGAGTTTCAGACGAAAGTTTCAGTAAAATTTCTGTTGCAAGTCTATCTAACTTTTGCATTCCTTGTTTAGAAGTAACTCTTCCTTTGCGTGCAACTTTTTCTACATAACCTAACTTTTCCAAGCCTTGAACTGCTTTTCTAATAATTGCTCCACCAGATACTCTATGATGTGCAGCTCCATAACTTACTGCTTTACCACCTCCATAAATTTTTCTTAAATCATCGATTCCAATTGGACCACGAACGTATACTTTTCTCAAAATAGAAGCACATCTAGTATACCACCAGTCCGATTTTTGTGGTGGTCTATCTGCATGAGAACCAGTTTTAACATAAGGTGTCCAACTTGGTGCTGGAATATCCTCCTTTTTTAAAATCTCAGCTAATTGACTAATTAACAGATCAGCTGGTACATCATACACTTTTGCCATGAGGACCCAAACTCTCAAATCGTCTTATAAATCATTGAGCTATTACTTTGCGATAAGTATGACCACAAAAGCTACATGTAATTCTAATCGACTTTAATGAGGATCTTCCCAGTCTTATTTTTGAATCTATTCCAGGTGCAATGAAACTTTTACATTTTTTACAAAAACACATCTTCAACTCATAAGGCATAGCAACTCTATGCTTGGAACTAATTTTTCTTGCAAGGAAAGCCTGTCTTTGTGCTAATTTTGGGTTTGTTCTAGAATATGAAATTGCGTTTTTAATCAATATATGCATCCTTTCAAGAGCAATAATTTTTGCAGAAGGTTTCATGTAAAAATTAATTTGATTCCACTTTAAATTTTTATCAAATACAATACATGCGGTTGCCGGGATTTGAACCCGGGTAACGGGCTTGGAAGGCCAGCGTACTACCAGGCTATACTACAACCGCATAAAAGAGCAAACTTTACTGCCTACATAAAAATGGTTTTTTCATATTCGTAAAGAATTCTACTAATAACAATATGAGAGTCTAATGGTTTTTTGTCAACGTTAACCAAATATTCAATTTTATTTTTTATTATATCAGAAAAATGTCCTTTTGGAAAACCACCAATTACAAGGCATGTACCATAGGTTAATTTTTTTGCAACCTCTTCACAAGAACTAAGAACTCCTTTTGTGGATAAACCAATAATTCTTTGAGGTTTTATCTTATCAATCAGCTGAACGAAATTCATATCCTTTATCTCAAGTAGAACTTTTCCCTCTGCAAGAATTACTTTCTCAGAATATAGCTTTTCAATTAATCCAACAAATCTATGATAAGATTTTGGAAGGTGTACTTCATCTCCTATGAATATTACCTTATCTTCAATAGTATGAACATATACTGAAATTTTTTTTTCATAATAAAGAGGAATTGAGCATGCCTCTAACAAAGAAAAATGTACCAAGTCAGGTCGTCCTCTTTTGATTTCATTTTTTATTCCCTTCATTGCTGCAAAATGCCATGAATTATCCAACAAAATCTCAGAGGGTTTTTTTCCAAGCTTTTTGCTATGAGAAATTACAGAGTTGTGTTGTTGAATTTCTTTTGGTACTAGCTCAAGAGCAGATTCTGCAACTATTAATGAAAGCATTATTGATAGGCAATGATTCCAGCTTCAATAAGATATTTTATTCCAGCTATAAACTCACCATCAGAGATTTGGTCTTGGGACCACCATTTTGCATTGTTTTTTATCCATGATGGAATTTCAGTTGATGGATTAGAATTTTGTTGAACATCTTGAATTAGCATAATGTCATTTTGAATCAGATACTCTATTCCCCTGAAAAATTCTATATCAGTTATTGTTTCTGATGACCACCACTTTGCATTGTTTTTTATCCATTGAGGTATCTGTTCAGTTTGTACAGGTTCTTGAAATTTATCACCAAAAATGTAAACCCATGCTGTTGCAGATTTTGAAAGATCTTGAAGTGTTCCTGAAAGAATTATTTCATTTTCAGGAAAAGTTACGGATGGTTCTTCCAAGTTTGATCCTCTATAGGTAACTAGAATTCCAGAATTTGGAGGTAGAGGAAGCGTATCACGCTCTGTAATAATTGTAGAAAACTTACCGTTTGAGGTTTGCTTAGGAGTAATTTCTTCTAAAAAGAAAGCTCCACCTTTTTGTTTAACCAGTTGTGAGGTAAACTCTTCTTGTAAAGGATTGATTGTTACATGTTCTTTATCTGAATACGAATAGTCAATTTTATCTGAAGGTGTTTTGTTACAAACATCTTTTTGCCATTGTTCAGATGAAGCAATTGCATCTAGCATTAATTGACCATGGAGTAGTTCATGATACAATATTACAACATTATCTACTTCTTGTACACGAGGATCTTTTTCTTCGTTTGGATTAAGGACATCAGGATTTAGCTTGATTGTGTTATCACAATCCATTGTGATCACGCCTTTAGAACTTGTTGTAATCTTACATTGCCAAGAATATGTGCCTCCCAAAATTAAACTTCCTTCATGTTCTTCTGGTACAGTAAATCCTGATAATCTGGTTTCAACTACGTTGACAACTAGTTCATTAACATCTGTTTTATCACATGGAAAAGTTTTGATGAAAGGTTTTTCAAATGTACTTAATATTCCGGTAACATCTTTTTTGTCAATTTCGAGTTTGAGAAATTTATCTAATAATTCATTGAACGTCTTTTGTTCGGATATAGATGGATCGACAAATTCTACTTGAAAATTATCTATACTTCCAGATACTAAAGGAACAATTAGGAAAATAATGTAATTCAAAGGCACTTAAAATTCACCATGATTATTTTTATGATGTAGTAATCATTTGTACTTGTCTTGAAAATTCTGACCATGCTGGTTTTGGTTTTCCTTCAACATCAATTAGGCCTGCATTACAAATATACTTACTCAGGCGTTCCATCACAAATTCACTACTTCCAAATCCAGAACCACCACCGACGCTAACAGAACCTTCTACTTCCTCAGGATCTATTATGCATGTGCCTTCAGGTCTATCATATTGTCTATACCATGTAAGGAATTCAATTTTTGATTCATTTTGATTGTAAAAATCAAAAGTTGTTTTTAAAAACTCAGCCTGGTCTGAATTAGTTCCGTTTACAAAGCTTGATGTACTCCAACTAATTTCAAAAATTCCTACTTGTCTGTTAGGAACTAGCTCAAAGATTTTTTCTAAATCTTCTCTTGCCTCTTCTGGAGTTTTGTTTATATCATTAAGTAAGTCTATGGGAAAATAGGAAAACGCTACAAAATCACCCATTTGGAATGCTTTTACGATGTGTTCTAACTGTTTGTTAAGAGTTCCGTGTAATGAAAAAGCATTTCCAATTTTTACATTAGGATGCTTTTCTTTTATTGGAAGATAAACATCTGTGAAGAGTTTTTGATATACTGGCATGTCGCGTTCATTATATCTGAAATGAGCGTCTACATCTCCTCCAATTATTACAGTGTCTATAATGTTGTAACGAGTTAGAATATTATCTAGAACTTTTACTAAACGATCTTTTGGAATTGCTCCCAAATTAGGTTTTCCTATCCAATCAGGAAATGGTCCTAATGTTTTCCCATTGATTACAGAGAAATAAAGAGTAACTTTCATGTTATTTTTTTTATTAAAGCTCATTAGCAGATCAGATTGCTTCCAGTTGTATTGATCTTTTTCAGGTTCTAATAGATTCCAAAATAGATAGTGATTGTTCCTGCCAACACCTGTTGACGAAGCTTGTGAAAATACTCGGTCTAGTTCTTCAAGAGTTATTTCATTTGATGGAGAATTAACTATTAGACCTAGTTTTTCATTTTTAGCTAGAATGACTGGTGGTGTATCTGATTCAGGTGAGATTGCAAGTACGGCTACTATGGCTGAAATTACTACTGCAGCAATTATTCCACCAATTATTTTTTTATTCAATGATTTTTGCAGTTCGAAGAGAGAGTAAAAAAGTTGTGATGAAATGTTTTAGCCGGAGGTACAACCACTAAATCCGCATCCTATGCAGAGACTACAACCTTCCGCAAATACGAGGTTGTTTTTACATGTAGGACAAAGAGTTTCTTCTTTTTCTTCTTCTGTTTGTGGAATTGGTTTAGGTAATTCCTCTGGTGTAACTAATTTTAATGCATTATCGACTTGAGTTTTGACATACGAATTTGTTATGATTCTTTCCACATAATCAGTTACATACGTACTAGGTCTTACATCAAATGTTTTTTCTGCGTTTTCACTGGTCATATGTAGAACTTGTCGATTCCTTGAACGATCTCTATATACAGTAATTCCTTTGAGTCCCATTTCATGAGCTAGTAAATATGATGCTTTTACATCATCAGCAGTTACATCGTGTGGCATATTGATGGTTTTAGCTATAGCGTTTCCAATCCAATCTTGCCAAACTCCTTGGGCCATTAGATGATCAGCCCAGTGTATGTCCATTGCAGTAACAAAAATTTTCTGCATCCATTCGGGAATTTCAGGAATATCGCGAACTGAACCATAGTTGTCTGCAACTTTTGAAAGAAGTTCTTCACTATACAGTCCATTTTCTTTAAGAACATTCTCAAAAATTTTATTTGTATAAAAGAATCTTCCCACCGTTACTCTTTTTTCGAAGACAAGTGCAAATGTTGGTTCCATTCCGTTTGAGCAATCAGCAATCATTGAAAGTGTTCCGGTTGGTGCAACAGTTGTTGCCAACACATTTCGAATTCCATGTTTTTGTATTTTTGCTATCAAAGCATCCCAATCGTAAGAATGTTGATTTTTTGGTTTTTCGTAATAACCTGAAATAGGAATCTTTGCTTCTGGATATTCTGTCTTTGAACACAACATAAACTCTCCTCTTGTTTTTGAAAGAGCTATACTTTCTTCCATAGAGTAATAAGTTAAAGCTTCGGCTAGTTTAGATTGAAATTCATAACCTTCTTTTGAATTGTAAGGTATTCGTAATTTGTACAAAAGATCTGCAACGCCCATTACTCCAAGACCAATTCGTCTTGATTCTTTAGAAGCTGCATCAATTTCTAGAACTGGATAATGATTCATGTCAATTACATTATCCAAGAAACGAGTTGTCTTTATTATTGTCTCTTCATATCTTTGCCAATCAAATTCATACTGTCCATCTGCCTTTCGTTTTACAAGATTTGCAAGATTGATAGAACCCAAGTTACATGACTCGTATGGATACAGACTTTGTTCACCACAAGGATTTGTAGCTCGGATTGGTCCTCCACGTGCTTTTGCAAAAACATTGTATTGGTTAATGTTATCAAAGAAAATTAATCCAGGTTCTGCACTTTTCCAAGCTGATAGTGCGATTAGATCAATTAGCTGACGGGCATTTATTTCTCGAATTGGATCTTTACCATTTGGAGAACGCAACATATACTTTCCATCTGGTGAATTTACGAGTGAATTCCAGAAATCCTCCCAAATTCCCACGCTTACGTTAAAATTTTCTAGTATTCCTGGTTCTGTCTTTGTTGTAATGAATTTTTCAACATCTGGGTGCCATGCTTCAATAATACCCATATTTGCTCCTCTTCTTTTGCCACCCTGTTTTACCACCTCAGTTACCGTATTGATGATATTCATAAAGGAAACAGGTCCTGATGCAACCCCAGAGGTGGATGCTACAATGTCTCCTTCCGGACGTAAATTAGAATAATTAATTCCAACTCCTCCACCTGATTTAAAAATTAATGCAGCATCAGAAGTTGATTTCATAATTCCTGCCATGTCATCAGGCATATCTAATACAAAACATGCTGAAAGTTGTCCTAGTCTACCACCAGCATTCATCATTGTAGGTGAATTTGGTAAGAAGATCTGTTCTGTCATTAAATCATAGTATTCAGAAACCTTATCAGAATAATTATCAAATTTTTTGGCAGCTAACATTGTTAGAAGTTGTTTGAAACCAATTTTCATTTGGCCTTTCATTGCCAAATCAATGTAAAGGTTGATCAAACCTCTAAAATGCCATTTGTTTAGATAATGATCTCCAATTTTGAATTTGTAATCAAAGTCATCAAGTTTACCAAGATAACTTCGTGCTTGTTCAACATCTTGGGTTACGTTACCATCTTTTGTAAAAATTGTATTGTCACGTAACAAGTCAGCTATGGCAACTAACAAGGCAACACGTTCAAACATTTGAGAAGGACTCTCAATAATGTTACCTTTATTATTCCTCATTAGGTATCTTGATGCTAAAACTCTCAGACAATTGAGATCTAAGTTTTTTGATACTGGATCAAGTATTTTTAAATTCAGAACTTTGATCTTTTCATCTCTGATCTTTCGACGTTCATGTCTGTATAGGATATACGCCTTGGCAATTTCACTATGTCCTCTGTCGATCAGAGTTGATTCGACCATATCCTGAATATCTTCAACACTGGGTGAGTTCGAAACTGAAAATCCCTGCTGTATTAATTTTCCCAAGACCCCATCTGTTAGTTCGTCTGCCAGCTTACGATCAGGTTCTCCTGTGGTTGCAAGTGCTTTGTAAATGGCGTTTGAAATTTTTTCTTTATTAAAACTAGTAACCTTACCACTTCTTTTTCGAATTTCTGCGATACTGCTTTCTATCTGTGAGTTTTCAACCATTAGAATATCTCCCCCGCAAAGGGTAGCATCCATATGAATATAACTTCTATGGCAAAAAAAAATTTATCCAGATCAGATTTAGCTCAACATATTTTACACCGGAACTATGAACTTCATACCGGTACGATAATTCGTTTTTCCTACGAAATTAGTACTAATTCACTAAAAAATCAGATGACCTCACAAAATAATTTTTATTGAATAAGATCAAGGTTGCGAATTTCGTTACGAAATAATATATGGAGACTTGCAGTTGGGGCATTTTTCTGCCAACTTCTCGTCTTTCAAGCCACAGTTTCCACAAATTGCTACTTGCTTGACAGGTTTGAACGATGTCATCAGATTGCCGGCTTTTTCTATTATCTTTTTGATTTCAGAAGATTTGGCATCCTTGTCGAATCTAATACGTGTTGACAAACCACCGTTAAGCTTTTTTGCGATCTTGTTGCATTCTACAATTTTTTCACTTTTAGTTGTTAGTTCAGATAATTCTGATCCTTCAAACAAGAATCCTTCTGAATAAGGTTTTCCTTCTAGAGATCGCAGTACAGAATTCTTTCCATATTTTTCTCCATCCAATGTAGCAAATCTTGTTGCTCCTTCACTTTCGGTCATACAAACACTAACATTATCACCAATTTCTTTACCTTTCTTGGCTGCAATATCTACTGCTGTTTCAATTACTTTATGTAAAATTTCTCGACCTTCTTTATTATTTTGATAGCCAAGAATGTTAAAAACAGCTTCATGTAATCCTACTAGATTTACAATAAGAGTAACAGAGCTTCGTTGCATGTACTGAGTGTTTCCTGCAAGGATTGGATTTAATCCTCGTCGTGTCAAGTCTGAAATATCTTTGTTCCTTATAGACATAGAAGATAGTGCAGGTTTCATTAATAATGCCAACCTAGCTCTAAAGTAAGTTTCATCTTTGTTTGATTCAAAGGCAAGTCTAGGTAAATTAATTGAAAGAGATTGAAGTTTAATTGATGTTGCACCTGTATTCTTAATGTCATCTCTTAGAATTCCCTTGTTAGAAACCGATCCTTTAGAGAAGATTACTCTACCACCTAATGTTATTATTTCTGCAAGAATATCGGAAACATCAGTTAGTTTTCCTTTTCCAAAATCAATGATAAGACCAATCCTTGGAATTGGTGTAATTTTTGTGTAATTTTTATATGCTGAAAGAATTGCTTTAATAATTTTTTGATCTGAACCAAGTTGAATCCTATAAGAAACAAGTATTGGTGTTTGGGTATAATGTGATGTTGTTGACGATGTTGCAAATGCTTCTACCAATTTTTCTTCCAATTCAGTAATATTCTTTGAATGTTTGGCCAATAATTGGGTCAAGCCATCCATTATTACTTCCTGAGAGGCTTCTTTTGAAATTAATGAAGTTATCATTGAAAGCGACGAGGTTAGATTTTCTAGGCTTTTAATGGAGGGTATTCTAGTCACGCCTAGGGCTTTTCCTCGTAGATCAATACCATCTTCGATTAATTCTTTTAAATTAACAAAAATGGTATCAGGTAGGAGAGACCATATTCCTGGGTTGGCTATATGAAGGTCCCCAGATAGGTGAGAATCTGCTACATCTTTGGGCAGCGTGTTAGAGAGAAGGTGTTCTGCAAATACTGTTTGGCCTGCTTTAAAGAGTAATCCTTCTGCGCCATTATCTACATTATCCACGTTTGAGATCATCTCTTTTACTTCAAAAACTGGCATTCCCAATCTTGCAAGTTTGTTTCTATACTCTTCATGACCATGTTCCAAAAGAACCGAATTTACCATCTCACGAATGAGTGAACCGGTCAGATATGTGGTTTGATATTTGTAAATACGGTTTTCTACTTCTTCTGTGATCTTTTGAGCCAATTCCAAGGGAAGACTTCCTTCGCGTACTAAAGATTGAATTATTTTGTGAGAATTAAATTCCTCAATGGATTCACGAGATGTTCTCACGTACATTTTTCCACTTTCTATGATAGATCGTTCTTCGATCTGCCTTGCGAGGCTAAGAACTAGTTTGCCAAGATTTGTAATGGTGTAACGTCTCTCAGATTTGTTTAACGCTACAAGAGATTGCCTCAAAAGCTTTCTCAAGTGATATGCAAACTTTCCACTTTCTTTTTTTGATTTGAATCCTGCAAGAGACTTTAATTCAGAATATGTGAGAGGTCCTTTAGAATTTAAAATCCTCAAAATATCAATTCTGTTTGGACTTGCCATAACAGAAAAGATCATTCTTACTCGCTTTGATGTAGATTGTAAGATATCGCCTCGCTTAGGCTCCTCTTCAATTACTTCCGCAGTCAGTTCCATATCCATGTCTAAAAGATCTGGGGTAATTAAGATTTGTGACTGTATTATTATAGGAGTTTTACGATCATGTTTCTTTTAC
>Ga0209976_10002632_pt1 | contig 10162 bp, 8 predicted proteins | sample SumtaG_FD_182806 | JGI IMG/M metagenome (GOLD analysis project Ga0209976, IMG submission 182806) | Deep subsurface microbial communities from Indian Ocean to uncover new lineages of life (NeLLi) - Sumatra_00157 metaG (SPAdes) (version 2) | ecosystem: Environmental > Aquatic > Marine > Oceanic >... | reverse complement strand
TTCACAGGAACCGCTGTTTCACCTCGACACCTCGTTACCTAGATACCTGGATACAGTTCTTCCCTCCGCGTCGCCGCGTCCCCGCCTGCCCTGAGCAAGTGAAATGCGTCGAAGGGTGTCCCCGCGTTAAACGGTTTTAGTCTTCAGGTTTTCTCCTGCGTCCTATTTCCTGTGTTCCGGCTCTTGATTCTATTCTACGTTCTACATTCTACATTCAACATTCTGTCTTTTTAAGCGCTCCAGCAATAACCAACAGTTCCTCTACCATCCCCCCAGCGGTGTGCTCGTCGGGGAAGTATATCTCTGTAAACCCCGCCTCCTCCGCTGCCTTTGCAGTCGTCGGCCCAATACAGACCACGGGTATATCAAGGATGTTTTTCTCTCCGCCCTCCGCAACGCTTTTACGTTGGACATTGGACGTTGGACGTTGGACTGCCATCTTAAGTATTCCCTCGATGGCGCTCGGACTCGCGAAAAAGATAACGTCAGGCCCTCTCTCTTCAAATAGCTTCCGGAGTTCCTGTTTTCCTTCCTCGGGAACAACCGTCCGGTAGATGACGATCTCCTCTATCTCAGCGCCCCGCTCGCTCATCTGCTTCCCCAGTTCGGTCTTGACCACCTCCGGGCGCATGACAAGAAAGGAACGCCCGCCAAGGTCCTCTCCGAGTACTTCCAGAAGAGCCTCGGCCGTGTACCGCTCCGGCACGGCCGCCACCTCGCCGCCGGCCTCCTCCCAGGCGTTCGCCGTCTTCTCACCGACACACAGGGCCGGGGGGAGATCCCATGGCCCCATGCCCTTACTCGAGAGCAGTTCAAGGGTGTTAGCCACCCCATTAACCGATGTAAAAACGATATTTTCGTAAAGGCCGATCCTGGCCATCGCCGAGTCGAACCCATCCGGTTCAAGAACCTGTGAGATGGACACAGCCGGGATCACCGTGACCCGGGCGCCCCTTGACGTCAGGTCGTCCACAAGCCCGGCCGACTGCTCCCGGGCCCTCGTGACCAGAACGCTTATGCCTGCCAGTGGTAAGTCTGCGGTCCGCTCTTCCATAAATTACTCAGTTCAGAAGCTTCAGTGGTGTCACTCTAAAACCTGTAAAGGCTTTCACCACAGAGGACACAGAGGTCGCCCTTCGACAAGCTCAGGGCAGGCGGAGAAAATCAATAACCTTCTCCCTCACCTGACCTTTCCCGTTCGGGAAAGGGATTTCGCCGAAATCGGCAGGTTGAGGCTTCGAGTAAGGGATAAAAGCAAGCTTTGATCCCTTACTCGAAGTCTCAAACATCCAGGTGAGGGAAAGACAGTCATATTTTTTATCGTGATCAGCCTTGTCCTTCTCTGCGTAACTCTGCGGGACGCGCGGCCTACCAGCGGGCCGCCTCTGCTTACCTCTGCGTTACAGCTTTTAACGCCTTACAGGAACTGCTGTTCCCCGAGATTGCCACGTCGCCACGCTGTTGGCGTGCCTCCTCGCAATGACAGGCTGGGGTATTCTCCCCTTTACTGTTTTTCCTCTGCGTTAATGCTTTTGATCTTCTCCTGGCTACTGGGTGCTGGGTACTGGGTACTGGTTTCTAACTCAGTTCCCGGCAGTAAACTTCTTCCAGTATCTCCCGTCCGCCCGCTTCCAGGATCCTGCCCGCCAGGGCGTCGCCCATACGGGCAGCCTCGCCCGCCGGTCCCCGATCCGAGTCCTTGATGATCCTTGTGCCGTCGACGCTTCCCACGAGACCGGTGAGCAGGATCTCGTCCCCCTCCCGGATGGCGTAAGCGGCAATCGGGACCTGACAGCCCCCCTCGAGCCGATGCAGGAAAGCCCTTTCAGCCGCGACGCACGAACTGGTCACCTCATCGTTTAAAAAGGCGATCCGCTCTAAAGTTGCCTCGTCATCGAGTCGAGCCTCTATCCCCAGGGCTCCTTGACCGATGGCAGGCAGCATGACGTCGGGATCGATGACTTCGCTGACTTCATTCTCCCACCCAAGCCGCTTGACGCCGGCCATGGCCAGGATAATGGCATCGAACATGCCCTCTTTCAGTTTTCTGAGACGGGTGTTGATGTTGCCGCGAAGGGGTTCGATGACAAAATCGGGGCGGGCGGCCAAGAGCTGGGCCTGTCTGCGCAGACTGCTCGTGCCGATCTTCGCTCCCTGGGGCAGTTCAAGGATGGGGGTCTTATTCTGACCGAGGACTGCGTCCCTGGGGTCCTCCCGTTCGGATACGGCCACGATGCCCAGCCCGTCGGGAAGCTCCGTGGGAACATCTTTCATGCTGTGGACCGCGAGGTCCACAGATTTATCCAACAGTGCTTCCTCGATCTCCTTGACGAAGAGACCCTTGCCCCCCACTTTCGCCAGGGGAACGTCCAGGATCTTGTCGCCGGTGGTCTTGATGGTGTGGATCTCGACGTCCAGATCGGGATGCTTGCGGATGAGCTGTCCCTTGACCCAGTTGGCCTGCCACAGAGCGAGCTGGCTGCCGCGGGTGCCGATGCGTAGTGAATTACTCAATTTAACCTCCGGTTAATCCGGAATTCAGAATCCAGAATCCAGAATCCAGAATACAACCTGTAAATGCATTTCATTCTGTCTTCTGTCTCCTGGCTGCTGGCTTCAGGATCCTGTAGTTATTATTCTTTTCCTTCTTGAAACTTCGGTTCCTTTAGGTAAATAGCCTTTGCCGCCTTTAAGGGATTAGTGCCTTCCTCCTGACTTCTGGATTCTGGATTCTGGATTCTGGATTCTCTTTGAAATTGAAGACATCGCCTTACGTACTAGTCTTCAATTTCAAAGATCTCCCTCACCATTTCCACAACTTCCCCTTCGTCGCCCTTGTGAGCCGCTTTTTTCATCCTGCTGATGGGACGGTGCAGTATCTTGTTCAGCATAGCCTCGGTCATGGCCTCGATCCTCTTGGTGTCCACTTCACTCAGGCCGTCCATCTTTTTCATGGTCTTTGCCAGCTCGGTCCGGCGGACCTCTTCCGCCCACTCCCTCAGGGCCACGATGGTCGGGAACGACTCCCTGGACCGCATCCAGTCGAGGAACTGCCGGACCTCACCGACAACGATCTCCTCTGCCTTGGCCGCCTCTTTGGAGCGGATCTTGATGTTGGTATCAACGACCCCCTCCAGGTCGTCGATGTCGTAAGCGTAAACGTTTTCAATCTCGTTGACCGCAGGATCGATGTCCCTGGGAACGGCGATGTCGATGAAGAACATGGGCCTGTTGCGCCTGCGCTTGATGACCTCCTTGACCATCTTCTTGTCGATTATGGTCGTGGGGGCGCCTGTGGAGCTGATAACGATATCGGCCAGCTCCATCTGCTGCGCCAGCTCATCGAAGGGTACCGCCGACCCTTTGAACTCCTCGGCCAGCGCGACGGCATTTTCGTAAGTCCGGTTGGCCACGATGATGTGCTCGACGCCGTTGCTGAGGAGGTGCCGCGCGGCCAGTTCCGCCATTTCCCCGGCGCCGATGAGCATGACCGTCTTGCCGTCAAGCTCACCAAAGATCTTCTTGGCAAGCTCCACTGCCGCAAATGAAATAGAAACCGCGGAGGTAGCGATCCTGGTCTCCGAACGGACCCTTTTGGCTACCGAGAAGGCCTTGTGGAGGAGCCGGTTCAGGATGTTGCCCGTGGCCTGGGCGTTGGCCGCACATCCGAAGGCCTCTTTGACCTGGCCCAGTATCTGGGGTTCTCCCACCACCATGGAATCGAGGCTGGACGCCACGCGGAAGATGTGCCCGACGCACTCCTCTCCGCTCATGGCGTAAATGTGGGGGTCCAGCTTCTCCCTGGGGACATCGTGGAAATCGGCCAGGAAACCGGTGATCTCGCCCTTCGCTTCAGTAAGCTTCTTTTTCGGTGTGGCGGTGTAGACCTCGACCCTGTTGCAGGTGGAGACGATGAGGCCTTCTAAAACACTGGGACAGGCCACAAGCATACGAACACCTTCCTCCATGTTCTTCTCGGAGAAGGATATCGTCTCCCTTATCTCGAGAGGCGCAGTCTTGTGACTCAGTCCGACTATGAGTATTTCCATCTTACTCTTAAACTTAAGTTTCCTGGTTTCAAGTTCAAAACTTTTTCACCACCCGTTCGTCACTAACTTTAGGAATGTGACTCACTAGAGGACACAGAGAACACTGAGAAAACCAAAAGGAGTGATACTATTCCCTTCACCGAAGCTGTTTGAGCCTTACGACTCGGGATTGAAATGTATTTCTATCCCGCTCTGCAAGTCTCAATCAGCTGATTTCGAAGAAATCCTTCTCCCGCCGGGAGAAGTCAGGTGAAGAGAATGTGTCATACCCTGCTTCCCCCTGAATTTCTGTTTTACCCTGCGGTAAATTTGCTTTGATCGCTTTTATAGAAATGGTTATTTACCTCCAGGTTAAGCTTTTCTCAGTGTTCTCTGTGTTCTCAGTGGTAAAAAACATCGCTTTTATAATAACCGTTGTTTAAGCCAGGTGCGCATTAGCCGGAAGAGCCCTAATTATAGGAATGCAGGCCGCTCAGGAAGAGGTTGACGCCGAAGAAGGTGAACAGGACAGCCGCGAACCCGATGATGGAAAACCAGGCCGCTTTGCGCCCTCGCCAGCCCACCGTCAGCCGGGCGTGCAGGACCGCGGCGTAGATGAGCCACGTGATGAGGGACCAGGTCTCCTTGGGATCCCATTGCCAGTAGGAACCCCAGGCGTACTGGGCCCAGACAGAGCCGGTGATGATGCCGAGAGTCAGCAACGGAAAGCCTATAGTGAGAGCCCAGTAGTTCATGGAGTCGAGGACGTCCAGACTGGGAAGCCTGTAATAAAATGCTCCGGGGCGTTTTTTCTTGAGCTGTCTCTCCTGGATGAGATACATGACCCCCGTACCGAACGCCATGGCGAACAGCGCGTCACCCATGAAACTCAGGGACACATGGATGGGCAGCCAGTTGCTTCTAAGGGCGGGGGGGATCTCCCCTATTCCCTTGTTGGGCAGCAAGGCGGCCGCGATCATGAGGAGAAAAGTAATGGGCATGACGAAAGCGCCCACCACCGGCAACTTGTACTTCATGGTGATGATCAGGTAGGCGACGACGAGGCACCAGGAGAAAAAGACCAGGGACTCGTACATGTTGGTCCCGAATGGCATCCCGCCCTGGAAGTATCTCATCAGGAAATATCCCAGCTGCGCGATAAAGGTCAGGTAAAGGGAAAAGCGAGCCACCCGCGGAACCATCGGATTGCGATAAACGAGGTAGAGCAGGTAGTGCAGTGTGGACAGGAACAGGAAAATGAGGGCGGCTGAGAAAAAGATAATGTCCATGAAAGGGCCTCAGGCAAGAAGAGGGGAAGAGGGGATGAGGTGAAGGGGGGAGCAAATACCCCGTTTACCACTTATTAGCTGCATTGCTGACCTGGAGCTTAATCCCCTGTTAAGAATTTCCTTCGACCTCCAACATTCTACGCTCTATATTCTACGTTCCCTGTTCGCCATAGCCTCGGCGACGGCGGATGCGTCCTGCGTTCTTTATTTAGCAACGGCTACCGGCAGTTCCTCGCCGGTGACGACAATAGCGTTCACATTGCACCTCTTGACACACAACTGACAGCCCGTGCAGCGTTCAGGATCAACGAGGTGAAGTTCCTTGGCAGTACCTTCAATGGCGTCATAGGGGCAGACCTTCGCGCAGATTGTGCACCCGTTACAGTCGTCTGTGATGAACACGGGCGCACGGGGCAGCATGTCGTCGGTGATGGTATCCTGGGGGCAGTTGGCGGCGCATATCCCGCACTCGACACACTTGTCCGGGTTGATGAGAGCCAGGTTGTTGTCTACGGTAACCGCCTCCACAGGACAGACCTTTTCACAGATACCGCATCCCGTGCAGCCTACCTGGCAAACCTTCCTGACACGCTTTCCGGCGTCTGCGGAATAGCACCGGACCCGCACCTCGTGGCTGAGAGGCTCCAACACGAGAACATCCCTGGGACAGGCCACGACGCACTTGTTACAGGCGGTGCACTTGTCGGCATATACGATGGGAAGCCCGTCCGGACGCATGACGATGGCGTCGAAGGGACAAACCGCCTCGCAGGTTCCGTACCCCACGCAGGAGTAGCGGCATGCTTTACCTCCACCACCCACGAGGATGGCCGCGCGGCAATCCTGGACGCCATCATACTCGGCTTCCATGACGGCCTTCTCGTTGTTCCCACCGCACGTAAGGAAGGCGATCTTTTTGACCACATCCCCGACCTCAAGGCCCAGGAACTCGGCCAGCTGTGAGATGACGACCTCTCCCCCCGGGGCGCAGTCGGTGGGTTCCGTTTCGCCCTCCAGGAGGCCGATGGCGAAACCGGCGCAGCCTGCGTAACCGCACGCCCCGCAGTTCAGGCCGGGCAGAATCCCCTCGATGACTTCAAGACGGGGGTCAACGTCAACGTGAAATTTCTTCGATGCAAGACTGAGGCCGTATGCGGCCACAAGTCCGAGTCCGGTGAGGCTGATGACTGCTGTAACCATATCTCTATTTCACCATTCCTGAAAAACCCATGAAAGCGAGTGAAAGAAGGCCCGCGGTAACGAAGGCAAGGGCCGTCCCTTTAAAAGGTTTCGGCACATCGGCCATCGCTTCCGTTTCCCTGATGCCCGCCATGAGTACGAGGGCGAGAGTGAAACCGAGAGAGGAACCGAAGGCGAAGACCAGGGTGTGGAAGAACCCCAGTCCCTTCTGGACCGTGAGCAGTGCAACACCCAGAACGGCACAGTTCGTGGTGATGAGGGGCAGGAAAATACCGAGGGACTGATACAGCGCCGGGCTGACCTTCCTGACGAACATCTCCACCAGCTGAACCAAAGATGCGATGACCAGGATGAACATGATCGTCTGGAGATACTCCAGATGGAAGGGGACAAGCAGGAAATTCTGAATGTTCCACGTCACCGACGCGGCGACGGTCATGACGAACACCACCGCCATGCCCATGCCTGTGGCGGTCTCAATCTTCCTGGATACCCCCATGAAGGGGCACAGTCCCAGGAAGCGGGCCAGCACGAAGTTGTTGACGAAAACCGTGCCGATTATGATTAGAAAAAGTGTCTGCACCTGTCAATCTCCTCCAGCATGTTGTTGAGCACCCGAACCGCTGATAAAAGAAGCCCTGGGAGCCGTCCTTGACAAACACGCTACCATTCCATAATTTCTTGTTTTTATCAACCTTGGAAAGGTCATTTTCACCCCTTTTCCAGGACAGGAATGGCACAACCAAGTAAGGAAATATATTCCAGACAGGATTTACAGGATTAACAGGATAAGGGCTGTACACAAAGTCATAAAATATTGCAGATCCTGTCTAAACCCCAATGCAATTAAGGCAAACGTTTATTAACAGTATTTTATGGACTTCCAGGATTTTATGTTGCAAAACCTTATCCTGTAGATCCTGTTGATCCTGTCTAAAACCCCAGCGCACTTAAGGCAACTGCTGATTGAACAGGATTTACAGGATTAACAATATAAGGGTTATACTTAATGTCTCTATAATCCTATTAATCGTCTGATCTGTCATGACAAAGAAATCTTGCAATAAGGTGGATGAGTAGTGTTTCAAAATCTTGCGGAAAAACTCGACAGCGTTTTCAAGAAATTAAAGGACCGGGGACGGCTCACCGAAAAGGACATCGACGCCACGCTGAGAGAGGTCAGGCTGGCCCTCCTGGAGGCCGATGTCAACTTCAAGGTGGTCAAGGAGTTCCTTGCGCGGATCAGGGAACGGGCGGTGGGAGACGAGGTGCTGGGCAGCCTGACGCCCGCCCAGCAGGTAATCAAGATCGTTCACAGCGAACTGGCCGGCATCCTGGGAGGATCCCGGGCGGACCTCGCCAAGGCCGATGTTCCCCCGACCAGGATTCTCATGGTGGGCCTGCAGGGCTCGGGAAAGACAACGACCTGCGCCAAGCTGGCCCTTCATCTCAAGAAACAGGGGCTCAGGCCTTACCTGATCCCCGCAGACCTGAGCCGTCCCGCGGCGGTGGACCAACTCGTTTCAGTGGCCGCCAAAGTGGGGGTCCCGGTTTTTTCCTCTGACACCTCCTTATCCCCTGTTGCCGTCTACCGCCAGGCTGCTATCGAGGCGGGACGCGCTGGATGTGACACCCTCATAATCGACACGGCAGGCCGCCTTCACGTGGATGACGACCTCATGGCCGAGGCGTCAGCTCTTTCAGGAGCGGTACACCCCCACGAAACGTTGCTTGTAGCTGACGCCATGACGGGCCAGGACGCGGTCCAGGTGGCCGAAACGTTCCACACCAGGCTCAAACTCACAGGGATCATCATGACCAAGCTCGACGGGGACGCCAGGGGTGGCGCGGCCCTGTCCATGCGCCACATAACAGGCGTACCAATCAAGTTCGCGGGTATCAGTGAGGGGATGGAAGGCCTCGAGCCCTTTTACCCTGACCGGATCGCGTCCCGGATACTCGGAATGGGCGATGTACTGACCCTCATCGACAAAGCCGAAATGGCCTTCGACGAGAAGGAAGCGGCCAAACTGGTCAGGAAGACCCGCAAGGGGGATTTCGACCTGGAAGACTTCCGGGACCAGTTGAAGAAGGTCCAGGAGATGGGTTCCATGCAGGAGATCCTCTCCATGCTGCCCCTGCCCGGGAAGATGAAGAATGCCATGCCCGGGGAGATGGACGACCGGGAGCTGGTAAAGGTTACCGCCATCATCGACTCCATGACCCCCAGGGAACGCCGGAAACCGAAGATCATCAACGGCAGCCGAAGAAAGCGCATCTCCGCCGGCTCCGGCACCACCGTGACAGACGTCAACCGGCTTTTGAAACAGTTCGACCAGACGAAGAAGATGATGAAAAGGTTCGGAAAAGGCGGAAGAGGGAAAGGCCCGATGGGGATGCCTTTCTAGTACCAAGTACTCAGTACCCAGGAGCCAGTAGAAGAACAGGGCGAAGGGCGGAGGGCGGAAAAACAGAAGTCAGAAGCCAGAATTCAGAATTCAGTAGTAAATGCAGTCCAAAGCCCAAAGGCAGTGCAGCCTCATCTCCGTCATTCCGGGCCCCGACCCGGAATCCAGCTTGAAATTGATTCCTTCTTGGATCTCCTGTCCGGCGTAGCTGGTCGGCAGACGTTAGCGAAGACGGATGGATATTGGATCTTGGATCCCTTTTGAATTTTGAATCTTGAATCTTGAATTCAAAGTCGTTGACGAACCACCCAATTCAGGTTACAAGGTAAGGCTTTCCAAGCACTTAACTCTGCACTCTACACCCTGCACACTACACTGCAGGCTTCTGGAGGATTTATCTTGGCAGTACGTATCAGACTCAGAAGGATGGGAAAGAAAAAGATGCCCCATTACAGGGTTGTGGTGGCCGACATCAAGTCCCCCCGGGATGGCAGGTTCATTGAGAGCATCGGCACCTACGATCCCCACAAGGAACCCGCCCAGATCAACATCGAGGAGGAGAAGGCCCTGTTCTGGCTTTCCAAGGGCGCAACTCCCTCCGACACGGTCCGCAGCCTTCTTTCGAAGATCGGCGTCATGAAGAAGTTCGACGAGGGTAGCAAAGCTTCCTCCGGCGCTTCCGAGTAGGCCGACTTCCCCGGTCGCCCGGGCGGGCGGCCCTATCCCCATGAAAGATCTCTTCATCGTAGCGGAGGTCCTCCGCGCCCACGGGCGCCGAGGGGACGTTGTTCTGCGTCCGCTCACTGATAACCTCGAAACTCTCACGGGCGCCGCCCGAGTCTACCTGGGAATGGAAGCTTCCAAACCCGTCAATGTACAAAACATCCGTTTGCACAAGGGGAACCCTCTCCTTAAACTGGAGGGTATCGACGACATGAACGGAGCCATCGCACTGAAAGGTATTGCGATCTGCCTGCCCAGGGAGGAACTCACCCCCCTTAAAGAGGATGAGTACTTCCTCCACGATCTCGTGGGCCTGAACCTTCTCGATCACCTTGGTAATGAAGTCGGGCCGGTGGAGAAGATCATGGAAACGGGCGGCCCCCCGATCCTTACGGGACCCGGCCCGGACGGGAAGGAGTTCATGGTCCCCTTCGCCCCGGGTACTATTGATGAGGTGGATCTGGAAAAGGGAACGATCAGGCTGATTGACCTTCCAGGACTCATTGAGGAGATA
>Ga0209976_10002629_pt1 | contig 10167 bp, 6 predicted proteins | sample SumtaG_FD_182806 | JGI IMG/M metagenome (GOLD analysis project Ga0209976, IMG submission 182806) | Deep subsurface microbial communities from Indian Ocean to uncover new lineages of life (NeLLi) - Sumatra_00157 metaG (SPAdes) (version 2) | ecosystem: Environmental > Aquatic > Marine > Oceanic >... | reverse complement strand
AGATTCTCAAGAAAAACTAGAGGAATTTCAAAATGATTTTAATTCTTCGTTAAATTACTTACAAACTATGATTAAACAAAAAAAAGAAAAAAAGAAAAAACGTACTAGAAAAAGAAAACCCCCGCCAACTCCAACACCTCCTGCTGCTACAATTAATACACAACCATTTTCAAATGAAAGTATTATACAACCACAATTAGTGCAAAATGCAAATTTAAATAAATATACTCCTGCGCCTGCACCGCCTTATGGTTGTTTAAAAAACGGATCAAAACCTACTTATTCACAATATATGAAAACTATGAAGAAACAGAAAAAATCAAAACCAACATTGAAATTACCGCCAAAACCCCCTCCTACCCCAGCAGTTATAGAAAGAAAAGAAAAATTAAATAAATTAAAAGAAACAATGGCATTACCCAAAAAAGAAAAAATATTAAAAACAATCAGTAAAAAACGAACAATTAAAATTTTTAAATTGGGGAAAAAGGGAGGTAAAGTAGGTGTTCTTGTAAAATCAGGCAAAACAAGAAAACGTGTGAGAGAAGAACAACAAGTTTTACATTCAAAATGTATATTAGAAGTAAAACGTTATTTACGCAAACATAATTTAATCAAAGCTGGCACTAGTGCTCCAGAAAATGTATTGAGAAAATTATATGAAGATAGTTTTCTTGCCGGTGATATTTATAATAAAAATCCTGATATATTGCTTCATAATTTTATGGAAGATGAACATTGATCATGACTTTAAGTATAAACAAACATATTTAAAGTCTCTCCAACAACATTATTTAAGATAATGGGTATACACGAACAATTCTTTAAGATTGAAACCACTGCATGTAAAAAATATGGTGAAAAAACATTAGTATTTTTACAATGTGGTTCATTTTTCGAAACATACGGCTATAAAAAAAATGGACAATTTCGTAATAAATATTACACAGAATACAGTAGAATTTGTGATTTTTGTATGAAAGAAAAAAATTTAGTGTATAAAGGTTATGATGTTTGGATGATAGGATTTCCTGATTACTGTTTGGAAAAATATGTTCCAAAAATGACAGCTGAAGGATTTACTATTGAAATTTGGACACAAGCTGACGATCCTACAAAAATAAGGTCATTGCATAGTGTTTGCTCGCCTGGTACCGATTTTAATAATACAACAAAACACATTACAAATTATAGTATGTGTATGTGGATTAAAAAAACCACCTCTGTTTTATTAAATAAATCTCCAGAACTAATCTGTGGAATGTCAGCTATTGATATTTTAACTGGTGATACACATATCTTCGAATACAGAGAAAAATATTTCCATAACCCTACTACATTTGACGAGATCGAACGTTTTTATTCATCTTATAATCCAAATGAAATTATGGTAATTTATGAAACAACTGATGAAGAAATACGTGATATTTTGCAATTTTCGCAAATAGAATGTGATAAAATTCATTTAATTCGTCTTGATGATATGGAAAATAGTCATCAAAAAATCGCCAAAAAATGTGAAAATCAAACATTTATCAAAGAACAACTCAAACAATTTTACGATATTTTAGAATATCACGTTTTTTGTCAATCATACAGATTAGATGAACATCAAATGGCCACGCAAGCATTTTGTTTTCATTTAGATTTCATTTATAATTGTAATCCTAATTTAGTAAAGAAAATTAAAAAACCTTTATTCGATAATGAAGGCAATAGGCTTATTCTAGGTAACCATTCATTAAAGCAATTGAACATTATAAATAACCAACAACATAGAGGAATTTTATCATCTGTTAGTAATTTTGTAAATAAATGCAATACACCTATGGGAAAAAGAAAATTGCATAATAGATTGATTAATCCGATAAATAATAGTACAGAGTTAGAAAAGCAATATAGTATTACAAAATATGTTCGCAATAAATTCTCTACATTTTCAGAAATCCGAAAGGAATTAAAAAACATAGGTGATTTTGAAAGATTATACCGCAAATTAATTTTGCAACGCGTAGCTCCTGCTGAGTTAAGCCAATTTTATAACAGTTTAAATATTATTTTAAAAATATACACAACTTTAAAATCTGATAAAAAGCTTCATAAGCATATAAAATGTCCCAATCTCTCCACGAAGTGCCAAAAACTTATGAAAATTTTGCATGATAATATTGTTTTATCTGAAGCAGCTAAGATATCAACAAACAAGTTTGATGTAAACATTTTCAAAAGAGGAATATACACAGAACTAGATAATTTGGAAAGAGAATATGTAGAAAGCAAAGATAAATTAGAAGCTTTGAGAGTGTATATGGAGAGATTTATAATTAAATACAAAGGAAAGAAAACACAATTCATGATTAAGTATCATGAAACAGACAAAAATGGGTTATTTTTATCAATGACTAGCAATCGTGTTAAAATATTAAAAGAAGAAATGAAAAAGGACAAAGCCGGTTTCAAAGATAGATTAGTTAGTTACAGGTCGAATTACACAAAAGATATGAAAGAAATTACTTTTAATCCCCATGAAGTACAATATGTAAAACATACCAAGAACAATATGAGATTAGATAGTACATTATTAAATAGCATTTATCATTCTATTTTCAATGATAAAGAAAGTTTAAAAAAAGAATTAGCGCGAGTTTATAAAGATTTTATTATTTCATTGCAAGATTATAGTGAACAAATTGAGTCTATTGTACATTATGTAACTGAGCTGGATTTGATTTTAACGAAGGCATTTATTGCGAAGAAGTACAATTATTGTATGCCAGTCATTGATGATTCGGCACCAAATTCATTTTTAAAAGCAAAAGAAATGCGACACATTTTAATAGAAAATATACAAGAAAACGAAACATATGTCCCAAATGATATAGAACTAGGTGTAAATACTGAACAAAATGGTATATTATTATACGGTACAAATGCCGTAGGTAAATCTAGTTTAATTCGTTCAATTGGTATATGTGTTGTAATGGCGCAAGCAGGATTATTTGTACCTTGTACAAAATTCGTATATAAACCCTACAAATCTATATTTACACGCATTCTTGGAAATGACAATTTATTTAAAGGACTTAGTACATTTGCAGTTGAAATGTCTGAATTGCGCACGATTTTAAACAATTCTACAGCAGATAGTTTAATTTTAGGAGATGAGTTATGTAGTGGTACAGAAACTACTTCTGCTACAAGTATATTTATGGCAGGTGTAATAAAGTTACATGAATTGAAATCGTCGTTTATTTTTGCTACGCATTTTCACGAAATTACCGATGAGCCTAGATTGAAATCGCTAGAACATTTAGCATTTAAGCATATGGAAGTACAATATGATAAAGCGAATGATTGTTTAATTTATAATAGAAAATTACAAGATGGACCTGGTATTAGTATGTATGGTTTAGAGGTTTGTAAATCATTGCATTTACCAGATGATTTTTTAGAAATGGCAAATAATATTCGCAAAGAGCGTAGTGGCGAGAATGGTGTAATGGAGAGAAAGACTGCACGTTATAATCATAAAAAAATAAAAGGAAAATGTGAAATGTGTGGTGACGACGGTGTGGATATTCACCATTTGATGCCGCAAAATTTAGCAGATGAGGATGGATTTATAGGCACGATTCATAAGAATCACGCGGCTAATTTAATGAATATTTGTAAAGATTGTCATAATAAAGAAACAAAAAGTAATTCTAAAAAAAGACGGACAAAAACTACAAAGGGGATGCGACTGTTAAATGAATAATAAAATACAAATATATATAAATGGCAAAGGATATTATTCCCGCAGCAATGGGTTTTATAGAAGATCATATATTAGATATAATATTGGTGGTTTTATTGTTGTTCTGTATGGTAGTTTATATCGTATTGAACAATGTAAAATTTCCAAAGTCTCATCCTACATTACAAAGAGTAGTAGTTTTAGAGAATTTAGAAAATATGGAAGATGATGCGGAAAAAAAGACAAGTGACAAAATTTCAGAAATCGAGACTGGTGTAGAGAAAAAAGCAAAAGATAAAAATGTTTGCAGTGGTAGTTTACAAGATAAAAATAAAGCATGTGGTTCATTATTGACCAAAGACAGTTGTGTAAGTGTAGATTGTTGTGTTTGGGCTAAGAAAAACAAAAGTAAGACCTTTAGTTGTCTTGGTGGTGATGCTGGGGGCCCAACCTACGATGGTCATGATTACGATGCGTATTATTACAAAAACAAGGAATATCCAGAAAAAGAGGAAAAAGAGAAAAAAGAGGAAAAAGAAAAAAAACCATCTAATTAACTTTAGAAAAATTGATTTATAGGATTATGATAATATTAATAGTATATATCATGATCATTCCTGTTAAGTGCTTCACATGCGGTAAAGTTATTGGTAATAAATATAAGTTTTATTTGAAAGAGGTGCGTAAAGCCAAGAGTTCAAGTGACGACTTTAGTAAAGTTACATATTTGACACAATCGAATATGGAAAAGACAGTAGAAGGTAAAATTCTTGATCAGATGGGGTTGACTAAAATTTGTTGTCGTAGACATATGTTAACCCATGTTGATATCGAATAATTTCTCTAGCTTATATATATAATGGTTCTTAAAGGTGGTAGAAAATCAAGACACAGACGTACAAAACACAAGCGTCATCACAAGAGGAAACACAAAAGACGTACCAAACATCGTCGTCACAGAATGAAAGGCGGTAGTCGCCCAGGAATTGCACCATTGAATGGTTCTCCAGCAGCTCCATTTAATGAAAAATGGGGAGGCCCAGCTCCAGCTTTTCCTCCTGGTCCAATAGTCAGACCGGGAGTGGTAGATTTAGATGCCAAATTCTATGGAAAATTAAATTTACCCATGTTGCCCGACCCTACTAACACTCATGGAAGCGGTGTTACTAAAAGTCATGGTAAAGTAGGTGGAAGTCGTCGCAGACGTGGTGGAAGAAAATCACGCAGAGGCGGAAGAAAATCACGCAGAGGAGGAAGAAAATCACGCAGAGGAGGTCGCCGCCGCAGACGTGGAGGTAGTATTTCACAATTTTTAAGTAATAATATTCCAGGATTTTCTGATGTCCGTGATGTTTACTGGAAGGGTGGAGAAGTTTTGAAAAACGGATATAATCAATGGTTCGGTTTCCCTCGCGTTGCTAATACCAGTGCTGGTGTTCAACCAATCGGCAAGACAGCTAAGGTTGTTCGACCAGATCCAGTAAATGTTGGTACAAATCTTCAAACCGGAGCTGATTCAGCATCTAAATACACAAATTAAATTATCATTTCTTTTATAAACTATATATAAGAAATGAGCCAAATTGACAGACAAATCCGTTCATTATGTACACCCGCACAAGTCTATTTTTTTATTTCAATGATTAGTATTTTAGGCATTTTGAGTCAAAATGTTATGGATAGTAACACTTTTAGAGTGGGAATATATTCTGCACAATCTCCCGTATCGAATTTTTGGTTTTTTATTAGTAAAGTCATTGGAATATTGATCTGGACATTTTTACTTAATTATTTATGTAATTCTGGTTGGAAAGATGTTGCATGGTTTTTAGTACTCTTACCTATTCTTATTATGTTTGTAGTTATTGGTGCTATAATGTTAGTTTTAATTGGACACAGCCACGCACGTAATGAACGTGCAGCAGCTATAAAGCTTTCAAAAACTACGGCGGAACGAATCAATGTTAAAGAAAATTTATCAGTATGAAATTATTAATATAGAAATAATGTCTATTTTAATAATTTACACAACAAGTGTTTTAAAAATATATGCTTAACTTATATCAGAAATGGACCAGTTTAATAATATTCCATGGAAAATTATTGATATGTATTTTCGTGATAATCCAACAGGACTGATTGATCATCATTTAGTATCTTATAATGATTTTTTTAATAAGGGTATTAAACAAGTTTTTAAAGAATCAAATCCAATTCGATTTATAAAAGATCAACACGAATCTAGTAAAGATTTCCAATATCAAGCATATATTTATCTTGGTGGGAAAAACGCAGATCGTTTTTATTATGGTAAACCAGTTATTTATGATGATAATGACCGCGAACATATCATGTATCCAAATGAAGCTCGGTTACGTAATATGACTTACGCATTTACAATTCATGTAGACGTAGAGGTTGATTTCGTAATTAAAGTATATGATGAAGCAGATAGTGTAATATATGAAAACACCGAAACCTTAGAAATTCCAAAAATATATTTAGGTAAATTCCCTATTATGCTTCAATCGGATATGTGTATTTTAAAAGGTCTCTCTCCAGAAGTCCGATATAATATGGGAGAATGTAGAAATGATAAAGGTGGTTATTTTATTGTTGATGGAAAAGAGAAAGTTATTATTTGCCAGGAAAAATTTGCAGATAACACTTTATATATTCAAGATAACGTATCCGATGTATATAGTCATTCTGCTAAGATAAGATCCGTTTCGGAAGATGCTTCGAAACCTGTAAGAACTTTGGCAGTACGAATGGTTGCTGAACAACCATCATCTTCTAACAACCAAATTGTAGTTTCCATTCCAAATGTAAGAAAACCGGTACCTTTGTTTATTGTCATGAGAGCATTAGGCGTGATATCTGATAAGGAAATAATAGAGTATTGTTTGTTAGATATTGAAAAGAATAAAGATTTATTAGAATTATTTCGACCGTGTGTACATGATGCGGGAATGATTTTTACTCAACAAGCAGCTCTAGGTTACATTGCACAATTAACAAAAGGTAAATCTAATAGTCATACTATGGAGATTTTAATGAATTATTTTTTACCGCACATTGGGGAACTGAATTTTAAACAAAAAGCTCTTTATCTAGGATATATTGTAAATCGTTTATTAAGAGTAGTTACAGGTGTAGAGAAGCCAACTAATAGAGATAGTTATTTGTATAAAAGAATAGAAGTCTCTGGAATGTTAATTCGAGAATTATTCGTTGAATATTACAAGATCCAGCAATTAAATATTTTCAAGAAAATAGATTATGAGTGGTTTTACAATAAAACAACACCAAAATACAAACAAGCTGGTTTTATGAATTTGATTATGGAAAATGTACCACTTATTTTCGGGGACAGAGTAGTAGAAAAAGGTTTTCGCAAAGCATTCAAAGGTGATTGGGGTTCAGCAGCTCATACTAAAAGACCTGGCCTATTACAAGATTTAAGTCGATTATCATATTGGAGTTTTTTGGCACAGTTGCGAAAAACAAATGTTCATATTGCAGCAGATGGAGCTAAAGTGGTAGGACCTCGATTATTAAATAGTACACAATGGGGAATTTTATGCCCTATTCATACACCAGATGGGGGTAATATTGGGTTTCATAAACATATGTCTATTTTTACAAAAATTAGTCCTGAAATATCCGGTTATCCATTTATTAAATATCTCCGAACTCTTGGCGTTACTTTGTTAGAAGAAAGTTCGCTCAATTTCATTGCAAAAGCAACAAAAATCTTTGTAAACGGAGCATGGATTGGAGTTACTTCTGACATAGTTAAGCTTTATAATTTCTTAAAAGTTGCTCGTAGAAATGGATTATTCAGTCCCTATATTAGTATTCGATGGAATATTGAAATGAAGGAATTGATTATTTTAACCGGTGCAGGTAGACCATCTCATCCAGTGTTTCACGTAGACGGAGATACAATCAGTTTTCAAAAAGATAACATAATGGATTTAATTGCTTCGGATACGTTAACATGGACACAAGCCATTACTGGAATTGGTAAAAAGAAAGAAGAATTAGATATTTATAGTGATAAAATATATACAAAAACTGAATTATATAGTAAAGATGAAGATATGAAAGCAAACGAAGCTATTATTGAATACTTAGATACGCAAGAAATGGAAGGTGTGAAATTGGCAAAATATACGCAAGATCAAACTACATATATTAAAAACCAAATTACCCATAAAGAAATTCATCCTTCGGCTATTTTAAGTGTAATGGCAAACCAAGTTATTTTCCCAAGTAACAACCAGTTTCCAAGAGATTTATTTTCGTGTGGACAAAGTAAACAGGCGGCTTCAGTATTTCATACAAATTATCAGAATAGAATGGATAAAACGTCTTATTTCTTGAATTATGGTCAAGTTCCATTGGTAAAAAGTAGATACTTAAATTACACAACAAGAGAACAACATCCGTACGGAATTAATGCTATTGTTGCTGTCATGTGTTATAGCGGCTATAATGTTGAGGATGCTGTAATCATTAATAAAAATGCATTAGACAGGGGTTTATTTAGAACTACATATTTATCAACATATGAAGCTAAGGAAGAATCAACTAAGGTTGGAAATATTAGTATTGAGAAAAACTTTATGGATGTTAATAATTTCAATGTTGTAGGAAAAAAACCCGGTTATGATTATAGTCATTTAGAGCCTAAGTCTGGGCTTATCAAAGAAAATACAATTGTTAATGAAAAAACAATTTTGATCGGCATGGCTTCAAATAGTGTTACTAGTACAGAAGCTTATATTGATGAGTCTATTGCGCCAAAAAAGGGAGCCATTGGTTATATTGATAAATCTTTTATGACGCGGGATGAAGAGGGAGGAAGATTAGCTAAAGTAAGATTACGACATGATAGGATTCCTGCAATTGGTGACAAATTCGCATCAAGAGCAGGTCAAAAAGGTACTATAGGCATAGTCTTAGAAGAAGCTGATATGCCTACTACAGCTGATGGGATTCGACCAGATATCATTGTGAACCCGCACGCTTTTCCCAGTAGAATGACAATCGGTCATCTTGTAGAATCTTTGGTAGGGAAAGCTTGTTGTTTATATGGTGGATTTGGTGATTGTACAGCATTTTTAAATAAGGGTCCAAAAGATAAATTATTTGGAGATTTATTAACTAAGCAAGGATTTAGTTCAACTGGAAATGAAATTATGTATAATGGTATGACAGGTGAACAATTAGAAACTGAAATTTACATAGGGCCCACATATTATATGAGATTGAAGCATATGGTTAAGGATAAAATTAATTACAGAGCACGTGGACCGAGAACAGTATTAACGCGTCAAACAGTTCAGGGCCGAGCAAATAATGGTGGTTTAAGGATAGGAGAGATGGACCGCGATGCAATTATTTCTCATGGTATGGCGGGATTTTTGAATGAATCGATGATGGTTCGTGGAGATCAGTTTAAAATGGCGGTTTGTAATAAATCCGGAACAATTGCTGTGTATAATGAATCACGTAATATCTTTTTGAGTCCAATGGTGGATGGACCATTAAAATTTGTTGGAAATTTGGAAAATTCATTAAATGTTGTACCAATTAGTCGTTTTGGTCGCAGTTTTAGTATTGTCAATGTTCCTTATGCTTTTAAATTATTATACCAAGAATTATTGGCAATGAATGTCCAAATGCGTTTTATTACTAGTGATAATGTGGACCAATTAGTACCTTTGGTCCAAACAGATAATATAGAAAAATTAACTGGAGAGACAACATATATGGCAGTTGAAAATAAAACCTATCAGAAAATACAAAAAGACAAATTTAAAAAGGAACCTAAAGCAAAAGATCAAACACCAAAGGAAGAAGAAGATCCTTACTCAGTATGGTCACGTCCTCAAGAACAATTCGGGGGTGTTGATTATATGCAACCTTTCGGATTTCAACCAGAGCAACCATTATATGAACAATCTTATACTTCCGGTTTTGAACTACCTCAACAAAACGTAAACCCATTTGTAGATACAATGCCAGTACAACAAAAACCAACAACACCTATTGCAGCATTTAAAACAACTCAAAGAGATCTACAAAAGGGCGATAAGGTTACTTTCCAAGACGCAGAGAAAAACGGTTATAACCCCAATGATATATTTACTGTAAATTGGATATCATATGAAGATTCTGATGCATCCATTATTGCTCCAGATGGCGAAGTTATTATGGCTTATCCAGGAGAATTGGGTGATCCACCATCACCAGCTTTTGTACCTACATCACCTGCTTACAAACCCACTGACTCGCCTGCTTTTGTACCTACATCACCTGCTTACAAACCCACTGACTCGCCTGCTTTTGTACCTACATCACCTGCTTATAATCCAAAATCACCTGACTTTAGCTTTGATAGTCCCCCACCGCCTCCATCT
>Ga0209976_10002628_pt1 | contig 10169 bp, 7 predicted proteins | sample SumtaG_FD_182806 | JGI IMG/M metagenome (GOLD analysis project Ga0209976, IMG submission 182806) | Deep subsurface microbial communities from Indian Ocean to uncover new lineages of life (NeLLi) - Sumatra_00157 metaG (SPAdes) (version 2) | ecosystem: Environmental > Aquatic > Marine > Oceanic >... | reverse complement strand
GCTGTTGTAGTACATTAAATACCGCATAATATCACTGACATAAGGTACATCGGGCAGCCCCGAGTCACAGATGTATGCACAGCCGGCACAATAACCGCTGCAGGTCGCCTGGGCATATTCCTTGAAAACCTCTATATCCGCGCGGGTAAGCTTGGTTTTATCGAGTACCGCCGCAACGTCCGAATTTAGAATGCTGACATTCTTCATCCCAACACAGGCTGAACAAAACCTTTTATCCTCCAGTACAAGTTTTATTTTTGCCTGTTCTTTAGTAAAACCTCGCTGCACGAAATGTCTGAAAAGTTTTTTGTTCGCCTCGGTTTCAACCTTCTGGCCCATACCCTGCGTCTTCATAGCAATAAGGCCTATACCGGCTTTATGGCAGGCATCAATGGCGGCCTGCAGTTTGGGGTCCTGCATCAAGTGGAAGTTGTAAGGTATCATTATCGCCTCAATCCAGGGCAAGCCGGCCGCGGCGGCAAGGACTATCGCCGAGTTCTGATGGCTGGTGATGCCAAAATGCCGTATCAGCTTTCGCTTCTTTGCACTTTCAGCCCACTTCCTCACCTCGTCCGTCAACCAGGCAGGATTGGGGCATTGATGAAGGCCATAGTACAAGTCAATGTAGTCGGTGTTCATCCTTTCCAGAGAAGTCTTGAGCCGTTTTTCGATTTCTTCCGGGGTTTTTGCATCGGATGCCTTGGTAACGAGGAACAGGTTCTTTCGGACCTTTAGATTCTTCGACAGGAACTTGCCGATACCAAGCTCGCTGTTTCCGCCTCCATAGCTATATGCCGTATCCCAAAAATTAATACCCCACTGGAGAGTCTTTCGCAACAGGATTTGATTTTCAACGTCAACCTGGAACGTCCCGAAAGACAGGCACGGAATCTTGACACCTGTTTTGCCTAACTTTCGTCTCGGCACCTGTGGAACCCTGGGCTTTTTCGCAGCTTTGTCTTTAGCCGCAGCAAGACCAGCCGCCAGCGGCACGAAAGCAGGGGCCAAGCCCGCTGTGCCCACAACTTTTAGAAAATTTCTTCTGTCGATTTTATCTCGTTTCTCTTTCATCACATTAAACTCCAAAAAAGGTTGACATTTAAGCAGCACCAATCAGGTTAACTTTCTGACCGCTTCGGCCACCAGCTCGCCTATCGGCAGATGCTGCGGACAGCGAGCTTCGGCAAGACTATAATCCACATCGAGCAGCTTGTCTCTTATATTACCGGGAATCTGAGCAAAAAGCTCTCTTGCTTCATCGTGCCGGCCATAGCTGTTGTAGTACATTAAATACCGCATAATATCACTGACATAAGGTGCGTCGGGCAGCCCCGAGTCACAGATGTATGCACAGCCGGCGCAATAACCGCTGCACGTCGCATGGGCGTATTCGGCGAGAGCTTCCCTATCCGCCCGGGCAAGACCGGTTTTATCGAGCGCTGTCGTTACGTTTGAAGTTAGATTGGCGATATTACTCATCCCCACACAAGCTGAGCTAATCCTTTCATCTTCCAATACAAACTTTATCTTTGCCTGCTCCACAGCACGACCTTGCTCCAGAAAATGCCCGAGCAGTTTTTTATCCGCTTCGGTTTCAATTTCCTCGCCTTTCTCGACCCTTCTGCGCTCCTGTATGTCAAGAGCCACAGTCTTCATTGCGATAAGGCCGACGCCCGCTTTATGACAGGTATCAATAGCAGCCTGTATTTTGGAATCCTGCATCAATCGGAAATTGTAGGCTGTCATTATCACGTCAATCCAGCCGAGCTTGGCCGCAGCGACGAGGTTCTGGTCAATATTCTTGTGGGTACTGAAACCAAAAAACCGTATCAGTTTCCGCTTCTTTGCACTTTCGGCCCACTGCCTCAATTCATCCGTCAACTGCGCAGCGTCAGATAGCCCGTGCACACCATAGTACAAATCGATGTACTCGGTATTCATTCTTTTTAGAGAGGTTTGAAGATGGTTTTCCACATCCGCTACTGTCCTTGCTCCCGATGCCTTGCTGACAATGAACAGTTTCTTTCGGACCTCCGGGGTCCTCGAGAGAAGTTTGCCTATGGTAAGCTCACTGTTTCCACCGGTATAGCTGTGAGCGGTATCCCAATAGTTAACTCCCCACCGAAGAGCACCTCTTAAGATGACTTGGTTATCGACAAGTCTGTTTGTCCCGAGGGACAGACAGGGAACTTCAACACCTGTTTTGCCCAATTTTCGTCTCGGCACCTGTTGGTATTTGGGTTTGCCTTTTTTTTCAGCATTTGCTTCTTCCGATGCTTCTAAACCCTTTGTCACTCCTGCGAAAGCAGGTGCCAGTCCCGCCGCTCCGGCCGCCCTTAAAAAATTTCTTCTGTCGATTCGATTTCTTATTTCCTTCATCACTTCAAACTCCAAAAAAGAATAACGTTCACCCCGTTAGCAATCAAGGCAGATACCTCTGATATCCTATTTCTAACGGCCTTTAAGCAATAATGTTCTATCAGTGCTTCTTGTTTCACCTTCGGCAGAAACCCTTACAGCTTTTTTACCGCTTACAGGGCATTCGTGTTCGCACACTCCACAGCCAATACATTTTTCAATATCAACATAAGGCTGTTGCAGGCGGACCTGAACCTCAATTTTACTGCCTGGGACAAGTGTTTTTACGAATTGTACATCAGGAGAGATTTCCAGAGAATTTTCGTTATTTGCCGTGATTTTCCTGCGTTTGCCATCCTCAAGGACACAATAATAGTCACCGCTGGCGAATTTGCCGGGTACAATAGCTTGCTCAACTTCTATAGTATTATCAGTAACTTGTTTTACCGTTAAAATGCCGTCTCTTATCGTGTTAAAACATTCCTGTGTGTAAATCGCCTTGGGGCTGAGCGGGCAGTTTTCTTCACACACGATACAGGGTTTATCCATCGCCCATGGAAGACATCTGTTGTGGTCAAAAAATGCGGTGCCTATCCTGATTGGCCCGGCCTCAGCAAACTGGCCGACTCCGTGTTTTTCCGAAAGCGTAATCGGCCTGATAGCCGACGTCGGACAAACCTGCCCGCAGGCCACGCAATTCAACTGACAGCCGCTTGAGCCGATTCGATTGTTCAGCACAGGGGTCCAGAGATTTTCCAATCCTCCCTCAATACCACCGGGCTGAATAACATTTGTCGGACACACTCGCATGCATTGGCTGCACTTGATACATCTTTTTAAGAATTCCTCTTCCGGCAGTGCTCCGGGCGGCCGGATGATTGTGTGCTGCCAGTTACTGCCCAGCTTATTGCTCAGTCTGACCGCCGGTACGGCAAAAACACCACCGGCTAATGAAAGCACAAACCCCCTGCGAGAAATATCCGGGTCTGTAACTTCGCCTGCCAGTGACGGCCTGGCCTGGTAAGCTATTAGCTCGTCCTTACAATCGGCTCGGCAGTTAAAGCAAAGCACGCATTCGCTTATTCTTACGTTGCCGGCCGGCTCGCAGCCGCCTTCGCAGGACTTTTCGCACAATTTGCAATTGATACATTCACTTTGTTTCTTGCCGATTCGCCATATGGCAAACCTGCCGAGAATGGCGAACAATGCCCCGAGCGGACAGATGAATCTGCAGTAAAATCGCGGGACAACCAGATTGAGTAAAACCGCCGTGGCAAATATCACAAGTATCAGCCACGCCCCCTCATAAAAACGCGCCGTTACCGAAACAAAGCTAACGGTTCTGTCAGCAATGGGCAGTAATAACAGGTTAAAAGAGCGACTTACAAGTGGTATGGGGTCGAGCAGACCTGTCTGCAAGGTAACAGCTAATGATGGAAACGCAGCCATAAACAAAAAGAATATTAGAATGAGGTATTTTATGCACTGGGCCTTTCGGTATTTGTTTAGCTGGATTTTTTGCGCCGCTGTTCTTTTTCGATTGCCCAGATAGCCCACAAAATGGTGCAGCGCCCCGAAGGGACAAAGCCAACCGCAAAAGAACCGCCCGAACACTATTGTCAATACAATCGTAGCCAGTGCCCACAAGAGTGGCCAGTAAAGCGTATGCGTAGTCAATGCCGTCCCGATTGCCGCTAACGGGTCGAGCTGCAAAAACCAGTTGACCGGCCAACCTCGTAATTGCCACAGTTTGTCACCTACAGTGCTGACTACGCAGAACCAGACAAACATCGAAAAGAAAAAGATTTGGCTTATACGTCTAACCGTTACAATTTTCATAGTCACACTTTCACCAGCTGTGAAATTTGAGCACCTAATTTCCAATCTTTATTTTTCCAAGATGGTACCAACCATCCGGCTCTTTACCAGATATGGCAAGTTTAACTTTGGGCTTTTTGGACAGCGGGTCGAGAATGCCGATTTGCAGGTCATATTCTCCCACAGGCATATAAGATGGAACCAAAACCGTATCATCATAAAGATTGTCGCCCGGCAGCCACGTTCTGATATCAGCACCGGTTATTAAGATTTCAGTTTTTTCATTATTTTTAAGACGAAGAGCGAGAGGGAATTTCTTATAACACGGCGCAACGCCCTTGTTTTCCCACCACGACGTGAAAGACAGCTCGCTGTTTGGATTCAGCCCGGCCGGGTACGTAAACTTGCGAAGCACAAATCTGTATCCCATTTTCTTGAGCCACCTATTGACCGAAGGCCACCATTCGTTCGGCACGGCTGAGGATTTAGCGTTAAAAGAAGAAATGTGCCACTTGAGCGACTCATCGATTATGTGGTCAACGTCCCAGCCCATATCTTCCCAGTGCCGCATCACCCAGCACACCTCAAACGTTACCGGCGCTTTTTTCCAGGCGTCCCGCACGCCGAAATCGATGATTGCCTGCGGATAACGATCGTTCATATGCGACCAATTGGGACTAAATCCTCCCATATCTCCCAGACAATCGACCCTCCAGCCAACATCGGCTCTGGAAAGCGCGTAGCTGTTTGTTTTCTCGTCGGTCAGAAGCATAACAAGATGTGTTTTCTTAAAGGAATCGATATAGGCATCGACCAGTGCCTGCCTTGTTTTCTGTGTCAAAAGAGCGGAGCCTGCACCTTCGCCCCACGCTCCGACAATCGCAACGTCCACGCTTTCGAAGTCCGGGTGTCCGTCATAGCGTTTACCAAGAATTCTTATCATATTTCCGAAATACTTGACGTAGCGCGGGTCTTCAGGGTCAACCTGCCATTTCCTCACCGGCAAGTCTTTCCTCTTGCCAACCAGTGCACGATACCAGCCGGGAACATCATTCTTATCCCCTGTCCCGTATGGTGCTATGCGCAGCATCAGAGTCTGGCCTCGCTCTCGTGCTGTTTCGAGGGCTTTATCTATTAAGTCCCATCGATATTTGCCCATTTGCGGTTCGATGAACTTCCAATAAACCCGGAAATACGCTATTGTCGTCATCGGATAGTCTTTGTTTTCCACATTGCCATCAAATTCCTGATAAACAATGGGTTCGCCCTCGGTCCATTTCTTAGCTATATTTAACGCATCGCCGTTGAATCTCTGAAAGGTCATAAAGCCGATTCCAGGATTTATCAGGACCTCATCAATTTCCTTTGGCCGAACAATAACTGTCTCTTGGGCCAAGGCCGTAACACAGAACGCTATGGTTATAATTGAAACGGCTGCGATTGAACGTGAGATACTCACGATAACTTTTCCTTAGACTTTATTTTGAGACGGATATTCATCTTCATATCATATCGTTTGAAGTCTTTATACAAAAACCGTCCTTTGTTACAAAGGCAGGTTTCACACTGCACCAAATACCGGCTTGAGTGCCTCATAGTTGGTTGTTCCTGCGCCGGCCCTTTCGGCTTTGGCAAGGTAAGGCAAATCCGAGACCTTCAATTCCAGAAGCGTGCACCCGCAGGAATCGGCTGCCACCATATCAGTGCTTGCTATCAAGGTATTTGCGGCTCTTAAATCTGAGACAGAGCCTCCGGTCGGGCCGTTAGTCATCATAACTTCAGTGCCGTCCAGTATCACCAGTGTTGGCCTTACCATCATAGACAGCTCGGCAATGATAGTGTTGATATCCTGGTGAAAAACATTACGCCGTCCACCTAAAAGCCCATACCAGTTCTTCATCGACATCGAAGCGCCGGCTCTGGCATGGTGCTTTACCGGCGAGATGCCAATCAATTTGTCCACATTTTCAAATGGTCCAAAAAATACGGGCCAGTTTTTGATAAGTTTACCACCTGCCAGCGTGGTGTGTCTGAAAAGATTGTCCTTCGGCAGCATGACTTTGGCGCCGGCTTCGTTCGCCGCTTTGCCGACACCACTTAATGTAAAGCAGCTCGCAGGGTCGTTAATCGGATTGTCGGTAACTGTAACCCGCTTTGCCCCAGCCTTATAGCACAACCGTACCACTTCAGCTACCAGTTCAGGCTGGACTGTAGCTCCAAGCATCGGCGGTGTCGCAAATGCGACATTGGGCTTTATCGCAACCGTTTCGCCGGGCTTGACAAATCTTTCTATACCACCGAGCAACTCTATTGCCTTATTGACGGTCTTTACTCTATCGAAACCTTCGACAATACTTATTGTCCGGCCGGCTTTGTCCGGCACTGAAAAATCCGGCAAAGTTACGAGTGATTCGGCATCAACGCCGGTCTTTGGCCCCTGGCTATCATAAAGTCGATAAGAAATCAAACCAGCAGCGGCAATAGAAATTCCTGCCTTACCGGCCCGGCCCAAAAGTTCCCTTCGCCCGAGACTTGTCTGACGACAGTCAAGATTTTTATCGTTTTGCTCAGTCATTCTTTACCGTTTTTTGCTGCGCCGTAAGGCGTCCTGTGGAGTAACTTGAGTTTGTCAATAAGTTTGACTGCTAATTCTTCCGCCGAGCGCTGATTTTCAGCTTCGTGAATGCCTACAACGAAAGGCCCTGTCGAAAGCACAATTTCAGTCGTATCATAAAAATCCAGGACTTTGCCTTCGAGACTTTTATTGGCTGCCTTCTTTGTTGTGGCGCCATTTTCAATCAGAAAGTTACGATAGCTTTCTGCGACTACCTCAGCCTTCCTGGAGTCAGGGCGTTTGCCAAGAAAAGCGCTAATGGTCTCGTCGTCGAGCTTATATCGACGGACAAAAATATCGGTCAAACCGTCAAAGCCAAAGGCATCTGCCAGGTACAATTTAGCACTGCCGAGGACAGCATTCTCGTCGGGAAATAAACTCAGCTCAGCTATCTGTTCAACTTCACCAACTTTCAGTATGCTCGTAATATTTCCTGCAATCTCTGTCATCGCCTTAAACAGTTGAGCCGATTCGGCCGAACCGATCAATTCTACGTAATATTTTCCGTGGACGAAATACAGGGCATTGTCAGTCCTGTAGCCGAACGATGGATGGAAAAGCGAGAGAATATCCGCATCCGCTCTTCTTTGTACGCTGCAAACCGAAAACGCATTTCTGACCGCGGCCATATCAAAAACATAAAGCTCCATCCACAGATTCTCGCCGTCTTTACTTATGAACCGCTGCGTAAACAATTTTTCAAAGCCGGAGTCGGTATAAAGAGGGGCTTTGCCGTTGATCTTCTCATAAAGATTTTCAGGAACGTAGACCTCAATCTTCGAAAACGTTTCAAACCCGGCAGGTACGAGCGAGACAAAATCCGGTTCTTCTATCTTTTTTGCGCTTGGGATTTGTGCTGATAGCTCAGCGGTTTGGGCCTCTATACCGAATCGGCTCATGTCCACATCGGCCTGCTTTATGAACACGCCAAGGCCGATTAGAAAAAGAACCGCTAATAAAAGGACACTTACAGCCGATTCGAGACGCTTATTTCGGCCGGGAACTGAACCCATGAACAACTCCAATAAAAGCAATTTGCCCCGTTATAGATTCTATAACGAGAAATCCTGTCGTGCCATCCGTTGGAAATCCGACAGTGAAAATTTCCAACGGGGTTTACCCGCCACGCGAATGGCGGGTTTACTTGACCCTAAAGCTGGAGCTGATTATAGTTTTTGCTGCCGTTTCCGTCAATGCCGGATTTAGCTAATCGTGGGATGTCCAAGGAATATTTCTAATAGGGGTTGACAAAGCAGCTCAGCTTGCGTTATAATACTGCGATAGATGAATAAGGAGACTATAAAATGACTGAATATATGCAATATCTGGGGTTTTGGACGCCCGGTCCCTTTGAGCTTGTCATTATTCTTATTATCGCGGTGCTTCTATTCGGCAGACGGCTGCCCGAGATTGCCCGCGGTCTGGGTAAGAGTCTGACCGAGTTCAAGAAGGGAGTTCACGAAGTAGAAGAAACCAAGGATGATTTGATTAGTGACGTAAAGGAGCTCAAGGACGAGGTCGTAAAAGAGGTCAAGGACGCCGCCGGTCTGGACGAATCCGAGACAATGAGCTAACATGCCTGAGCTGAAAGTTTCTTCAGACTCGCCTTACAGATTGAAATGGGCAAGACCAAAAAGAAGAAGAAACAAGACCCCCTCGATAGCACTATGAGTCTGGGCGACCACCTTGAGGAGTTGCGAATGCGCCTGATTCGTGCCCTGGTCGGGCTGGTGATCGGTGCGGTCATTTGCCTTGTTTTCTGTTCAAAAATAATAGCCTTTATAGAAGGACCATATCTCGGGGTCATGGGCGAAGGTGCCCGTCTGCAGACCCTTGCCCCTGCCGATGGTATCATCAGCTTCATAAAAATAGCTTTAATCTCAGGTCTGATACTATCATCACCGTGGGTCTTCTATCAGTTATGGATGTTTATCGCCGCCGGACTTTATCCGAATGAAAAACGCTATGTTCACCTGGCTGCACCTTGTTCAACGGCACTATTTGTGATAGGGGCTTTGTTCTTCATATTAGTAGTGGCGCCGCTCACGCTTGGTTTCCTTGTGAAGTTCAACCAGAGTGTTCTCGGTGTCAGCTCTAATTTTACTTTCGCGAATTACATATCTTTTGTAACCATGCTGATGCTGGTTTTTGGCATTGCTTTTCAGACCCCGATAGCTATTTTCTTCTTAAACAAAACAGGTTTGGTCTCAGTCAAGGCGTTGCGCAGGTCAAGAAAATTTGTTCTGCTTGGCATATTCGTAGTAGCGGCCATGGCCACTCCGCCGGACGTAGTCTCGCAGATAACTTTGGGAATACCGTTGTATTTGCTGTTTGAATTAGGCATATTGCTGAGTTACCTTGCGGAACGAAAGAAAAGAGCATAGAACAACCAGTGATAAATCTGACGAAATAAAGTTGCCGGAAAATCTGGCCGCACCATCAGCTTAGGGACTCTGAGGTTGTCTATTGAGACTTCGGAGTAAAATCATTCCGCCGCGCATTCCTATAGAGTGCGCCTTCTTCCTTCAGCCGGCCTCTGCATGGCAGAGATTCGATGGGCGACACGAACGTGGGCTGTTCGGGTGCTCTTTCGAGGTCCAAACGGGCTCAGATGGGTTGGGCCGCTATGTCGGCCCAACCCATCTTTTACCTCTTTTCCGGCCAATAATGGCCTCTGGTTTCTGTTACTCGATACTCACTTCCTATTAGGGGGCTTCGTGCGCGCCGATGTCATAGGCTGCGCCTTGCGGACGCGGGGCACCGTTATAGTCGGTCGTCACGCCTTCAGCGGAAACGTCCACGCCTGCGTCGATGGCCGGTGAGCCTGCGCCTGGGACGTAATCGGCATCCAACAGCGGGTCAGTCAGAACACTGCCCGTCTCTGATCCCTTGTCCTGGATGCGCATTGCGGTAGTCCCGTCCGATTCCAGATTGTTGAAGAACAGGCAATTCGTCGCCGCGAACGTGAAACTGGTGTTGCGAGAACTCAGGATGCTGTCGTTGCCGGCACCGGAGCCAAACGTGTTATTGGCGAAGATGCAGTTGACGATTTCCATCGTATCCGCCATTTCGTCATCCGTGCCATCATCGTCGCCATCCGCCTTGTTGGCGTTGTTGTAGATCATGTCCCCATCTTCGTTGTGGTTGCCCACAAAGGTGCAGTTGATGAACTTGGTGTTGCGCCTAACCTCACACATCCGGTCAGGCGAGTTGTCGGCCTTTGCGATGTTGTTCACAAAAACGCAGTTTGTGACCCTGGCCTCGTTCTGGTCCTCGTCTGGGAGCTGCAGGACGTTACCGTTGTCCCAGGAGGTATTTCCTTCGAACCAGCACGAGTCAATGCGAACCACGATACCGTCGGCGGTTGCTTGTATCGCAC
>Ga0209976_10002626_pt1 | contig 10173 bp, 21 predicted proteins | sample SumtaG_FD_182806 | JGI IMG/M metagenome (GOLD analysis project Ga0209976, IMG submission 182806) | Deep subsurface microbial communities from Indian Ocean to uncover new lineages of life (NeLLi) - Sumatra_00157 metaG (SPAdes) (version 2) | ecosystem: Environmental > Aquatic > Marine > Oceanic >... | reverse complement strand
GTTTTACCTCGCAATTTGATAAAGATTGCCCCTCTACCCCATTGATCAATTTTGATTCCTTTGGTTTGTTTCCCTGGCAGTGTCTTGTGGACAGACATCCCCGACCATCCACCTGTACCACCAGTCTGGCTGTTGTAAAGAGGGCCAGGGTTATGTGCGTCACCAGCCCGCCCCAGGCTGCACACAAAAAAATCTTCCAGTATGAAAGCTTCTTCTTCGGTCACCAAGGGAGTGAGTCGTATAATCTCGGGCGTGAACCCTGTGTCGAGTATATTCTTCAGAGCAGTACGGAAACGAGTCTTCGTGTGGCCTGGTCGTGGTTCTAGTTGGCATGTGGCCAAGTGTGAATGATCCCGAGCCCCTTGACCTTTCCCAATATAGAAAGGTACTCCCCAAGGATCAATGTAGCAGTAGACATAAAAGCATTTGAGATCAGGCTGCAATATCGTGCTTGCCTTAAGGCTGTGTCCGTCTTGAAGATTTTCTCGCCGATTGTCAAGACCATTTTGATTCTTATGGCTAACCATTCTAGCATTCAAACCCATACGTGCGGCGACGGTTCGATGCATCGACATTACACTTCTTCTGCCACCAACCGAGTAGTACCGATGAGTTTTCCATCGAGTCCCCTGTCGAAATGCACTCCACTTGGACTTCATCAGGAACTCGTAATCGACCTCATCGACGATGGCAACCTGACCTTGTGTGAGTGGGATCCCAGGTACCCCGTTGCTCTGTATGCCCCCTGCTAGTCGAAGACTTGATTGGAGGTTTGCTCGTCGATTATCCAGTGGATTATGGTTCTGGTGGGCGACTCGGGATGGAAGGGAACCCATTCTTTCAGCTATGACACGTGGCATGCGTTGGTAGACCTTTTTCCCATTCGTGTAGCCACTCCGCACCGCCTGATATCCATTACCATCACTCTGGGCACACCACTTCCATTGTATCAGGAACTCGTAGTCGATATCATCGACGATGGCAACTTTGCCTTGTGTGAGTGGGATCTCAGGCATCCAAGCCTCTCAAAACCTTGTAGAAGAGATCCTCGGTCACATCCTGGGGAATTTCAAAGACCCTCTCAGCGACCTCCATAGCCTCTCGCAAAGCTTCAACGAGTTTTCGTGGCGCGATATCATAGGCAAGTGCAGCATTGTTCGCCCTGGCGATTTGTTTCATCGTGAGTTTAGGCATCCCGCCGCCCTTTCAAAACCTCAATGAGTTTGGCCATCTGTTTGGTCATGCCCGTCATGTCCTCCAAAAACATCTCCAGGGCGAACATGTCAAACTCCACTGGTACTTCATCATCGGCACAGACAGTGAGGACAGCAGTCAAATTCGCAACAGCGGAATTGGTTTCTGAAAGTTCCTCGCTGATGTTGTAGACCAGATGGAAAGTATCCAGGGGACCCACCAAGCCCGTGTATTCATGTTTCAGCAACGTGGTGACGGTATCCTTGTAGGTCTCAAACTGTGCCCCGCTAAGGGGCAGGCCGATGGTGCAAGTGACTTTAGGCATTCCGGCGTCTCCAGCACTCATACTCGATTTCCGAACAGCGATTCAATCGAGCGCCCATATCTTGTGGCAGCCGCACCACGTCTTGTCCCAATACCTCTGGCATGTTGAAGTTGACAGGCGCATCGGGGAAGTCGGCCAGCACGAGCGGTCGATCCAATGTCGCCGCCAAGCAATGCAGGTGGACGTTCTGGTAGAACGTGAATCCAGCCTCGGCCCAACACTCATTGGTGACCATGAACTGGTCAAGAGTCTCTTTGCCACAGACTGGGCAGATGTTGTTTACTTTTCTCAACTGAGTTTCTCCCTGAAGGATTTAGGTACAATCAATCCGAGATCGTCAATGACTTCCAGCGTGTCTGGCACCACGAGCCCGATGCATTCGTCACCATCCATGACAGCCAGCTTCTCAATCAATTTGGGATTGCCAGCATTGAGCACAGCCACATCCAGTTGCAAAGTGAGGGCTTCGACCAATCCGGTTGAGGTCTCCTCATGACACTCGAAGCAGATCCACTTCCAGTGGTCCGTGGTGTCACAGTACCTGCATCGTTGGGACATTACGGCACCCTCACCATATGAAGCACGGCATCGGCAGCGTAGTAATCCGGTGCGATGTACGATCCAATCAGGGTCGCAGTGGCACCGACAGTGATCAACATGCAGACGACAAGCATGAAGCCAAAGCCAAGGGCGGGGCCAACGTAATCATCGTCGTGCCGGTGCCGCCAGAACCAGTGGGATACGAATGAGGCAATCACAACTCCAAGACCTCCGACGACAGCCCATACACCATTCACCCATCGGCCGTACACAACAGCCTGGGCGGCGACTTCCGGCGTCACTTCTTGAATGGCTTGTAGCATCTCAACAACTTGTTCTTCCATCATGGTCTCCCGGTTAGTTGTGTCATGTAGTCTTCGTGTTCACGAACGGCCTGTTGAATTTCCTTTGAACAAAAATACCCACCAACGATTGCTTTGGCAAGTTCGACGGCTGCCTCTCCCATTGTTCGTCCTCTCCCCGCGAGCATGGGATGGTACCGAGTAGCAACCATCGCGTTGTCACCTCGCGCGATGATTTTGATACCTCCTGGTATGCGAGCCAGCGCGTCAAGCAGCTTTGATACTGTCACAGTACGCCTCCATTGTACGGGCCATACTTCAATCTCCCGGCGTCTCGAAACATGCGGTCAAACTCGTACTGAGAGATACTACCATTGGTGCCAAATGCATCCATCAATCTGGCGACCATCTCTGCCTGGTCATCTTCCTCCAAGGACCCTATCAAATTGATCAACACCTGACCATCGAAATAGTTCATTGGTCGCATGTCGTGAACGGCGAAAGCGGTCAACATTCCCGCGAACAGACAGAAAGCACCCGTCAAGAGGCACAGGCAAAAGGTTTCCGATTTCTTCATTCGTATTCTCCTAGGTTCTCGCCCATCCAGTCAAAGAACATCCAACGGTTCAGGGTTTCAATCACTGGGTCATGGGCGATGTGGTGGATGTAGTCGCCCACCGCTTCCCAGTTATCGAAGATCAGTTGGTGAGGTATGGTTGCGAATAGCCAGTCGCTCGCTGCACACTTACCTTGTTCGACATGGACCAAGATTGGCTTCTTCTGCCGGTTGGCTAGAAAAAGTTCTTCGAGGGTGCCACAGGCCGGGATATTAAGATCAAGATGGACGACGAGGAAGTCGCAAATATCCACCATTCGCAAATCGCAGCGACGGATCTGATGGATGTCCTTGGTGACTTCATCATAGCGTCCATGGAGCTTGGCTTGACGGCGACGTTCCCGACTTTCGTCATCCTCAACGCCGACCGATGTTGGCTTCGCGGTAGGATCGAGCCACACGATTTTCAAATCGTCGTGTGTGTCCCTCAATCGGCGTCTCCATCCAACACCAGCATCGGGGGCTAAGTCCATCGGACCACAAAGATATCCACGGGTGTAAGCTAGTCTGTTCATTATGGTAGTAGCTCCAAGTATTTTGAGGCCCCAATTCTCGAACACCCCAAGTCAAGGAATTTACGTACGGCACCATACGAATGGATGCCACCTGATGCTTTCACACCACACTGCCCATCCACAGCATCAAGCATCGCGGTGACGGCTTCAATTGAAGCGCCACCAAATGCACCTGTACTTGACTTGACAAAGTCGACGCCTTCATCGACGCACCGTTTACACGCATCATAAATCTGCCGTGTTGTGTAGTGGCATGTCTCCAAGATCGCCTTGACCAATACACCATGTTTCTGGGCAACCAGACAGATGGCATGGAGATCCTGATTGATAGCGGACAGATCGGAACCGAGGTACCGACCATAATTGACCACTACATCAAGTTCACGGGCACCACTTCGGATGGCCACCCCCGCTTCGTGGTGCTTTGCAAAAGGATTTACATTCCCGTGTGGAAATCCAATCACAGAGCAAACGTTGTCGTGCAGGCTGGCCGCCCAATTCACGTTAGCTGAAGCCACACAGATGCTCTTCAGCTTGTGCTTGTTGGCGAACGCACATCCGAACTGGATGTCTTCGATCGTTGCCATCGGATTCAGAACGGCGTAGTCCAGGGCGTCGGCGATTTGTTGCTTGGTGTAGCTCATTGTGTCCTCCGGTGGATATCTTGAAAGTTCCTGCCGTTCTCCCAGCGACCATCGACATCCACATCGTTATGGAATCGTGCATCCGCCTGCATGGTCAACAGCGGTTGGACAAGCCGGTAGAACTGGAGAAGAGCCGCCGCATCGCGGATGCCAACGACGATCTCATTTTCATAACTCACTGCGAGAATGGCAAGATATTCGAAATCCCGAGCCTGATTGACGGGCCCCTGAGTCATCTCACGTCGCCGCAAGATGAAACATCCGGATTCGTCCCAATCAACTGGGTAGGATTCAACTACCTCGAATCCCAGGTTATGTGCAACATGTTGAGCCCAGAGTCGAGCATCGGGGGTGACACCTGGCGAACTACTGGGAAGCTCACCGACAGTTTTGTAGAAGTCGATGGGCGATGGGGTGATTAACGGGGTCAGTGAGGACATGACGTAGTTCATCGGATTTTCTCCAGGAGTTCGATAACAAAGTCTTCGGTGTACTCTTGCCAAGCGAGTACAACATAGGTATCGGATTCGACTGCAAACACCATGGATTCGCAACCCCCGGCCGCTTGATTGATTCGTTCTTCGACCAGAGCTTGATCGGCTTCAAGTTCAGCTTGTTGCTGTCGAAGCTCAGTTATCTTCGTCCCGAGCTTCTTGATTTCGCAAATAGTGTCCCACCACTGGGCGACGTGTTGGTCGAGGGTCATTTGTTTCATAGAATCCTTGCTCCTGGGTACCGCCAGTCATACGCCACCCGGCCATCCGGGAAGAAGATGAGTTGACGAATGTCATTTGGATCAGTGGTCCCGGTCAGGCAGTTCGAGATGCAAACGTTTTGGCCGTTCACGTCATAGACGATTGCACCGTGCGGAAGCTCCAACAATCGGGTGGCTTCCTTCATTTCCAGGTAGTGATGCAATTTCTTGGCGGCACCAACTGGTTTCTCTTCCTTGATCCAAGCAGCAACATCCGCATTCACAACACGGTCAGGCATCTCGACTTCTCGGAAGGTCAATTGATCGACGCCCGCCATCGCACACTTAGTGATAACTCGTTCGGCATCTTCCGGCTTGTGAATGCCACTCTTGAGCATCGTGCAGTTCAGCCGCACATTTAGTCCCGTCTCTTGAAGCAGTTCGACTGTCTCCCAGAGCCGATACTGCCTTGGTCCACCACCATTTGGAATCCCCATCAACGAATTATTCTGGATATGGTCGACGTGCGTCATGGAGATACACACGAGCGTCAGACCTTCATCCCGCCAGTGTCGGAGAAGTTCGAGGTTATCCTTGATGAGTGTGCCGTTGGTCTGAAGCTCAATCAGCGGGAAGCGGAAGTTGATCTGTTCGATGTACTGCGTGATTTGATGTGGGTAGAGCATTGGCTCACCCTTGCCGGTCAGCAGGACAGTGATGAGCCCGTCGCTGGCCATCTCAACGATTCGGCAAGCGGTATTGAATCTGCCTTGATCAAAGTCGGGTGTCTTAGGAACCTCGCTGGCTGTCATCTTCGCGATACAAAACGGGCAATTTGCATTGCATGCATCGGTGCCGACGACTATTGAGAATGTGTGAGTTTTCATTGGGACCTCGCGTATGGTCTTGTTTCTTGCCACTCGATCTCATCCATCAAAGTGTCCCACTCACCATCGTGAATGGCATCCCAAATCTCGGCGGATGTATGATCTTTTCCCCAGAGAATGTCCATGCATACTTCCCCGGAACGATTTACTCCGATAGCGGTCGAGTGTTCTTTTGCTTTGATGACACACCACTCCATGTCAGGGAAGAGCAATTCTCCAATAACGCAATTCCAGACAGCTATCCAATGACATGCTCCCCAGCACCTATACCAGTCTGGAGTACGTGGTTGAGGATAGAATGCTGCCTCCAGTTCACCATACTTATCCCATGCCTTCTGGGTGTCGTACCATTCATCACTGGCTGCTGGGTCGTGTTCGTAATCGGGACACCCTTGAGCCTTGCACCACTTTTGCCACTCGGTATACTGATCGGACTCCTCAAACTTGGCTTGTGCATCCATGTACCAACCATCTCCACGCGAGAATGCCCACGGACCTCTGTCTGGTTCCCACACCTTCCCTCCCTCATCGCACCAGCTTGTCATTCCAGCATTGAGGGCTCGTAGTGCGAGCGGATTGTCTAATACGTATAAGACCTTCAACCATTGGGCATCATAATCGAATACATTCACGGTCTGTATCCTCTGAGCAATTCAGTGACAACATCCAATGTGGACCAAGTGGCCGGTGCGTAAACCGTTGGGTCTTCTAGGTAAAAATGGCATCGACGTGTGTAACGGCATACCCATACGTTTTCTTTGCCGTCGTATGTCCATGGGTTCGGGGTGGAGTGGCAAAAAGGAGCCTTTTGCCGCTCGACGACTATCATGTGGTCTCTAATTTCGAGGTGCCCACGTTGTCCGGCATGAGGGCCACCAATGAAAAGGACTTCTCCGGTTTTCATGTTCGGTACCTTTCCATCAGGGTATGAAAGATTCGATTCTCAGTCCACTCATACGGGGCGTAAAACAGTATTCCAAACCAACGGTGTGCGAGGTACAGGCATCTAACACAGGGTGTATCCCCTACTGGGTACTTTGACCAGTCGTTTGGCGCGACCGGGTCCTGAGGCCAAGCAGCTTCCCATATATCTCGGAAAGGGAGAGACTTCGTTTGCCCATCCCAAGGTCCACCAATGAATAGTACATCTTTCATGTTACAACCTATTCACGAGTTGAGTGGCTTCTTCGTCTGACAGCGAATCCAAAACGTAGACCTCTTGGAACTCTCCAAAGTTTTGAGCAGTCAAGGGGCCACCCGCGCCATACCGACCGCGAACCCATGTCTGCCGCACATAGCAGACCATGTCCCAGGAATCTGCAAACAATTCACAGAGAACGATTTCACGGTCACCATTGGCTTCCAACCATTGACCGTTCAACTCACCACCTATGAACAGGTATTTCACCATCTTCTTCCGATCTGCGTTGGGATTATCTCGACTGGAATGTCGAGTACGTTGAAATGTTCCTTGGACATTTCCCATAACTCATGCATGTTCTTTGCCCATGCCTCCAACTGATCGATGTCTTCATAGGTCACGATCATCGGGGCGGGTCCATGACGCTTTTTCCATGTGCGGAGGCACCGGATGATGGCGTTCGCGATGTGTGGTTCTTTGTCAGGTAGGCTGGTCATCGGCGTCTCCGAAACAAGCGTCTTGTCCTGATCGACTTCTGAAACACATCCTTCTGTTGTGACTCGCCATTAACGACAGCATCAGCGAACTCGCGAATCGCGTGGTTCCCGACTGCGAATGCTTCCTTGGCATTTTGTGTGTTGATGCCAATGACAACCCCCGCCAGGCTACCATCGGAGGTTGTAATCGGCGACCCAGTGCAAGTGTCAGGAAGACTACCATCAAGCATCAGCCAGTCGGGATCTGTTAGATAGCGAATCACATTGACAGCGAAAGTCTCCTCCAAATTCCATACGAGGACGGAAGCATCAGGTGGGACATTCGGAGCTTCGTTCACTTCGAGACCGTCGAACTCACCCGACACTTCCAAAGCGATCAGTCCAAAGTCGCCTATCCCGATCATTCTGGCTGGATACTGTTCGCCATCAGCAGTCACGGTGAAATGCGTGTCACCCAGTGTGAATATCATCTTACTGGTGAGGACGAATGTGTACCCGTCGTACTCCACCAGAGTCCCGACCCCTACATGTGAGTCACCCGGATTGTGCGCCGTAACCTTGACCACATAGTCGAAGGGACTGGGCATCTCTTCTTCTGGTACCGGCGCTTCTGGTACCGGCGCTTCTGGCGTCACCTTGGGCTTGCTTGTGAGCACAGCCGCCACGACTACGCTAACGAGAAACGCACAGATGATTGCGGTGACCTCTTTGTTATCTCGCATCTACTGCCTCCAAATTTTTGAGTGCTTGAAACGCCGTCAGGACACAACTTTTCCGGTTCACAGGGATCTCGGCAGCGAACAGTTTGAACATGTCCTCTGCTGTGAACGTTTCAATTTCAGCCAATTCGCGATGCTCAAAGTGCTCAGCGAGCATCGAAGCCGCTGCCTGGCTGAAGCAACAACCCTCACCTGTCCAATAGAACCGGCTGATGATGCCCCACGCACTAACGTGGAGTTCAACACGGATCGCGTCACCACAGATATCACCTACATGTTGACCTACGTGAGTGAAGCCACAGGGGTTTTCACCCTGGTGGTACGGCTCGCCGTAATGTTTCAGGACATGTTCTTCGTAGCTCAACAGTAACAACCCCGTTCAAATGTGAGAAAGGCTATAACCAAGAACAGCAACATCGCCCACTCTGGGAGGAAGTAGCCACCAACCAGTATTAGACCCGAGAATATGGCGAGGTACCACATCAATTTAACGTCCCGCCTGTAGCGCCATATCATTGCGAACAAGGCTACCACAACTGAGACCAATAGGACAACTATCAGAACAATCAACTGGGCTTCTCCCCATGTCTTTCTTGGCTACCCTTAACAGCCGCACCTTGCTTGTGGGCTTTCTCCTTCGCCCGCTTGCGGCCAGCTTCATCACCAGGTGCATAAGTGTAACATTTGCCGGTCTCACCATACTGATAACCTGGTTTGCCGCCCTGGTGGCATCGTCGTACTGGCATTACTTCCCCAATTGTGCTTTGTACTCGTCACGCTCGCGACGAGTGGATTCCAAATCGAACAGCAAATACTTGATGTCCAACCTCAGTTGGGTTAAGGCTTCCTGCACGAGAGTCAAGATGCGTTTCTTGCGGTTTAAGGAATCGATGAGACGGGCAACTGGACCAGCGAGTTGGGTACAGTCTGGTAGTTGCGCGATCGCCCCCATGAGTTCTTTCATTTCGGTTGGGGTTTCTTTGTCGATCGGATGCGGAAACGGGTTCATATGGCAGACTCCTTGGCTTGACGTTTCGCTTCAAGTACCAGTGTTTCAAGTGCTTTCGCTCGCCGCATGAAATCTTTGTCGTGCTTGTGCTTCTCTTTCAGTGCGATGCATGCTGGATGGAGTGGGTTATGATGGACGTTCAACAACGCTGCATAAGTGTTGATGGGTTCCAGATCCTCATTCGTGTCGATCACGTACATGCCGATCGGGATGAAACCATCCATACAGAGCACATTGAGGATCAGACCGAGATCCCTGGTTCGCCTCCCTCTCCGAATGTTATCAACTTGCTGACCCATGTTGGCTGCTGGTGGAACCGTGCCGTCCACGGTGAATTCGGGTATCATCCCGCCTTTCCCTCCGGTGGCCAGCCGAACATCGTAGTCCTGCATCTTGAGCACTTTGGCCAGGTAGGCTTCCAGTTCGCGGAAATGCACCCGGCAAACCCAACTGACCGCCATGGGGAGTTTGGGCTTTGGACCTTTCCATGTCGGGATGGGCTTCAATGGGCGGTAGCGTTTTCGTCGGAGCATGTGATCCTCGCTAGTGTCTTGGCCTCTATTGGATTCTACAGCAGAATCGCTGTCTGTTGACGGCTTTTTTCGCCGATTTTGGCCTAAATAGGCACATATACCGCGTTAAAACCGGATTTTCCTGCAAAATCCCCATAATTCGTCACGTTTACCCTCATTTCACCTCTAATGTAACAGTAGAGGGACATACTTATCGCAACCAATTCTGAGAGTATCGCATGGAACGAGTCACCGATCTCGCCGACCCCAATCGCTGCAAAGGTGCTGCCCAAGATGGCCAGTGTCAGAATCGGGCCGAGTATGGGTGCGATTACTGCGCTGCTCATGGCGGCAGGAGCCTTCAGGAAGCTGAGGACAAACGCGGATACCTTCTGGCCAAAGTCGATGAACGGAGTAGATTGGCTCGGTTGTCAGACGATCTGGAGCCTGTGAAGGAGCTTCGAGACCTCATTTCTCTTCAGCACATGATGATCGAAAGCCGATACAATGCCATCACCAACGAAGGTGAGCTTTTGGCGGCCTGCGGACCTCTTAACACGATGTTGCTTACGATGGAA
>Ga0209976_10002622_pt1 | contig 10183 bp, 9 predicted proteins | sample SumtaG_FD_182806 | JGI IMG/M metagenome (GOLD analysis project Ga0209976, IMG submission 182806) | Deep subsurface microbial communities from Indian Ocean to uncover new lineages of life (NeLLi) - Sumatra_00157 metaG (SPAdes) (version 2) | ecosystem: Environmental > Aquatic > Marine > Oceanic >... | reverse complement strand
CGGTGGCTCCACCTTTTCCTCCCCCCAGCTCAGCGCCGTGGCCAGCTCCCCGGCGGTGGCCTCCACCCTGCCACGGTCAGCGCCGAAGCAGCGGCCAATCTCGTCTCCTGCTTCAGCCTTATCGCCGATCTTCACCTCCAGGATGAACCCGATGGTTGGGTCCACCCCGCCTTTGGCGGGGCCGGCGGTGATCAGCGACATACCGCACTGGTAGGTATCCACTGCCTGCAAATAGCCGCCGCGCGGGGCTTTAAGGGGGACTGTCGCCGCCGGTTGGTGCATGGCCGCGTCGGTCAGGGCTTGTACGTCCCCGCCCTGGGCCGCCACCATTTCGTCGAACTTCTCCCGGGCGCGGCCTGAGGTGAGGGCTTCCTCAACAACCGTATGCGAATCATCAATTCCAGCTAACCGCAGGATGTCCGCGGACAAAGTCTTGCTCAAGGTTACCAGGTCCTCCGACCCGCCGCCCTCCAGCACATCGATCGCCTCCTGCACCTCACACCAGATACCGGCGGCACGGCCCAGCGGCTGGTTCATATCGGTGATGCGCACCACCGTATCCACTCCGAAGACATCACCGGTCTCCTTGAGTACTGCGCCAAGGGTGCGGGCCTCATCCAGGCTGGTCATGAAAGCGCCGCTGCCCCACTTCACGTCCAGCACCAGCCCCCGGATGCCCGCGGCGATCTTCTTGCTCATGATACTGCCGCAGATCAGGGGAACGGACCCTATGGTGGCGGTTACGTCACGCAGGGCGTACATCTTCCTGTCGGCCGGACAGATGTCGTCGGTCTGCCCCATAATGCAGACCCCCACCTCGGCCACCAGGCGCTGGAAGGTATCCAGGTCCAGTTCCGTCCGGAAGCCGGGGATGGCGTCTAGCTTGTCCAGGGTGCCGCCGGTGTGCCCCAGCCCCCGGCCCGACAGCATGGGCACATAGACCCCACAAGCCGCCACCAACGGTCCCAGGACCAGGGAGACCTTGTCTCCCACCCCGCCGGTGCTGTGCTTATCGGCCACGTACCCATCTAGACTGGAGAAGTCCAGCCGCCGGCCCGACTCGATCATGGCCCGCACCAGCTCGTTGCGCTCCTCGATTGTCATTCCCTGAAAGTAGACAGCCATCAGCCAGGCGGCTAGCTGGTAGTCCGGCAGACTGCCAGCGGTGAAGGCGTCCACCAGGAAGCGGATCTCCTCCGGCGTATGCGCCCGGCCCTGCTGCTTCTTGCGGATAAGGTCGTAGGGGATCATATCAATATTGCAAAATGAAAAATGAAGATTCTAGAGTAAAAGGGCCAATCCAAAGTCAATGGGCGAATGGTCGGGAATAACAGATAGCCTGATTCTTCCTGATACCGATCTTCAGATTCTCCCCGGCTTGCCGTGGCGGTCAGCTACTTAGAACTTTCTATTTCATTGTAAATTGACTCAATCAACCTGGCTTCATTTTCATCAAATTCTTTTTTTATCTCCTCTAAAAGTTTATTATCCTTAACTAGAGACATCACCTTTTCCTGACGTGCTTTCATGTCATCAATATGTTTCTTTATCGCATCACGATCCATAATTTCACTGTGACCGCTGCAGTATTTTTCCGCATCCAATGTTTCAAGCATTTTCGTGAGTGCCTTTACGTGTTCGAAGGAATTGCCTCCTTTATAAGAATGGATAAGCTGAGGCCTTCCTGAAAATATCTGATCCCCAAGAAACGCAGTTTTTTCTTCGGGAAAGTATACGACTGCATCGCCCGTTGTATGGCCAACTCCAAAATACCATAACTCAACCTTTTTTGAGCCAAGATAAATATCCATTTTATCACGAAATGTAACCGAAGGCAGGAAAGGCGTTAATTCAGACCGGTTCCAATCTGACGGAGTACCATCTCTCCTTGGATGAAAGAACTCCTGGCGGCAATTCTCCTGAGCAATAATAGTGACTGTTCGCGGGAAGTATTGATTCCCGTTAACATGATCTCCATCACTATGAGTGTTTATCAGGAATTTTATTGGCTTGTCAGTTTTCTTCTTAATCTCTTCTATTGTTTCAGTGACAGAATTTGTATTCATTTTCGCATCAATCACCAAAACACCGGATTCACCTATATATACCCCTCCCTGTGCACCACGGCCCCCTTGAATTTCATATAGCCTTTCAGAGATCATGTTTAGCCTAACAGGTGGGGTATCTTGCTGCTGGGCAAATGAAAACGATATGAAGAAAACGAGAGAAAACGGGAATATAATGGATTGAAGTTTCTTTTTCATCTTAATCCCTTTCTAGACTTTCGATGTATTATAAAATTCTTCAAAAGATCGCGATCACTGCAAAACGCTTGAATATGCCCGCCATCACGCCCGGGTGCTCCTCTATTGGCAATGTCTCGGGTTCAGTGTTCATATGACCTTCCAACGAGTATGCATATGCCGCTGCCTAACGACCAAGCTCACCTGCAAATTCCGCCAGCCGTCGGATTTAGCCGCTAAAATGTACGTATCAATTTAGGCCGGAAAATCGTGATCCTTTTTATTCATCCCAATTTTATAGCGTAGCTAAGGATTCTCAAGCAGAGAGCTATACAGGTTTATGGTGTAGTCGATGTATTCGTCGAAGGTCTCAATCTTCCTTGAATGCTCGTAAGCACTCTGCCCGATTCTTTCCGCCTTGTCTGGATGTCTGACTATATCCTCAATCTTAGCCCTGAACTGCTTTATTTTCTTCGGGTCTACCAGCAGAACATTCTCCCCATCAACCAGATTCCCATAGCATCCTTTACTGGCGAGCTCCTCACTGAGCACGAGACATTTCCCCACCGCCATCACTTCTCTAGGTATGATAGGTACATGGTGTTTAATCGGAAAATCCCTCTCTGCCACGACCACACAGGTGGAAAGCTTGATAATAGAAGGGATTTTCCAGGGAGGGACGAATCCAATAAATATTGAGCGCTCTTCCAGACCTTTCTCTTTTATCAGTCCTTGAAACTCTTGTAGTCCATTTCCATTTGCTACAAACAGCAATAAGAAATCATCCCTTATTCCCTCGACCGCCTCTACCATTTCGCCCAACCCTTTCGTCTGCCAGTAGTAGTTGATCTTCCCGATAAAGGTGATGATCGGACACACCGGGATCTCCCTGTTTGTGTATTCAGCTAAGGGAAAGGGTGAAACTCCGGGATGGAAGGCATTAGTGTCGACACTTACTTTTTCATCGAATGCTATCCTCGATTCCGGTATGCCAAGGGAAAGAAACATATCTTTCATTGGCGGTATAGTGATAATCTTATCTACCTTCTTGAATATCTCTTCAAAGAGTGTATGATATTCTGACGATGCGTATAGCTTCCCAATATCGCTTCCCCCGTGGCGTAGGATTTGGTGCCTTCCTGTAATATTCTTTGCTATGAATGCTGCGATGCCATAAGGCAAAACATAATAGGAGTCGATAAGTTGAATATTGTGTTCATCAATAACTTCAATAGCTAGATTAGCAATCCTTTCTGAATATGCTTTTGAGAAAGGTACATGCCAGGGATTATTATCAGCTTTAGTGCTATGCACATAAACGTTTTGCGGTGCGTATTCCTCTCCGTCATCATCAATCTGTACCTTATATTCCTCTTCCACATCCAAGGCATTAGTTACTATATGTATTTCTTGCCCTCTTGCTCCTAATGCCTTTGCTAGCCAATACGCTCTTGCTGATACTCCTCCCTCAATCGGCGGATATTTTGAAATTAATATTACTTTATTCATCCACCTTTTCCATTAAATATAATATTTTTTTCTACTGTTGTTTGATCCTCTTGAATCACTATTTTGAAATTATTATCTTTTAATACCCATGCAATCCTTTGTAATTCTTCTACTTTTTCATTTATTCCGTCAACATTAATTTTTATAATCACCTCTTTTGTTTCAGAATCAATAGCTATATCAGCCAACCTGCTCTCTTTCTCATATTCTGTTATCTTATATCTTCCTCTTTTTGGTTGCTCAATGATATAAATAGCATTCTTGTCTACAATTTTCCATTTCGCATAGCTCTTGATGTTATTATAAGCCCTTGCATTATCAGACAGTAATATAGGGTGATTAATCTGCTTATTCTGTTGCACACGTATGGCTTCAGAAAATAGTTTTTTTATCTCTTTCTTCTCTATAGTTTTTGCTATTATGTCTTTTGACTGTATCCATTGATCAAATATATCATCTTTCCTTATTTTTATATATATATCTCCTTCTGGCCTCTTTGTCTTATTTTTGCCTTCATTGATAATCATCTCTTTTCTACCTTCATCTTGTATGCTATCACATAGAATAAGTAGAAACAATAAAGGATGGTTTCTAAATAATATGTTTGGTATAAGCTTTTGATTCATAAATACTTGTTCCCATTGCTCACAATTAGGACACCCCTTTCTATTTGTTAATTCGTTATACTTGTATATCTCTGCCTTCTTTCGTTTATCATATATTCTTCTTTTGCATTTTCTTGTAAGGCAGTTATCATTTTCATGTTCTACATACCCCTTACATCCGCTCATTGCTTCCCACATCTCTTCATCATGAATTGCAATTGCAAAAGCAGACTGCAGAATGGCTTCTTTTTTTAATAGATTCTTGCTGGAATACTTATCCCATAACTTCATTAATGATAGAGCACTTAGTATACCATGATTTTTATCTCTAACACATTTTTCATAGAAGTATTTTATTATTTCTTTTTCTTTATTCTTTGTTTTCTTTATTATTTTTGTGATTTCTTTTAATTTTTCATACAAATACTCCCTCATCATTGCCGCGTCTAGATTTAATATATTTACGCTCTGTTTTGCTACTACGTCAGTCATAAATAGTGTTTCTTTTAAGTAATCTAATAACCATGTATCAAAATCTTGAAGACCATAGTTAAAATCGTGAAATGTCGCAGCTGCCAACCAAGCGTCTTCTAATTCACAATTATATTTTTTCTTAAATGAATCCTTTATTTTCTCTACTTTCTCATTTGCATACAATTTATCTAAAATATATATACCTAATAAAAATACTTGGAATTGGTGAACAAAATGTTCTCGATATCTTGCTCTTCTCTGTAAGATTTCTTCCATATGCATATGAACAACTGGATATTTCATAGATAATCTTTTTTTCCACAAAGTTGCAATATAACTGTTTGCTATTTCAAAATCATCTCTATTTTCAATTCTATATTGATTTGAGAATTTATTTAATTCCCTTTTGTATACAATATTTACTCGTTGCAGATTTTCTACTTTATCTACCAAAGTAAAACTGATCTGCCAAGGTAATCTACCGATAATAGCTCTTCTCTTATAAATGGGATCAGGATAATAAACGAGACGAATAATCGAATCTTCTAAGTATTTACCAATTATTTTGGGGGTGGGATTAGATCTACTTTTTTTCGTTTTTATTTCTTCCCAAAACATCTCTAGTAATGATTTTGGGGTAAGAATTGGTACTGCATCATTTGCACCCACTTCCAAAAGGCCTATACCCCTTTTTTTACATATATTAACGATTTTATCATATTCAACATTTTTCTTAAGGTAGTCTGGATACGCAAGAAATATTTTAGCTGTAGGCAAGTAGTATTGGTAAAATAAAACAGGAGATGCATCAAAGATTATCGTTTTATCAGGAGGTTTAGACCGTATTGAAGGGAATATCTTTTCCTCACTAACTTCTCTTGCTGTAATTATATCAATAGCAATTTCCAGCTCAGTGCCATACTCTGTTTTCTTTAGATAGTATAGTGGTACACGCACATCACCAACTGGATCATTAAATGCCCGAATCATATTTTCCTCAATGGAATAATTTGCAACGAAATATTGCTCAAGCGATTGGAACATCTCATAGTGAGTGTATTCTGCTTTCATTTATTTAAATGCTCTCTATAAAAATAATTAGTAAGTATCATTTGAGTGCCAACATCTTAAAATATTGAGGCCCTCATCAAATGAGTGTGCTATGGTAGTAATACTAATAAGATGATTATATATATACTGTAAATCCGATCTAATCCATTTATTACTTAATATAACATTTCTTAGAAATACTTTTAAGATTATAGGAATGTTTAATATAGAGTAACGTTTTTTTCTGCCTCTAGGAAAAGATAAATCTACGATACCTGTTGAAAACCACGCCCAGGCTCTTCTCAGCCAGAGAAAAACGTGTAAACGCGGCGGTAGCAAATAGAGGATTCTGTCAAATTGCTGGGGATTCTCCTCCAGGCCGTGAATCGATTCGACAATGACAATTTTGTCCTTGTCCGAAGGTATCTCTTCGGCGTAATCCATATCGACAGTGATCATCTGATCCGGGAATTCAGCAGCTATTCTTTCCCTAAGTGAGCTTTTACCAATACAACCAATACCCGTGATAAGAATCTTCATAGCGCATCAGTTCTACTAGCAGGTCCAGTCTGGGGAGCGTGCATATCGAGGGCAACGTCAAAGCCGATGCTTGCTCTTTCGGTGACTGATTCAGGCAAATACAATAAGGCCAGCTCCTTTTCTATCTTTCTCCCTACTCTTTCCTCATATGGTATCCTTCTTATAAATTCTATAAGTCTTTCAGAAAAGAGCGGGGTATATACCTCGATATTCAATACCTTCGCCGTATGTAGCAAGGGGGCAAGATGCACCGGCGCCATGATCTTCACAAAATATTGCCATGCGGTATCATAATCTTCTTTTTGTGATTTATCTTTGAATAAGAATTCCCTGAAGCCCATATCGACCATTTCTTTAAGATATATTCTTGGAGTGGGATGGATCTCTTCAAAGGATCTAATCGCTCCGGTCTCTCTATGCCCCAGGGGATATTGATGGAGCCAATAGCCGCCGAAGCACTCGTCCCCTCCATCGCCCGTCACTACTATATTGCTGAATTCCTTCGCATAGCAGCATAGTATATATACATTGATATCACCCTTGAAATCGTATCGCTTGACCTTATCATATTCACCTAAAAACCTGCTGTATTCCTCATCCGAGAGAATGATCTCGTTATGTTCTGTCCCGTACAAACCGGAAACTTCCCGGGCAAAGACCATGTCCGGGTAATCACCTGACCTGGCCAGCGTAAAGGTGGAAATTGGGATCTTGGGATATACCTTCCGCAGAAGTGCCAATACCAGGGAAGAATCGATACCTCCCGAGAGTAAAACGGATAAAGGAGTCTCAGGGATTTCTTTTATATTCTGAATGATAACATTTTCCAGGTCTTGTATCATTTCTTTCCCAGAAAACGATAAACGTGGACGAGTGAGTACAACGCCCAGGCGCTGCCATCATCAATGTAGTGATAGGGCCACAGACCATTGGATAGTTGCGTATCCTGAAGCCATTGCAGGGCCTTCCTTATAACTCCTTCTGATATTTCATCTGGATACTGAAGAAATCCTGCTATCGCAATTCCCGTGCACCAGGGATCGCTTCCAACAGGATGCCCTTTCCATGGTGCCCATCCCCCATCATCATTCTGCTGATCAGACATCCACTTAACAGTATTTGTTATGAGCGTTTTATCTTTGGGATAATAGCTATTCCGTCCAAATGCCATCAGCGTAAAAGCCGCTTTATATGACAGGCATGGGTCATTCTGTTGCTCCTGCTGCCATTTTTCTTCCAGCCAGTGCAGGTCCTTATCGGAGGAAAGGCGAGGAAGCATATATAAAAGGAGTCCGGTTACAGGAATGCGGGCTGAGTCTCTATCGTTTTTTCCCCAACCACCCTCATTATTTCTCTGGTCGCCCAACCATTTATAGGCTTTCTCAACCGGATTTGAGAGTTCACCGAACAAATCTAGGAAGGTGGTGCACCACGTAGTCTCTAGTACATCCGTCCAGCCCCCATCATCTCTTTGTGTCTCAATGCACTTTTGGGCCAGGTCACGGAAAAGAGCAGTCTCAGTGCTTACACCGCTTTCATGCAGGAGGGCTGCCAGCCGGCATATACGAGTAAGTTCAATGTCCTTTTCGAGAAAGTTTAGGACAATCTGGCTTAGTGCGATTACGCCACGGTGAATTGCGGTTTCTATTTCTGGCGCGTCATCACCTGCAGCCATGGCAGCTGCTGCACTGGAGACAATACTTCCCTCCATTGAATTCCTTTATGATCTCCTTCGGGAAGGTAAGCTCTTTCTCCTTAACAAACACAGGTTTTTTGTAAACCTGACGTGCCTTTCTGCTCTTTTTTTCTTCCATCAGTTCGCCTTTCTTTGTTTGAATATATTATTCTTTTTCATCCTCTCCAACAATTCCTCGAAATCCCCTGTAACTGCATCCGGGTCAATATCATGATATTCTTCGAGGACACATTTCTGTATTTCCCCGATCTTCATTTTTCCATCGAACAGTGATAACATGTAGTAAGAAGTCTCATTTAGCTTGAACGAATCTCCGTTCTCAATATTGAATAGCCGGAACATCCCTTCCCCCACGTCTAATTGGTAGAGGAGGAACTCTTCTTTCAACTGCAGCACTTTATCTATTTCCAACATTGTGGGTCCTCGGCTAAATAATCTCCGGTTACCGCATAGGCTATCGCCCGGCACCCGCTGCAGCGAGGGATCAATTCGCAGCCGTTACACTTGCCTTTTAGATTATTCTTATTTCTTATCTCCCATAATAGGTCTGAAGTATACCATATCTTGAATAATGAATCGTTCATAAGGTTACCGATAGGAATGGGCAGCCTCCGGCAGGGTAGCACGGTTCCATCGGGTAGTACGCAAAGGCTGTCTATACCGATAGAGCACATTGCACCTAAATCAATTTCTAGGGGTACATCATGCTCCTTAGCCCTCTCAGGGTCAATGTTCGCCCATAGTGTGCGATACTTCAATATCTTCACGGGTGTTCCATTTTGGTATTCCTCGTCAGCCCGTCGAGAAACATCTTGAAATAGTCCATGAACTTCTCCTTTTGTGAGAAGTAAGTTTTTTACCTCACTTCCTCTTCCCTCCGGCACAAATCTCTCAATCGTAAGCGTATTCACCTTTTCTTTGATAGCCAGGTCAATCAGCGAAGCGACCTCCTGCTGATTTTTTTTATGCACAGTGAACATCAGCCGAGTATTTATCCCATTCTCATTAAGCAGCCTCAAAGAGTCCAAAGCTTTTCTATATGATCCCTCTCCTCTTATTAAATCATTGGTCCCTTCGGATGCACCATCCAGAGAAACTTGGATATAATATAATTTTTGTAAGGTTTTAAGCCTTTCCACCGTTCCATCATCTATGGGAATCCCGTTCGTAAGTATTCCTATTCTCCATATATTATCGTGTTGTTCCAGATACTCAATGAGGGGAAACAGTTCCTTTTTTAGAAGGGGCTCTCCGCCTGTTATGGCAATTCTTCCCCTCTTATTCCACTTCTCTAAGGCTAGGGTGATCTTATCCGCAACAATTTTTAATTGGGTAAGGGATAGGTCAGATCGGGAATCATATCCATCTTGGTAGCAGTGTATACAGCGCAAATTGCATTTATCGGTAATATGCCATTGAAAATAAAATTCATCTAGACTATTATCCGCACGTTTCTGGTTGGATATACTTAGATCTGGCATATTCAACGCGGTCATCCTCCGCCTTGAAATGTACTATGCTAAAGCACTTATCCCAAGTGGTTTGCGGTTTATTTTAATTTTAGTACATTTAAATAAAGTTATTATTCTGGGGCTTAAGTATCAGAATAACAGGACTATGCATATACTAATATAATTTATTGCGGAAAAAAGTACAATGATAGTTCATTTTTCCGCGCACCAGGCGCACCAGGCGAACGACAAGCCCCTGCCATTGGCGTATATTCCGGCGCTATGATGATTGCAGCCCCAAATTGCCCGGTTCGCCTTCCATATCTTGGCGTGATTCCTTATCATGGGCGGCATAGTGCCCATCTTGGCCTTTCCGACGGAAACTTTTTTAAAACCGTCCGGATATGGCCTGGTTTTGTCCGGTTTTGCGCCGGCTATTATTTAACAGCGCGATTTTCGCCTCTCGTCGGGGAGTACCTGAAAATAATGGAATTTTGTATAGATTTTGTTCAATTTTGCACCGAGGGCACTGCCCGTAGAGGCCCTGTATCCTGCGTCGTGGGCCCCGAGGGCCGTTTTAGGGCGGCTGTTTTTCAACAGGGAGATTTGCGCCCC